>OLNE01000407.1_pt1 | contig 42675 bp, 37 predicted proteins | sample 1672431 | NCBI WGS metagenome assembly OLNE01 (sample SAMEA3136685, study PRJEB25190) | human gut metagenome | reverse complement strand
GAGAGGCCGGGCGAGCTGGTGCACGTCGACGTCAAGAAGGTCGCCCGAATCCCAGACAGGGGCGACCACCGCGCGCTCGGCCGCGGCTGCAGGTCGGCCTGCGGGGCGGGCCTCTCGTGCCTGCACGTCGCCGTGGACGACTTCTCGCGCGTCCTCTACGCCGAGCAGCTGCCCGACGAGAGGAAGGAGACGGCCTGCGCGTTCATGGCCAGGGCGCCCGCCTTCTTCGGGGGCCCGGGCGTCCGGGTCGAGCGCGTGACGACCGACAACGGATCGGCCTACAGGTCGTCGGCGTTCGCGGGGGAGCTGGCGTCGCGGGTGATCGCCCACAAATTCATGAGCCCCTTTAGTCCCCGGCAAAACGGCAAGGTCGAACGCATGAACCGGACGCTCGCCCAGGAGTGGCAGTACGCTCGAGCACTACAATTGAGAGCGCCCGCACAGCGCGTGCGGAGGACTTCCGCCGATATCACTCATACTCAGCGTAAACAACGTCATGGCACATAACAGCTAGCCGATGATTCCGGGAAGGAGGGGCGTGATAAACGCACCTAGCTCCATGACGTTCTTCGCAAACGTTGATCCCTCATTGATGCCTTTGAGGGAGTTCCATAGCAACTTGAGAACGGACGGTTTGGGTTGCGGCTCCCCGAGAACGTCCTTGATTGCGTCGATGGCGTCCGCTGCGGTTTCTCGGTTCTCATCGGAAAGCTCGGAAAGGGAGCTTTCTAGCTTTCCGACGATGGCGCGGAGCGCATTCGCGTCGATGCCATTTGTCTGGTTGATGGTCGTGTTTGAGTCATTCGATGTCTGGGAGGCGATAGCGTCCCCCGAATTGTTGAAATGGTTTACCTGGCTCACGGATTCGTCTAGTCCCAACTCGATGCCTTTTAGCGTGATGACTTGGTTGATGCCGTTGACGAGGCGCCTCGCGACGTCGTTAACGAAGCCCTCGACCATATCGTCGTATTTCTTTGAGCCATGTGCGTAGCCCCGAAGAAGGTTGGGCGATTGACACAAGCCCTTCTCGGCTATCGCCTTAAGAATGAGGTACGTTACAGCGCATTCGCCCTCGCAGCTAGGCGGGAACTCGAATATGGTGTAGGGGTCAGAAGCCGCCTCATCGACATCGGCATTGGCATCGAAACCTTCTGGCAAGTAATTCGCCAAGCAATCCTCGACAAACGCGCGTATTACAGGCTGCCCATCTATGAAGTTGAGATAGCGGGTTAGAGCCGTACTGAGACCGTAGTAGTCGGATTTCAGGAGATTGCTGGCCTCGGAGCTGTGCTTAAAGAGCAGCTTTCGCAACTCGATTTTCTCAGAATCCATTGAATTGCCCTATTCCGCAGTAGGGGCACGTGTATGAGGACATAGCGAGCGCGGGAGACACCTTTGATATACGCTTGCAGTCCTTGCAGATCACCCTTTGAAAAGCTTCGATGGCTTGGTGAATGGGGGCTTCGGGTTCCTCGTCATGTTCCATTCTCACGTCGAATGAAATGAAGCCGTTCCCCATTCCTCCCAATTCCTTCTTAAGCAGCTTTTCTAGCTCGGGCATGAACGCGTTGGCGGTCTTGGCCAGAGCTAGATCGATGACGTCCTGCGTAAGGAAGCTGTCGGCCGCAATACCGCAAAGAGGGCAATGAATATCCAGGACGGAATCGTCTTCGTAGCTATCGACGGAAACCTTGAATAGCTCCCCGCAGTGAGGGCAGCGAAACAGGACGCAGCCGTCTTCATCTGAGGGTATCGTGACCTTGAGCTGAAAGTCTTCCACGTGACCTCCTTTCAGGTGATTTAAGCATCTATATGATAACGCCAGAACAGGACAATAACTCACAGACTGAAACTGTTCGTGCGACGCGAGAGTCCACTTGAATTCGGGCGCCAGGTCTGCATCACTTCTCATTTCATAGCTAAAAGCGCAGGTAGTGGCTATAGATTGGCAAAAGGATATTCATGGGCACTGTTGAGCTGGGGGAGATTCCTGGGGACGACACGCGATATGTGCGACGACGGCAAGGTGCGCGCCGGGAGGGAGACGACGGCCGTCCTGGAGCCGGACGTGTATCCCTCGTGCAAGTATGACTTCAACATGTTGATGTTCTGCTTCGGCGCGGAGCTAGTCTCGGCATAGGGCGGTCCCGTCGGCAATCGGCGAGGGTTGGGGGCGGCGCTGGCTTCGGCTGGCGTCGCCCTTTCTGTTTGAGGGGAGGGGCTGGGGTACGCCCTGGCGGCTGCTTACGGTTGCGGCGCGGAGCGAGCCGCCGCTAGGCGGCTGGGGAATCACATAGGCTCGGGGCACGGGCTGCCTCGCATGGCCAGGGTCTAGCGGACCCCGGATGAGACGCGGGGCGGCGCGACCCGGATTGGCCGGCGACGGCCGTGGCTGGCCGTGCGGAGGTGGGCGGGTTAGCTTATTCTAGATTGTCGAGTATGGATGGGTCATTATTGAGATCGAGGCCGAGAGCCCCAGCGACAGCGTTCAGCTTAAAGGCAATTGATCTAATCAATGACTACGGTATTCCTTGCGTCCTCCTTACAAAAGGAGTTCTTCCCGATACACTGAAGACAAAAGAGGGCTGCAACCAATATGGGATTACCTGCGTTTCACACTCAGAAGAGCCCAGAGAGCGAATGAAGCCAGGTGCTGCGCCTCTAGATGAACGCATTGGCGCGTTGGAGACATTGCATGATGCTGGTTGCAGGACCTGGGTCAACATGGAATCGCACCCGACGCCAAACGTTTTCACGCAAGAATTGATTCCCACTCTTGAAAGGGTCGGCTTTGTCGACCGTATTGTGTTTGGCCGAACCCACTACGACAAGAGAACCAGCGGCTATGCCGAGCTGGATAGCTTCTATCGCGAAGCAGCCGCGACAGTTCGCTATTACTGTGATTTGCATGCCATAGATTGCCACATAAAGAAGGGCACCGCCGAGTAAACCTCAGCTCCACCTCGCCCCTTCCATTTGTGACGCACCAATGGCCTGTTCCCGACATGAATTCGGGGGCATGCTATTCCTTTGTCTGTCGGATGCGGGAAGCGGTCCGCATGGACGGTGCGCAGGCGCAGGGCAAAGAGCAACGGGGGGGGTAGCAAGGTGACCCGCGGGCCGACGACGAGAAGCAGGAGCCGAAGGCGCCCGTGCAAGTGGGAGCACGCGGCGGTAAGGAGATCCCGGTGGCGCTGGCTGAGTGCGACGAGAAGATTGCTGAGCTTGAGTGCCAGATTGCCGACGCTGCCAAGGCCGCGGTGGCAGCCGAAGTGACGGTGGTGCCCTTCGAGCGCGCGGCGTCCAAGGCCGATGAGCTTCTGGTGGCCGTGCAGTCCCATTCTCTTCGGTGTCAGAAATCTTGGCACGGGCCAACTCAGCGAGTAATTATCCATGCATTTAAATTGTTTGCGGGAAGGTGTCTCTATGATTTTGTCAACCATAGAGACACTCCCGAGTAGGTGCGGCTATTGGGCACCGCTGGAGCAGAAGCGCAATAGACGCGAGAAAACAAATCTCGCAACGGATTATTCGGCTTGGATTATCACTGCTAGCGCAACACCCAAGAAGAAGACCGATCCACAATGCCTTGATACGAAGTTGCTTGCGACGACAAATCGATATTGGGAGGCTACCGTGGGCCGTTACCACCATCTTAGCCTCGAGGAGTGCGAGGACATCATGTGCCTCGTGCGCCAGGAAAATCCATCGGGCAGATCGCGCGGGTGCTCGGCAGGAGCCGATCGACGGTCTCACACGAGCCCGGCCGAAACTCCTGCGAGAGGTTCTACCGCGCCTCGGCCGCGCAGCGGCGCTACGAGTCGCGGAGGCAGGCATGAGGCATGCCGCAGGCCGAGGCTCCTCGACGACGAGGGCGGCGCGCCCTCGAGCTCGGCCGTGGCTGGCCCTCGGCTTCGACCATCTACCGCACGATCGCCCGTCGCGACCTGAACACCCCCAAGCTCGTCCGTACCGTCTGGGGCCTGGCCGGCAGGCTGCGCCACAGGAGCAAGCGGCGCCTCCACGCCGGTATCCGGAGGGGAGGCACGACAAGATCCCGGGAGGCGACGCCCCTATCCGAGAGGCCCGGGCGCGGCCGACTCCCGCTCGCGCCCGGGCGACTGGAAGGGCGACACCATGGCGGCCCGCAGCGATGACGCCTGCCTCGTCACGCTCGTGGACCGCGGCAGAGAGTTCGCCGGCCACGCCGAGGTCGCCGCGGTGTACGATGCGCTCAACCGCAGGCCCCGCTTGCGCCTCGGGTTCAGGACGCCCCTGGAGGTCCACTGCTCAGAGGTGTTGCACTTGCTTTGAGAATTCAAGTTCGAAAACAGCGCCCTCGCGAGCGATCGCAGACAAACGAGGGACTTAGATTGCTCTAAGCCCCTCGTCCTAATACTGCGAAAATATTATTCCTTATTAAGGCAGTGCTAATCGGTCAACCCAAGATAGCCCTTCCAAAACTCAACGGAAGTAATCACATCACGAGAAGCAGCATATGCCTCGCGAAGCTGTCTCTCGTTCGCCTTGAATTGCTTAATATCCTGCTTATAACGCCTTGCTATCCGCTTATATCTCTCCGGGTCCTTCGTACGGACAACCCCCGTACGGTTATACCAATCGATGACAATGAGATGGTGCTTTCCACGAATTACACCAGCGGGATACACGCCACCCATGTTTGAAATGATTGCGTATCCTTCACCCTTGGTTACGACCAAACGCTGGCCGTTATTCGTCGAGTAATCACTCACCCTCTGCAGCATGCTTCTCGGCTTATCGCCCTCAATTAGCTGACGGTCAACTTGACTGAGCTCAAAGCCCTTAATCCCCGCCTGAATAGCCAAGTCTTCAAGCTGCTCAAGAGGAACCAGCTTCTCCTTATTCCTATTCGCATCCATAAATGTCTTCTCCGCCATCCCGCGAGAAGAATAAAAATCCGGCCCTTTAAGGAAGTCCTCAAAAGCGTCCAATACGAGCTCGGCATTCTGATAGCCAAACTTCTTTAGCTCAAGCGTCAGCTTGTGATAAATCTCTTTCAGAAAATCCGAATTCGGAGCAAAGCCAGTTGTAAAGCTCGCGATCAATTCATTGCGGGTCGTCTGATATAGCTCGGCGGCGGCGTTGTAGCGCTTATCAAAAGGATCGTGCCAAATGCAGATGCCGTTCATGGTCATAAACTCGGGAGCGCAACGCACTCCATATTCCGCATCGTCATAGCGAACAAAGTATGGAAGAGGGAGCCCGTTCTTCCTGATTTGCTCAACCGGAATCGCACAGTACCACCATGCCGCGTACCTCTGGTTCAGGCGCTTGACCTCCCCAGGAACGCGAAACTTTTCGTTATAGACAACATCCTCAAATTTGGTAAGACGCAACTTTGGCTTTGCCGCCTGACAATAGCCGGCGGTATTCATAAAGCCGGTATCCTCCCATTGCTCATCGCCAACCTCGTAATTGAGCATAGCCCCGCTAATAAAAGCGTTTGCGTAAGGGCCCTCGGCAATACGCAGGAGATTGTAAGTGCGCTTGATGCTCTCGGGGGAAACGGCGACATCATCGTCCATGAGGAGAATGTGGGTAAACCCCTTCTCAGATTCGATAGCCTCAATCATTCCCCTGGCAAACCCGCCAGCACCGCCCACATTGTCATTAGGACAAATAGTAATTCCACTTCCGGAAAGAGCATTGACGTCAAGCGTCTTTCCGTTGTCAACAACAAGCGCCTCAAAATGGTCGGCGATTTCTTCGTCAGACTCAAGAATCTGCGATCGGAGCAGCTCAATATTAGCAGTTACGTACTTTTCCTTTTTGAAGGTAGTGGTGGAGAGAAGGAGGTTAACATCCCTAAGCTCATGGCTCACGCTAACGAAATAGGATCCACCACGGAGGTATACCACTCCATCAGTAATAATCTGAAAGCCCTGAAGAACTGCGTTATCACCCACGCATAGGTCGATCGAGATCTTTGTCCACGTATCGCTAGCCTCGGTTTCAACCGCGGCGTCCTCCAAGACAACAGGGTGCGCATCGAACGCGTCAGCCGTCGTTTGGACAATTTTGCATGATGCGCCTTTGAGCTCAAGCTCGAGACTAAATCCAGTAGCTCCGGCATATCTACGCAGCTTCTGAACTGACAGCGAATTGAAGTAGGTCGTAAAGTCAAATACGCCCTTCCCGCCCAGCGCCCATGCCTCTGCGTGCCCATCGAAATACCAAGATGCATCGCCCTTACAATACAGAGAGGGATATTCGATTGACCTGGGGTTCTGCTCGAGCAGAATATTCGCAAACTTAAGAGTCGCCATTAAACCTCCTGAAGATCGTTAAACGCGCTAATTGTACGCGAGCATTTCATCCATCCTTAGTTGTTCGCTAAGACCCCATCGAGCGACTACACGCAGCCTTATCGATAGAAACGCTCCATCTTTTCGGAAACTCGTTCCAATAAGGGTGAAAACATATGGATTACCGGGCCCACAAAAGCCCCCATCCAAATCCTTGACACAACAAGCATGATCGCGAACACACCAAGTGACCCTCCCAGAGCGGCAAAGCTTTTTGCGAGGACACCACCAGGCTCTGGTCCAGAAAAAACAATGCTCCACAGTACGGGCTGAACGAATCGATTCGAGTGAATTAGATAAACTCCGAGGGTTCCGGGAGACAGTTTAGACACGAATTCGAGAACGCCACCCCTTACACCTTCCGGGGGCATCTCGCTCGTCGCCCTCGGAACAACATATAAGAATAAGCAAGACGCGAGCGCAATAGAAAAAACAGGCGTACTCCCAACACCAGCGATAAACATGAAAGGATGATAGCCATACACACCAAGCACAGGCTCCAACTTAATAAGAATGAGAGTAACTAGATAAGCCGCGAGCATAAGAGCTGGAGCCACGCAATATAAAAGCCTCTTGCGATTTCTCTCAATCCAGAGGGGTCCGCAAACAGGGAGAAGTAGCATCCGAGAGAAAACACGAATAACTGATATGTGAAGTCAGTCGAAAAGTGCATGTTTTGGTTAATGATCTTCCAGGCAAAAAAGACAAGAAACAGAGAGCCAAGAAATGCCCTTGCGTTCTCCCTATTCATATTCCGATATAGAGCAATTACAAACGGACTAGCAAGTAACACAGCAAAATAAGTCGATACGTACCAATACGCATATTTTCCAATTGGAAATAGGGAGCTAAGAATACTGTCGGCCGTCAACAGATAGCCCCAGCCGTTAATCAGGCCACCCTTTAGTAAACAATAGAAAATGACAAGGATAGGGAAACTATAGGCAAACGTCTCAATTAGCAGCTTTCCAGCCCTTTTTACCGGATTGAGACTCCTCGTTTTTGCAAGAAAATAGCCCGATATCAATAGAAACAAGGAAACGCCAACTTGACCGAGCATGATTGCCGAGATGTGAAGGGCATATTCGTACTTAGAAACTGAATTTGGATCAGCAGAAACAAGCCAATTATCAGCCGACAGATAGTGCGCGAGAACAATAAAGTACATGGCGAGTAATCTAAGTGACTCAATTTTTGAGATCCTCCCGGTACCTTTTGCCATACAAACCGATCCCTTCAGATCAGATACGAATCGTTAACTCAATTGACAAGCATCAAGATCTTATATGGCGCTGCCGCTACTTCCGTCATTGCCATATAAGCCGATCCCAAGTCAGAATTCACCGCAAACTGACGCGCGCTGTACCATTTAGCGCCCTTTGCCGCTACTCCTCCTCGTCCTCCCAGGTGCGCTCGGAGATGACGTAGCGGGGCCTGTGCTTGCTCTCGAGGTAGATCTTGCCGACGTACTCGCCAATCACGCCGAGCGACAGCATCTGGACGCCGCCCATGAAGCACACCGCGGCGGTGGTGGAGGCCCAGCCGGCGACGGTGGCGCCGGCCGCGTGCGCGACGAGCACCCACACGATGGCGACGAGGCTCGCGAGCGCGACGGCGAGGCCCGTCCACGTGATCAGGCGGATGGGCTTGACCGAAAGGCTCGTGATGCCGTTGACCGCGAGCGCCAGCATCTTGGAGAGCGGGTAGTGCGACTCGCCCGCCATGCGCTCGTGGCGCTCGTAGTAGACGCTCGTGCTCCTGAAGCCCACGAGCGGCACCATGCCGCGCAGGAACAGGTTGACCTCGCGGAACTCGGCGAGCGCGTCGAGGGCGCGGGCGCCCAGGAGGCGGTAGTCGGCGTGGTTGTAGACGCACTCCACGCCCATCGAGGAGAGCAGGCGGTAGAAGGACTGCGCCGTGAAGCGCTTGAAGAACGTGTCCGTCTCGCGGCTCGAGCGGACGCCGTAGACGACGTCGCAGCCGTCGAGGTAGGCGTCGACCATGGCCTCCATCGTCGCGATGTCGTCCTGGCCGTCGCAGTCGATCGAGATGGTGGCGTCGCAATGTCCGCGCGCCTCCATGAGGCCGCCGAGCAGGGCGTTCTGGTGGCCGCGGTTGCGGGAGAGCGAGCAGCCGCGGAACGCCGGGTCGGACGCCGCCAGGTCCTCGATGAGCTCCCAGGTGCGGTCCCTCGAGCCGTCGTTGACGAGCAGGACGTGGCTCGCGGGGTCGACCTTGCCCTTGGCGACGAGGTCCTCGAGCTCGGCCTTGAACAGGCCGCTCGTGATCGGCAGGACCTCCTCCTCGTTGTAGCAGGGGATGACGATGGCTAGGACTGGCGGCTTGCGCATCAAACTTACACCTCTCATAGAATGCTGCTTGGCTTAGGAATTAGTTACTCTTTCTGCCGCGGAGGTTAGCGCCGTTACGCTAACCACACTCGAGCTTTGGCCACTCGAAAACAGGTATAGAAGCTAATCATATTCCATCACTTATAAGTGGATCCAATTGCCTTCGCTGTAGCATGCGGCGATTGTTTAGCTACGCCTCTTCCTTTATTTCACAAGAGTCAGCAGCTACATGCCATCGGCCGTCTAGCGCAACTAGCAGCCCCTTAATAAAGTATCCGACATACGCCAGCATCAGCACATATGGAATCAATGAGTACTGCGCCTTTCCTTCCCATACAAGATAGACGAGGAAAAAGCCGAATGCCGCAATCGCAGGGCACAGAGAAGGGACATCTCTCTTACTTCCGTTTTGGACAATATAGTAGACGGTCGACGCAAGTGTGAGAGTCTGCATAAAATCAGATAGCGTTAATATCAGCGTGTTGGCTTTACCGTAGTACGCCGAAGCCAACACCCTTGTCATCGGCCTTGTGGCCATTGGAACATCTCCGCCAACGCTCCAGTTGCCATTGACTAATCCGGTATATGTGGGTTCAAGCCATGTGGACGCTATCTTTCTCGAGAAAAACGAAAGTGCAAAAGCCGGATCGCCCACAAATGTTGCCAAAGATGATTTGATTGATTCGATTGCCTGATCATGGATTACCTGTGGCGAATACGTATCTCCCGGGAGAGCCCACACAAACCCCGAATACCATCCGGGATTGTTCGAATTAATCGCATTTTTATTTGTGACATCGAGCCCCATAGCAAGCCACGCCACGCCAGGGACTCCATTGCTCATATCAACGCCATACTTCGCAACAACTAGCGCATAAAAGACTTGGGTTACGCAAAAATATCCCAACACGATTACCGCCGCCCCGAAAAGAGATCGGGCCTTTTTCTCGCGCAAAGCACTTAGTACCATGATGAGAATCATCGCTATTAGCACTATTTTCGCCGTTGATTTGAGGAGAACGCCAATAGCAATGCATGCAGCACTTAGGGCTGATGAAAACAAGCTGTCCGTTTTGATTGCTCGCGCCTGATAATACAAAGCCGCAATGGTAAAGGGGAGACACGGAATATTACCGTATGCAAAAGTACTGTAGTAAATGAAGGGCAAAAACAAAAATAGAGTCAATCCGCCCAGCTTCGCTGACTCCTCATCAAAATAAATTTCTGTAAGTCGGACGATATAGACCGATGCTACGCCCGCGGCAACCGCATTTACTATTTCTAGCACTAAGTATGTCTGTGACTCACCAAAAATGATCATTACGAGCTTGATCAGGCAGAGATATCCCACCTGAAAGGGAAACCTATTCATATAGCAGCCGACTTGCCAATAATCATTAGAAGCGCCCAAGTCCTTGGCACAATGGATCAAATCAAGAGAGTCAAACCACGGCCAAGTATCAGCGAGAACAGCCCAGAGAATGCCGGCAAGGGTCATGTAAGTAAATAGCGCCCAGCACACGTCTTTCAGTCGCAACGATCGGAAGAAACGAGAGCTGTAGAGCAGATATAACGTTGCAAATGCAATAAGTGCACAGATAACCATCGGTAAAAAGTGGAATAGTCGATACTCAATCTTCTCCGTATAGCTAGGGCTAACCGCAGTCACCAGAAATGAAGCAAGACACAATAGCCCAAACGTGACAACGATGACGACTTGGACCGCAGAGAAGCAGAATCTCGAAACGGCAGATTCCGCAGGCTTGCAGGTTTTTCTTGTCGTTGTTAGTTTTTCACTCACTTGCTAACCCCACAATCTCAACCGTCAAAATTTGAGCTGCCGCCTGAAAATGCGGCGCGCTTCCAGGCAGCAGCTCAATATGTGTCATATAAAAACCAAATAGGCACTGGTTGATCTGCTACCTATACACAATGACTTTAGTACCGCGCGGAATGTTGTCGTAAATCCACTTAGCCTGGTCAATCTGCATGCGCACACATCCAGCGGAGATATTCATACCGAGACGCCCGTCCATAATGTTGCGTGTACCTGCATAGTACTTGACCGAATGGAAAAGATAATCCGCATAAAACTGCGTCCAGTAGTAACACGAGTAGCCATGTTCCTCTCCGAAGGAATAGCCCTTGTTGCCAACTGTAAATTGGCCTACACGCGTCGAAGAGTTCGGAGCACCCGACGAGCAGAGCCAGAAGTTCTGGAGCTTCCAGTTGCCCATGCTGCCGTTAAAGATACCAACACGATTCTGGGTAATGTCAACCAAAATCAGCCAGCTCGTCGAACTGTGATAGCCCTGAGCTTTCAAGGTCATTGCCTGCTCCGCGGGCGGTAGATAGGTTGTCGGCCCAAACGTAAACCTCTGACCGGCAGAGCTGGAATCTACGTCAACACACGCATTAGACCCAGAGGCCGTTCCTCCCGAGAAGGTTAGGACGAGAGACGAATCAAGCGCTGAGGAAATCACATAGCCACCCTCGCGATAGGTCATATTCCAACGCTGGTTCTTTCCACCGTTAGCCGTGTACTGCAAAACGTTAGTGCCAGGCGCAGCCACACCGTTCTCCACATCAAGGACTTTGCCGGTGGCACAATTTTTGAAAGTGTAGGTTCCATCAGAGTTATGCGTGATATTCCACTTCTGATTTCCACCGCCATTATTCGCCCACGCAAGCACACTGGCGCAGTCCGCCATAGAACCGCGCTCGACATCGAGTACCTGAGATGGAGCCGACGCCGCACGAATGTAATACGTGCCGGATGGCAGCATGCCATCCGTAGGCATCAAAGCGAATCGTTGAGATGCCGCCGATGAGGCTGGGCTCAGGCCGGCATTCGCACCAAATGAAGCATCGACGCTGAGACGTATCCCAGGATTCGAGACGCTTTCGAACGAGATTGCACCAGAATCGACAATAATCCTCCACCACTGCGTGGAATCATCTTTCGCCACCCTCTGGACAACGCCGTTCCCATCGGCAGTGAGACGTTTTGAGGAACTCAAAGACTCAATTGCATAGACGTCGTTCGGCTGCCCGCCAACCGGAGTGATGAGCCACCTCTGGTTGAGAGCTCCTGAGGAGCGCCAGGCGAGAATGCTCGCATTGTCGTTTGGCGACGAATTGGCAAGATCGAGAACGAGAGACGAATCCATTGCGAGAGAAATCGTATAGGTTCCCGCAGAAACGAGCCTATCCCTCTTTACCAGGCGAAAACGCTGAGCAGATGAGCCATCCGGCGTCCAAACGTCAACGTTTGTCCCTGCCGCCGACGAACCGCCAGAAACGTTGACGGCTAGCCCGGTGGCTTTATTTACGAGAGACACCGTACCGTCTCCATTTGAACAAATCGAGAAGAGCCTGTTTGCGCGCGTGGCATCAGATGGCCACTGCGAAACGTTCCCACCCGGAATCACATCCGAGTTTGCCACGTCGAGAGCAAGGCCAGAACCCGCATTAATAATAAGGTAATACCCATCATGAAACTCGAATCGGAACGCTTGGCCCACTGTGCCATTCGCATTCCACGTGTCCACGTTCGCACCAGTCGCCCTCGAGGCTCCATGGATATCAAGCGCCTTATCAGGAGCGCACTCCGGGACAATGTCGTACCACGCATTTTCGTCAACAACGCCCTCATCGCTTGTGGGCACACTGGGATATGCCTTGATGAAATTGAAGGACTGGGACACGCCGCCGTTCGCGCTCCAGAGCTGCACGTTGGTGCCGGCCTCGGAGCGGCCGTAGTAGACGTCGAGAACGCGGTCCGGGCGGATCGCGGAGACGAGGGTCACGCCGCCGCGGGAGTCCGGGACGGCGACCCATTTCTGGTTCCAGCCGCCGTTCGGGGCCCACTGGTCGACGTTGTCGCCCTCCCTCCCGACGCCCCACGCGACGTCGAGGACCTTCCCGGACGCGGCGTTGGTGAGGGTGACGTACCCCGCGTCGTCGTGCGAGACGACCCAGCGCTGGCCGTCGGTGGGATTCGAAGTCCATATTTGGACATTCCTACCGTTATCCGTATAGCCACCGTATACGTCCAGAACGCCTCTGTCGGAGCAAGCCGCCTTTACAACATATGTACCATCCGCAATTTCATCGCGGTTCTCGGCGGCCAAGTCATCAAGAGTCTGGCGCTGCGTCTTGGCAGCCTCGAACTTGAAGGACTGGGAGGAGCCACTGTTGGAGCCCCACACCTGCACATTAGTGCCAGAATCAGACAAGCCACGATAAACATCGAGGACAAGATTGGAGCGCATCGCGGAAACAAGCCTCACGCCCCCGGTGGAATCCGGAACGGCAATCCACTTCTGATTCCAGCCGCCGTTCGCGGACCACTGGTCGACGTTGTCGCCCTCCCTGCCGACGCCCCACGCGACGTCGAGGACCTTCCCTGAAGCGGCGTTTGTGAGCGTGATGTAGCCAGCGGAATCGTGCGAGATAATCCAACGCTGGCTATCAGAACTGTCTGCATCCCAAATACACACATTTGCGCCATTCGAAGTGCTGGCGCGGGCAACGTCCAGGACACCCCCGCTGGAACAAAGCGCCCTAATGACATACATGCCATCAGCGACGGCGTCGCGGTTGGTGGCAGCCAGAGCGTCGAGGGTCTTGCGATTGGTCGCGGCGGCCTCCTTGATGACCGAAAGGTAGTGCATCTTCTCATCGCGGTAGCGGTTCTGCCAACCCTGGTGATACTGCGGCTGGCTCGGATAGCGCCTGGCGACGTTGTTGATAACGTAGTCGCAGAGTGTCGTAACGAGGGTCTCGTCATCCATGGAGCCGTTGATGCCGGAGTTCTTGATGAACCAGATGGCGCCCCAGTAGTTGCCGTTGCGAATCTCGTACTTGCCGCCGCCTTTGCCAAAGAGGTTCGCCATGCCCCAGACGAGACTCTTTACGCTATCGGAGCGATCGTCGATGTTGATACCCAGCTCGATGAGGCTGCCGCGGATGCCATCGCTGCTATCAAAGTACTGCGTGTAGGCCCAATCGTTCTGGAGTCCGGAGAACTCGGTCGGGTCGGCCTTGTAGCAGGCATGCCAGGCGGCGTTGAGGTCCTTGCCGAACTCGGTGAAGTCGCCGCCTTTCCTCGTATCCCTGTTCACGTTCCACTCGTACTTGTCGCCGAGGACCTTGAGCGTTGAGTACTTGGTGGGGTTGTAGCAGTAGACCGAGTAAAGGAAGGGGCCAAGATCGTAGCGGTTATCGAACTGGAAGTAACCCATGGCGTGATAGCCGTCGCCCGAGCTGAGGCCCTGGTCGTAGTTCTGGCCACTCTCCCACTTGCAGAAGTAGAGCATCTCGGGAGAGACGTCGCGAGGAGACAGGGGCCTCGCGATCTGGCCAGCATCGAGGAGTGCGACACCTGCGTCGGTGCCGTCAGCGGCGACGTCGTCGGCCGCGGCAGCCTCGGGCTCGAAGCTGTCATCGCCAGCTTCGAGGACGGCGACACGGTCATACTCGGCCCCGTAGAGATCGGAGACGGCATCGGCCGAGGCAACCGCAGGCGCAACGGCAAGGATGCCCGCCAGCGCCGAGGCTGCGACAGCGAACTTAAAAGCGATTAGTCGTACGGAGCGCATGAAACCCCCAACGTCTTGCACGCCCGAGAGACGGGCACGTACAGTTGCAAATACGATAACATCCCGAGCTTTATAGAGGCGACGTCAGAGCATACAAATAGACCAGCAGGAGCAGCATTAGGAAGATGGGTTGGCCGCGCCGCCCAGGACGGCAGCGACTCCCGGGGCGTCGGCGCGGCACGGGCGGCGACACTCGGAGCATCGCAGTCGCTCGGAGCGTCGGCAGCGCCATAAAGAAAGGTGTCACGCCTCGCCGATGCGAAACGCGACACTTTATCGATTAGAGGGAAAGTCATTGCCCGACAGAGACGAACGGCCCCTACGCCTCCATGGCCTCCTGGAAGACAGCAGCAAAGCGCGGGTCGGCCGCGGCGAGGCGGGCGTTCGTGGCGATCCAGCCGGCGGGGGTGCCGGTGTCATAGCCCTCGTGCACGTCGATGACCAGGGCGTAGAACTCCTCCTCGGCCATGGCGCGGACCATGGCGTCGGTGAGCTGGATCTCGTTGCCGGCGCCGGGCTGCTGATCGGACAGGAGCTCCATCACGCGCGGCGACAGCAGGTAGCGGCCGACGGCGAACAGGCGGCTGGGCGCGTCCTCGGCGGCGGGCTTCTCGACCATGCCGGTCATGCGCCAGACGGCACCCTCCTCGTCGCCGGTGGCGCCCGGGAAGTCCGCGACGGCGCCCACGGGCTCGCCGGCGATGATGCCGTAGCGCGAGACCTCGTCCTCCGGGCACGCCGCCACGGCGATGACGGAAGCGCCGTCGTGGGCGTCGGAGACCTCCTTCATGCGCGGGAGGATCTTCTTGTCGGGCACCACGTAGTCACCAAGAAGCACGAAGAACGGCTCGTCGCCCGTGGCGAAAGAGGCGCAGCGAACGGCGTGGCCGAGGCCACGGGGCTCGCTCTGGTAGCAGAAGTGCACGGGAACGCTGCCGGCCTCTGCGATGGCATCGGCATAGGCACTCTTGCCACGAGAGCGCAGCAGGTCCTCAAGACCCGGATCGCGAGTGAAGTAGCTGGCAATCTGCGGCTTAGAGGGCGAGCTCACGATGATGCACTCGTCAACCTCTTCGGGAGCCAGAGCCTCCTCGACGACGTACTGGATAACGGGCTTATCGAGGACGGGCAGCATCTCCTTGGGCGTAACCTTCGTACCAGGGAGAAAACGGGTACCCAGACCGGCGGCGGGGATAATGGACTTCATTGCGTTGCCCTCCGTTTGGTTTGTTGTTTGGCTTGTTGATTTGGCTTGTAATCGCAGCTTGCCAACGGCCGCGTTGCATATAGTGCGCCCTGAACGACCGCAAAACGAGTGCACTCGCAAAATACCACGGGATATGCGCAGACGGCGGGCATGTCGGGCGGGCGGGTGTGGCGACAGGCGAAGGGCTCCCGCCGCGCTCGCGCGTCTAGGCACGGGCGAAGGACTCCGTACCCCGTCTACCTCCCCAGAACGCGTATGGGTATGGCATAGATCCCCGGCTCAACCTCACGCGCGAACTCGCCGTTGCCCGTTATCACCGCCATGAACTCAGGCTCGCGCGTCCGCGAGCGGGGATTCTCGCACAGCTTTTTACGAAGGCGCTTGAGTCCCTCGACAGCCGCCGGAACCTTTTCCTCGCTGACCTTTACCTCGAATGCCGCCCATCGGCCGTCCGCCAGCTGCACAACGGCATCTGCCTCGAGGCCGGAGTCATCGCGGTAGTAACGAACCGGAGCATCATCGAGCAGGTCAAGTGCGCGAGCGTAGACCGAGAGATCGCGAATCACCAGGCTCTCGAAAACGAGGCCGAACGTCTGCCAATCCTCGAAGAGCGCCTTGGGCGATATACCTAGAATCGCGCAGGCAAGGCTTGGGTCCGCGAGATAGCGCTTGGGCTTGGTCGCGAAGCGCTTCCTGTCACGCGCCGGCGGCACCCAGCCGGGGACCTCCTCGACCACGAACATTCCGCGTAGGGCGTCAAGATACCGGCGCACCTTATCCGCGCTCATGATCTCTGGGGTGTTCTCCTCGGCACTGAACATATCCGCGATTATCGTCTTGTAGGTCGTCGCCTGGCCAAGATTTCTCGCGAGGGAGGCGCAGACGCGCCGGGCTAAATCCGCCTCGAGGTCAAGCGCGGGAATGCTCGTCTCGAACGTCGCCTTCAGGTATTCCCTCGCCACGAGTTGGGCCGAGCTGACGTCGAGGTCTATCGCCTCCGGCCACCCTCCCCTGCACGTCACATCAACGAGCCCTTGCGTGTCCTTCTCACATCTGCATGGAGCGAATCGGCCCTCGAAAAGGCCGGCGAGGCTCACCTCCCCTGTTGATTCGCCCGACTCTGCGAGCGACATGGGGTGCATGCGGATGCGTCCAATCCTGCCGGCGCCGCTATGCGCAGGAGCACCCTCGCCCGTCCCCAGAATTGGCGAGGAAGAGCCCGTCAGGATGAAGGCGCCGCGTGTACCACGAACTCGGTCGACCTCATGCCGGACCGTATCCCAAATCTGCGGGACTCGCTGCCACTCATCAATCACGTGCGGACGGTCACCCAAGAGCATCATCGACGGGTCAGACTGGGCGAGAGTAAGGTTCTCATCAACGTAAGAGACGGACGCGCCGTGACGGAGCGCCGCCCACGTCTTGCCACACCACTTCGTGCCAGCGATCTCTACGGCGCCGAACACCTTGAGGTAACGCTCTATCTGCTCGTCCACCACACGAGGGATGTAGCCGCTTGGCGCAATTGACTTTGGCATGGATCCTCCTTCTCCACGCCGTAATTGTATTCGGATTCGGATTTTACCGGTCGTGGGATTCGGATTTTCATGCGTGCGGCATTCGGATTTTCCGTAGATTTGATTCGGATTTTACATTTGTGCAGGTAGTAGAGTCGTTATAGCAGCGCCGCCAGCTCGCCCACAACGTACGCGCGCAAGCACACGCACACGCGCACGCACACGCACAAGCACAAGCACAAGCACAAGCACAAGCACAACGAGCATCGCAATTCTCCGGGTCGCCAAATCCGCTTTCGCTTACAAGATTCGACCTGAATGCCACGTCCTCTTTCGCGTGCGGAGCTACTCGGCAACCCGTCCGGAAACCTAATCTTCCGAGGGGTGGTCAAAAACATGCGCGCGGCGGACACTTGGAGGCCGTTTAGGCTTCCGCATGGGTTGATTTGAGGCCCGAAAAGGGTCGCCCGAACGCGTTTTGCCCCCTCATAAGTCATTTCGGTCCAATAGAAGGCCAGTTGCTTGACTGCAATCAAGCAACTGGCCCCACAAAAACGAGAGGCGCTCGCCTTTCTGTCCGCCGCGCGACCATTTTTGACCACCAGCGCGGAAATTACTATTAAGGGATAGCAAATACAGCCCTGGCTTAGCTCAACAACGACGCGCAGCGCCCGTCGACGGAGCCTCCACACACACCGCCAAGACCCGACCGCGACGCCGCGCGCCTGGTCTCGCGGCGCATTCGCACCCAAACCACTGCTCGCACAAAAGAGGCCCTTCCCCGCAGCGGGAAGGACCCCCGAACAATCACGCACGCACCGCTCACACGCCTACTCCCCAGCCAGCCTTTCCGTCAGCTCCTTGCGCGCCGCCGCGAGAAGCTCCGGATTGCGCAGCAGATCCAGGGCCGCGCACGCCATCGCCTTGCTCGTCACCAACAGGCAGTGCCGCCCGTTCTCGGAAATCGCCAGCTCGCGGAACTCGGGCGTATGCCCAGAGATCTTCTTCTCCGGCAGGATCGTTCCAAAGATGTTGCACGCCGGTATAACGCGGCTCACATCGCCCAAATCCTCGCCGCCCTTGTCGCCGGGCATCCCTTCCATGACCGGCTCGCCAAAGGCCTCGAGCTCCCCGCGCGCGGCGTCGCCCAGCACGGAATTGGGAATGCGGCCCAGATACCCGCCGAGCTCCTCGATCTCAACCTCGCACCCCGTCGCCATGGCGATGCCACGCGCCGCGCGCCTCACCACATCCATCGCCGGATCGACGTGGGAGCCGTTCGTGGAAGACACTTCTACCTTGAGTTTGGCCCTCGCCGGGATGCGTCCGATGTCGTTCGATATGTCGAGGATCACATCACAGACGTGCACGTCATCCGGAAGCTGCTGCCTAGAGATGCCCAGCGCCTGATGGAACAGCGACGCGGCGTCGAAGGCGTTCACGCCCTCCTCCGGATGCGACTCCGCGTGCGCGGGCTTGCCCACATAGGTGACGTACGCGCCCTTGAACGACGTGCATTCCCCGCCAATCCGCGTCATCGCGCTCGTGGGATGCATGAGATAGACGGCATCCAGCCCATCGAACGCGCCCCTCTCGAGCATGATGATCTTGCCACCGCCGTCTTCCTCTGCCGGCGTTCCAAAGACCTTGATCGAGCCGGCAACGCCAAACTGCGCCATGGCGCGCTTCGCGGCAATGCCCGCAAGCATGGCGCTCGTGGCAATGAGGTTGTGCCCACACGCGTGGCCGAGCTCCGGAAGCGCGTCGTATTCCGCAAAGAAGGCGATGCGAGGACCCTCACCGTTGTTCCACGAAGCCCTGAAGGCCGTGGGCAGGTCTTCGCACGCGTCCCCGACGGCAAAGCCCTCCTTCGCGAGGACCTCTCGGCAGAGCGCGCTCGCGTAGGTCTCCTCGAAGCCAATCTGCGGATGCGCATGGATATCCTTAGATACGGCCCACATGGCGTCGATGTCCCCGTCAACGGCATCGCTAACGAACTTCCTCACTTCGTCTTGAAGCATCGTGAACCACCTCTCATGCCATGAGCTAGATATCGAAAGTGGCGCCCGGGCGCAATGGCCCGAGCGCCACCCAAGCAATCTCGCACGAGCCCATAGTCTAGACTCAACGACGTCCCGCCCAGATCTACACGATTCCGAAGAAGCTCGCCACGATCGAAAGGCCAATAATCCCAACAATCAGCAAGCCGTACTTATTGTTGTGCTTCTTAAGGTAGAGATAGACCAGGCCGATCACCGCAAGCGGCAGAAGGCCGGGTGCCACCGCGTCAATCATCCCCTGAATCGAAATAGGGTCGGCCGCATTCTCAAGCGTGAACTCCATTGCAATCTCAAGCACAACGTTCTCGGCAGAAAGGGCGCCCATGACCATGAGGCCCAGCATGCCGCACGCCATGATGATCTTGTCCATGATGCCGCTCTTGAGCATGTTCATGACAGCGGTGCGACCAAGATCATAGCCAAGGCCATACAGCCAGCGACCGATGAAGTACGTCACCAGAGGGAACATCAGCGCCACGGGAACGGCGAGCAGATTGCCCGAGAGGGCAAACGTGGTCGCAATCGAAAGCGAGATGGTCTTGCAGGTTCCCCAGACAAGGCTGTCGCCAATGCCGGCCATGGGGCCCATGAGCGCCGTGCGCATGGAGTACATGACCTCGTCGGGCACGTTCTCACCCGTCGCGCGCTCCTCCTCCATCGAAAGCGTCATGCCGTTCACGACAGCGCCGATGGTGCCCTCCGTGTTGTAGAACTGGCTGTTGCGCTTAAGCGCCTCGCGGTAGTCGTCATCGTCCGGATAGAGCTTGCGAAGCGAGTCCATGAGCGACAGCATGTGCGAAAGGCCCTGGAACACAACGTTGTTACTCTGAACCTCGGCGTACAGCCACCACGTACGCCACGCATTGTTGATGTCCTTCTTGGTGAGGATCTGCTGACTCTTCTCTTCCTCCGTCATGGCTATTCGCCTCCCTTGCTCGTCATCGACTGCTTCTCGGGGGCATTACCCAGGAAGTAGTAGATAACCGCAACGCATGCGCCAAAGATGGCGATAGCAATGGCACCAAGGCCGAGATATTGGACTGCGAAGTAACCAATGAAGAAGAACGGCATGATCTCCTTCCTGCCAATCATGGAGACCGCGATGGCAAAGCCGATGGCGGGAAGCAGGGAGCCGGCAACTTCGATACCGTTCATTGCCCACTCGGGGATCGCGTCGATCATCGCAGTCACTACCTCCGCAGCGAGGATGTTGCACAGAAACACCGGCACGAAGAAGATGACGGCCGAGACGAGCAGCGGCAGGATCGTCGTGTTCATGCGAACGCCGCGGAAGTCGTTCTTCTCGAGACAGGCATCGACCCTGACGGACCAGATGTTATTAACGGCGCCCCTGAGCGTCCAAAGCGCGGAGCCGAGGATGCCAAACGGAACAGCGAGGACCGTCGCCGCACCAGCGTCGAGCCCCGTGGAGATGGCGATGGGAATCGAAATGAGTGCCGCGGAGGACGCGCACGCAGGCACGGTTCCGCCAGGATAGATAATGCCCAGGTAGAGCAACTCAAGCGATCCGCCGAGGACAAGTCCGGTCTGGACGTCTCCCATGAGTAGACCCACGACGCCGCCCACGACGACGGGCTGTCCCAGGGTGTCGGACAGGGTGTAGCCGAAGTCGGTTGTCGAGATCACCTGCCAGAGGCCACAGAACAAAGCGATTGCGATGCCAGACATCTTCGATACGCCTCCTAGAAGCCGAGCTTATTGATGAGTTCAGGGAGCTCCACGTCCTGCTGCGCAGGGACGACGTGAACGTGGACGTGGACGCCTTCCTGGTCGAGCGCCTTCATGGCGTCAACGTCAGACGGCCTGAATGCGATACCAAACGCGGTCGTCGTCCCGGCGCCGCCACCGAGGCCACCAATCTGGACGTCTGCGAGCTCAACGCCGCCGCGGACCGCGGCGAGCGCGTCCTCGACGCACTTAAAGAGGACGAGGAGTTTGCCGTTGCCAAAGGCATTAGCCTTGTACTCCTCACAGGCCTGCTCGATTGTCCTGACCTCGACGGACACTCCCGCGGGAGCGGACATGCGATAGATGTCCGCCATGAATTCGTCGGACGCAAGCTCATCGTTCACGATGATGATGCGGTCCGCTCCGCAAATCTTCACCCACTGCGTCACAACCTGGCCGTGAACTAGGCGATAGTCGACGCGCGCCAGCTTAATCTCCGCCATCGGTTACTTCTCCTCCGCGCTCGTGCGGTTCTGTCCGTCAAGTCCAACGTACTCATGGCCGCCAAAGCCGTTGCGAAGCGCGCTCACTGCCTTGGCGCAGAAAGAGTCCTCGATTTGGGTGGCATTGCGCTCCATGAGCGAGAGGGCGATCACAGGGACGGGAACCTCGAGGTCAAGCGCCGTTTCCACGGTCCACTTTGCCTCACCGCTCGCCGCGACCACGCCACGAATGTCTGCAAGGTCCGGATGCGAGGCAAGCTGAGCCTCCATGAGTTCCATGAGCCAGCCGCGGATTACGGAGCCGTGGTTCCAGTTGTGAGCCACCGCCTCGAGGTCATAGTCAAACCCGCTCGCACGCATCACGGCAAGGCCTTCGCCAATCGCCTGCATCATTCCGTACTCAATGCCGTTGTGAACCATCTTCATGAAGTGGCCGCTCCCGGCGGGACCGGTGTAGAGCAGGCCACCCTCGACCGTGAGGTCCTCGAGGGCAGATTCGACGTGATCGAACGCCGAGCGGTCTCCACCAACCATGATGCACGCGCCGTTACGAGCACCCGACTTTCCGCCAGAGGTTCCCGCATCGAGGAAGCGAACGCCCTTCTCCGCGGCCATCGCCGCGTGGCGCTGCGAATCCTTGTAGAACGAGTTGCCGGCATCGATGAGGATGTCACCCTTGTCGAGAATCTCCAGGAGGCTCGTCACGCAAGATTCCGTCGGCTCGCCGCAGGGCACCATGACCCAAAGGACTCGCGGCATGGGAAGTGCTTCGACAAGGACCTCGAGCGTGGGGGCGACTTCGATACCTGAGGCAGCGGCGGCAGCCACAGAAGCTTCTGAACAATCGAAGCCAACCGCTTTGTGCCCGTGATCCGCCAGGTTAAGGGCGATATTGGCCCCCATTTTTCCAAGTCCTACAATTCCGATCTCCAAATGCACCACCCTCTTCGTCGTGCCCAAGGCGGGCGTGCTGTCGGCTGGTTCGGTTTACTCTCGCCGCTCTTGCGCAGTCACAGCCCGCCAAGCTTGTTGCCTTCTGGAAGCCAGCACCCGAAAACTCCGTTCGGAAGCTGGCGTCATTATATGCGAAGTTTTTTCGGTCTGATATTATTGTCGAAGAAGTAATTTTTGTTGCGGTGAACGGCCGCGTTTTGGCCGCGAATGGCAAATTAAGATAGGCAGAGGTCTAGAAGACTCGATAGAATGGGCCAAAGACCAGGGATTTATCAGGATGGTGACCGAAATGGCACAGCAGTCGATTCAATTCGCGATCAGGTCGCTCTATCGTTCGCTCAGCACAAAGGAAACGAGCATCGCTGACTTTATCCTTTCGGATCCGAAAAAAGTTTCGCGAATGACGATTAACGAGATCGCCGACTCGCTGGGAATCGCCCCGTCAACTGTTTTCCAGTTCACGAGGAAGCTTGGTTTTAAGGGCTTCCGCGACTTTAGAAACGAGCTTCTCTCCGAGGAGTTCGACCCAGAGGTCTCCATTCACGAGAACATCGACGAGAAGGACGACGCCCTCGCCATTGCGCACAAGGTCTTCTCCTCCAGCGTCAAGTCGCTTCAAGACACCAACGCGCTCCTCAGCGCGAGCAGCGTCGAACGTGCGAGCCGGCTTCTACTCGAAGCTGGCACTGTGTCCTTCTTTGGCGTTGGCGGCTCCAACGTTGTCGCGTACGACGCCTTCCACAAGTTCATGCGCTCGCCGCTTCACGTGCAGTACGGCATGGACGTCCACGTCCAGCGTATGCAGGCGGCACTGCTCAAGCCTGGCGACTGCGCCGTCGTCACAACGCACACGGGCCTCACGCGCGACACGCTTGATATCGCGAACATCGCCCACGACGCAGGCGCGAGCGTCATCGCAATCACGAGCTACTCGTCGCCGCGTCTAGCCGAGCTCGCCGACGTCATCCTCCTCTCTTCTTCCGAGGAGACCGGCTATCGCTCTGAGTCGCTCTCGAGCAGGATCGCGCAACTCGCCATCGTTGATTCGCTATTCACAATCGTGATGTTCGCCAGCCAGGACCAGGCAAAGGAGCCCCTGCGCCGCATCCGCAACGCCATTTCTCCCACAAAGGAGGAGTAGCGGGCGGACAGCATCGCGCACGCCGCACCGCCCGCACCCTACGCCCGGACGCGGCGGCAGTACTCGGAGACAGCGCTAACGAGCGCAGCCGGGCTCGCGGCAGCCTCAAGCGCGGGAATGAACCCCGGATACTCGCCTACGATGCTGAACAGCTCATCGAGAGCCGCAGAATGCGCGACCGGCGTCTGTAGGCACAACACCATGACGACGCTCAGCGGCACATCCTCCCCGCCCATCCTCACACGCACGGGTTCCGCCAGAGTCACCACGGATATCGCGGGGCGGTTCCTCTCGTCTGGCTCCGTATGCGGGGCGCAGAGCGGCGCGAGGATCACGCCAAACTGCTCGTAGCGCTTGGCAAAGTCGAGAATCCCGCGATAGTAGTCCTCCGTCATCCAGCCAGCGTCGAGCAGGGGCCTCGACGCCCTGGCAACGGCATCCTCCCACGTCTCAGCCACAACGCCAACCTCGACAAACTCCTCGCTCACGAGCTCGTCGAGCCCCAGGAATCCGGGAAGCACGAGCTTGCCACGTTCCTCGCCCCCACCCATGCCAAGAAGCTCGCGGACGCCCCGCTCCAGCGCCTCCTCATCGCGCACGTCGCAATTCGCGCGCACCACGTCAAGCAGGCGCGAGACGAATACGCCCTCGTCGCCGTTCGCGGGCGAGTGAAGAAACGCCTCGATCCTGCGCACGTCGACGCGCGTCAGCATCGGCGTGACGCGAATGACCGGCCGCGGCAGCGCCTGCGGCAGCTCGACCGTCGTCAACACGACGTCAACGCCGGAATAGTCGAACGCGTAACAGTCGCGAGTCGAGAGTTTCGCGACTATCTCGAGATGCGAGAACTCCTTCGCGAGCGATCTCGACAGAAACGCGACCGTCCCGATACCTGCCCCGCAGACGAGAACTGCGCGAACGGAGCGGTCGATCGTCGGCCCCTGGCGCAGCCTCTCGAGCGCGGCGCCCACGTACAGGACCACGAACGCGACCTCGTCGTCGACCGCGCTCAGCCCATACTCCCCCTGCGCGGCGAGCATCGCCCGGGCACACGTCTCGAAGAGCTCGGGGAAACGCTTGCGGATATCCGGCAAGAGCTCGCACTTCGCCTGGAGGCCCAGCCTCTCCCTCGCGAGCAGCGCGCGGACGTGCACGCGGAGACCATCGACGAGCTCCGTGTCGAGATAGAGGTCGCAGCCCGTCTCCTCCGAAGCGACCGAGAGTAGCGTGTTCAGGATGCGCTCCGCCGTACCCGCACGGATCACGCCGAAAGAATCCGCACGCATGCGAGGCGAAGCGGCGAGCATGGCAGCCAAGGCCTCGACCTCGCGCGAGAGGCTCTCGCCCTCCGCCTCGGCCCCGATGGCAGCGAGCAGCGCCTCGAGGGCGCGGTGCTCATCCGTCGGCACCTCGTCAAGGCCGCCGGGAAGCTCGGAGACGTAGTGCCCCTGGCACGTCCTGTGACGCACGGCGTTGAGATAGCACGTCATCTCGATGAAGGCGGCATCCGTCAGGTCGTCGTTCATCTCATCGAGGTAGCGATCGAGCGCCGTGGCCATCCGTTCGAGCTGCTCTTCGCAGACGAAGCCCTTCTTGCGAATCTCCTCGTCATAGTCCGTGGCAGACGCCGCGAGAAGGCCGGCGTATCCGCCAAGCCCCTCCCTGACGAACTCCGCCATCACCTGGCGTCGGCGGTACTCGCTCGTCTCGAGGAACCAGCCGCCGTGCGGCGTCGCGACGAGTGGCGCGCCATGCGAGGCAAGCCACTCCCCCGCGCGCTTCAGGTCGCGCGCGGCAGTGGCGCGGCTCACGCCAAGCGCCTCGGCCACGCCCGCCATGGTCTTGGGGCACGTCTCGTCAAGCAACGCGGCAACGATGGCATTCGCACGCTGCTCGGCGGAGAGGTACACGCTCTCCGCATCCGGCGCGCCCTCGCCCTCGAACGCAATCTCGGCGGCACGGGCGACGTCCTGCGAGGCCACGAAGAATCCTTTGCGCGGAACCCGTTCGAGCGTAATGCCGCGCTCCCCGAGCCAGTCGGAGAGCGCGGCGATCTCATACCTTACGGTTCGCTCGGAGACGCCGAGCTTGCGCGCGAGCTGCTGCGCCGTCATGGCAGTGAACGGATCCTTCATGAGACACTGCAGGATGTCCCACGAGCGAGCGCTCATCTGTCGCATTCGCACGCTCCTCGTCTAGTCCAGCGCCGCCCTTAGCGACGAGATGTACTCACGGGAGTTACCCGCGATAACCGCATCGATGATGCTGCTTCCCACGATAACGCCGTCGGCGCCCATAGCCATCAGGTCTTTGACCTGCTGCGGCTTCGAGATGCCAAACCCCGCGCAAAGCGCAGCCGTGGCGCCAGCCTCCCGTAGGCGCCTGACGTTGTCCTCGACGCGCGGAGACACGCCATCGCGAGCCCCGGTCTTGCCCTCCTGCGCCTGCAGGAACATGTACCCGCGGCCCGCCTCGGCAAAGGCGGCGACGTCGGCATCTGCCAGATCGACGGGAACGAACAGCGGCTGGAGGAGGCCCGCGCGGTCGAGTGCCTCCGCCAGGGCCGGCTTTGCCCCGTCTGGCACGTTGGGCGCCAGCACGCCATCTGCTCCAACGGCGGCAGCATGTTCGCAGAACGCCTCGATGCCCATGGCCTCGATCGTCTCGTAGTAGCACATGATCTGGAGGCACGCGTCAGGATATGCCGTCCTGAGCTCGGCAATCGAGTCCATCGCCGCGGTGGGCGTCGTCACCTCGAGGGCGCGTGCCATCGACGCGGAGACAACCGCCCCGTCAAGCGCGGGATTCTCGTACGGAATGCCAAGCTCAAGAACGTCAACGCCATCGGCGATGAACTCGCCCGCGCGCTCGACCTGGTCGCCCATCGCGGGGTCGCCCAGGGAAAAGTACCCCACGAAGACCTTGCGCCCGGCAGCCTTCTTCTCGCTAAGAACCTGTTCCATGTGATTCATGGTCACTCCTCCGTTAATTGCGTCGTCGACGACCTTCGCGATCGTCACCGGATCATCGCTGGACAGAAGCGCTGCGCACGCGTCCTCATCGGAGAAGGCGGCTATCAGCTTGCCAAGAACATCGAGATGCTCAGAGGGGTCCGCCACCGCGAGCATCGCGACGAGACGAACGCCCACCTCCTGGGAGAAGTCCTCCATCCGCTTGAAGGGTACGGGGCTGACGCAGCGGCCGATCGCGATTGCCGCGCCAAGAACGTCATCCGGCTCGCCATGGGGCATCGCGACGCCGCAGAGGGGAAACTCGATTCCGGTGGGATAGCTCTTCTCGCGCTCAAGCACCACGTCTACGTAGGAGTCCTTCGCATAGCCTGCGGAGACGAGCGTCTCGCCGAGCTGCCTGATCGCGTCCTGCGAATCGGCCGCCACGAGCTCCGGGATCACCAGCTCGGGTTTTATCGCAATCTTCTCGCTCACGTTAGTCCCTCCCGAACGCATGGGACGGCGTTCTCGCGCCGTCCGCAGCGTCCTCTACTTCACGATGTCGTAGATCTGCTCGAAGACCTTGTCCGCCCCGACGCCCGTCAGGATGGCGGTCGCCTTGATCGTGGGCACGTCGAGCGGCGGCAGCTGCGTCGCCGAGCAGACGACGTCCGGGTGAATCTGGGAGACCAGGGCGGCCACCTCGCCCACGCGGCAGGTCGAGGTCTTGGCATCGACGCCCTTGCCCTTGAGGTACTTCTCGATCTTCATTGCGATGTTCTTCGAGGTCACGCCACCGGTTCCACAGGCGACGACGATCTTCTTGGTGTCCATGAGTGCCTCCGTTCGATTTGCGGATGAGGGATTTCGCGCTGGTTCCGCCGTTATGCGCCGGTGACCCAAGCGAGAAGCGGGCGGCGTCGCGTAGACGCAAGCAACGGACCTGCGGAAATACGAGATGGACGGCGACGCTGCGAGGAGGGACTCCGCGCCGCCGTCCGGGAAGGGAGCGGGTTACGCGAAGATCGCGAAAACCTGGCCGATGGCCCAAGCGACCCAGCTGGAGCCAATGCCCAGCGTGGTGGAAATCGAGTCGAAGGGCAGGCCGTTCATCGCGGCGCACTGCGTGTACCAGCCGGCCGTCGCGGTGCAGACGTAGAGCGTGATGATCATGACGATGACGCCAGCAATGAAGCCACGGAAGATGTTCTTCTTGCAGTAAGGCATGCAGCAGCTGATCAGGAACGGAGCGGCGATGGCGAGGTCTGCCATCGGAAGGACGCGGTTGCCCGGGAGGATGAACGCGAGGAGCAGCACGACCGGGGTCACCAGGATGCCCGTTGCCATGACATCGGGCATGCCGATGAGGATGGCGGCGTCGAGGCCGATGTTGAGCTCGCGGTTGAACTTCTTGGCGCAGATCTCGCGCATGCCGTCGGCGACCGGAGTGATGCCCTCGACCAGGACGTTCTCAACGCGCGGGAAGACGATCATGAAGGCGGCGATGGTGACACCAAGGAGAAGGGTCTGACCCACATTCTGACCGCCGGCGATGCCGAGAACGATACCCATGACGAAGCCGATCATGGACGGGGAGATGAGGCCGCCGAAGCGCTCCTCGATCTTGTCGGTGCTCCAGTCGATCTTGGCAAGGGCGGGGATCTTCTCGATGACCCAGTTCACGGCCATACCAACCGGGGCAAAGATGACGGCGTTGCCGTGAGGGATGGAGACGCCGTCGAGGCCGTAGGCATCCTGGATGGCGGGCGCGGTGATGTCGGCGAGCTTGAGGACGACCACCTCGTTGATGACGTAAGCGACGATGGCGAGGGGCACGCTGCCGGTGATCGCCCAGACGTAGGACGAGGCCAGGGCCCACACGGAGTAGTTGAAGACGTCGACGTCGAAGGTGTCCGTGAGCTTGAGGACGATCATCAGGGCGTTAACGGCAAGGCCGACGACGAGGAGGATCGCGTAGAAGCTCAGCGGGAAGAGGACGGAGGAGTACGCCGAGCCAAGGCCGAGGTCGATGATGTCAAGTTTGAGGCCGGTCGCCTCAACGACCTGCATGAGAATCGGGGTCGCCGCGCCGGAGAACATACCGACCATGGTGCTCATCGCAACGAGCGCGCCGGCGACGTAGATGGAGCAGCGCATGGCCTCGCCCACCTTCAGCCTGGCGAGGAGCAAGCCAACCAAAAAGATTCCGATCATGACCATGACGGATGACGGCAGCGCCGCATACCAGTTCAAGGCGCCCATAATGACGTCCATTAGTGCCTCCCTTTCTGAGAGTTCCCTTGGGACAAAGTTTATGGGCGGCAATGCCTGCCAAAATGACCAGTTGTTTCACCGTGAAATCCTGCAACTTTGAACAGGCGAATGGCGCGCGGGCACAAGCGCGACGATAAACACGGTTCTTGGGGTCGCCGGGCGCGTTTCCTCACGCGGAGTCGCCGGGCGCGTGCCGCTCGAAAAACTAATCTTCCGAGGGGTGGTCAAAAACATGCGCGCGGCGGACGCCCTGAGGCCGCCCAACCGTCAAATAGGTGTGAATTGGGACCCGGAGAGATTCATCCGGATGCGTTTTGCCCTTCACACGAGCCATTTCAGTTCGATGGAAGGCCAGTTACTTGACTGTAATCAAGCAAGTTGTCCCATAAGGACGAGGGACAGTCGCGAATCTGTCCGCCGCGCGTACGTTTTTGACCACCGGCATGAAAATTACTATTAAGGGACACCCCGAAGCGGCCCCGCTGAGCAACTCTCAACGCGAATCACCTGCCAGCACCATGCACTCACCACGCGAAAACAGCGAACTCGAAGAGTCTCTGCTCGGCACGGCGCCACCCGTCCCGCACTTCAGACACAAAAGTCCCGGCCAGACGCGCAATGCGCCGGCCGGGCCGTCACTCGTTCACGAGCCTGCCTCAGCAAGCCCCTAGATCTTCGCGATCTCCTCGGAGATGATGCGGCAGACGTCCTCCGCCTGGGGCATCACGCCATATGCCTCAAAGAAGCCGTGGTCGCAGCCGCAGTAGCGAATCGCGGTAACGTCAACGCCCGCGTCCTGCAGCTTCTTCGCGAACAGCTCGTCCTGGTAGCGCAGGAAGTCGAACTCAGAAGAAATGATCACCGTACGCGGAAACACGCTCACGTCCTCAACGAACAGCGCGGAAATCAGCGGATCGAGTATCTTGTCCATGTCGCCATTGACGTACATGGGCGGAAGGTCGTCGTTGGCGAGGCGAATGCGATCAACCCTGCTCAGAGCCTCAGCCCTCTGCTCGTCCACGACCTCGTACAGGTCATAGGACCACTCATCCGGAATGGGGCCACCGTCAACGAGCGGATAAAGCTCGACAACCGCCTTGATCCTATCCGTGTGAGAGCCCTCGAGCACGACGGCGTTCGTCAGGCTGCCACCCGCAGAGTCGCCAGCCACGGCAATACGAGTCGCATCAACGCCCAACTCATCCGCATGCTCGACAAGCCAGCCGAGCGTCTTCACGCAGTCCTCGACGCCACCCGGGAACATCGTCTCGGGACACAGGCGGTACTCCGGATAGATCGCGACGCAACCCGTGCGCTCCACGATGTCGCGCAGGCAGTTCTCGTACTGGCCGATGTTGCCCACCATGAAGCCGCCGCCATGGATGAACACGAGCGCGGCAGATCCATCTTCATGTCCCTCCGGCGTGAAGATGTGCAGCGGAATGCCCCTGTCGCCGAAGTTCATGACAACGGTCTTCTTGGCAACGTTCGCGCCCCTCACGACGTGGGTCTCCTTGTTGGGCGCAGAGCGCCACGCGATCACGTCCACCGGTCCGGCCGGCGCCGACCCCGCCGCGGGAGCCGCAGCGAGCTTCGCGTGCGCACGAGCATAGACGCGCGGATCGAGCACGTGCTCGCGACCGTCACCCGGCACGGGCTTCAGCACGAGCTTCAGCCCACCAGGCTCGACGACTTCCTTCACACCGCTCTCAAGTACTTCAAGCTCGGAAGTGGGGTACTTCCTCTCCTCGGCTTCCATGATTAGCCGATCTTCAGCTCGTCGAGCTTGGCGTCGAGCTTCGCCATCTCATCGGCGGAAAGCTCCCACTCGAACGTCTCGCAGTTCTGGATCGCGTGGGCATCCGTACGCACGCCCACGAGAGCGGTGCCCACGTACTCCTTCTGGGTGCTCCAGTTCACCGCAACCTGCGCCACGGGCTTGTCGTGGGCCTCGGCGATCTCGTCCATGACCTTGAGCAGCTCCTGGACGCGCGAGAACTTGGGCTCCTGGAAGTAATCGTAGAAGCCGCCGCGGACGTCGCCCTCCTCGAACTTCGGGAGCTCGCGGAACTTGCCCGACAGGATGCCCGCGCCGAGGGAGCCGTAGGTGAAGGAGTCGATGCCGCGCTCGTAGCCCCACTTGATGAGGTCCTCGGAGGAGCGATCAACCATGGAGTAGGGCGGCTGCTGAACGTCGACCTGGGCGACCTTCTCGCACTCCTCAATCATCTCGGTCGTGAAGTTGGAGACGCCGATGTGGCGAATCTTGCCCTGCTCCTTGAGGAGCTGGAGAGCGCACATCGTCTCGGAGAACGGGGTCTTGGCGTCGGGCCAGTGCACGAAGTAGAAGTCGATGTAGTCAGTGCGGAGGTTGCGCAGCGAGCTCTCGACCTCCCTCATGATGTTCTTGAACGAGGAGTCGCGGTCATAGCCGTCGGCGCTGGTGATCAGGCCGACCTTGGTCGAAAGCAGGTAGCTCTCGCGGTCGACGCCCTTAAGGGCGTTGCCAACGATCTTCTCGGACGTGCCGTTGCCGTAGCACGGAGCGGTGTCGACGAGGTTGACGCCGTGCTCGAGCATCGTGCGGATGGCGGACATGCTGGCCGCGTCGCTGTCGTTCTCGCCAAAGGAGTCGCCGCCAATCGCCCACGTGCCAACGGCGAGCTGGGAGACGTCAACGTCAGAGTTCTTGAGGTGCGTGTAGCGCATGTTGTTTCCCCTTCTAATAGGACGGCACGCGTCGAAAGCGCTCGAACGCGTGCCGCCAGGAATTACCTTGAACAAGCTTCGGATATCCCTGAAGCCGCCTTACACGATACCCACGAGGCCGAGGACGAGCGCGAGAACCATGATGCCAACCAGGATGATGTTGACGTTGACGTTCTTCTTGCGCAGGAGCCACAGGACGACGAGCGTGAGGGCCAGGGGCACGAGGCCCTTGAAGATCGAGTCGAGGTAGGTCTGGATCATGACCGGGTCAGAATCCTGAACCGGAATGGACAGGATCGTGTTGAAATGGACGTTCGCCGCGGTCATGGCGCCGATCATCACGAGGCCGACCGTGGAGGTGGCCTTGGTGATGAGCTTCATAAGGCCGCCCTCGTACATCTCGGAGATGAAGTTGGTGCCCATGCTGAAGCCGAGGTAGGTCATGAAGTAACGGCAGAGAATCGACGGGATGTTGTAGATCAGCAGGAACATAATCGCGCCGAGGGGCGAGCCGCTCATGGCGAGGTTGATGCCGATGCCGGCGGCGATGACACGCAGGACGCCCCAGAAGATTGCGTCGCCGATACCGGACATCGGGCCCATGAGGGAGACCTTGATACCGTCGATGGACTCGGTATCGAAGTCATCGTGCTCGGAGTTCTCCCTCTCCATGGAGGCGACGAGGCCCATGGCGAACGTGCCGACGTTCTGGGTGATGTTGTACCAGGTCGTGTGGCGCTTCATGGCGTCGGCGCGAGCCTCGGGATCGTCGGCGTAGTAGCGGTTAAGAGCGGGCTGGACGGAGTACAGCCAACCATCGGCTCCAGCCTTGACGGAACCGCCGGCGTTGGAGGCGAACACAGTGAAGGAGCGCAGGAAAATGCGGTTGAGCATCTTCTTGTCTTCAGGGCTCACATTCTTGGTCAGATTGCTCATGCGAAGAAATCCTCCTCGTCGCTGGTTGCAGAGTCGCCGGAAACGGCCTGGGTAGCCACGCCATTCTTCTTAAGGTCGAAGATCTCCTTGTCGCGGAGGGCGGAGGCAACCGCGATGATGAGGCCGAGGACGGCGATGGCGATCATCGGGAGGCCGAGGTACTGGTAGAGCGTGAAGCCCAGGAAGAAGTAGATGCTGAGCTCGGTGCTCCAGAGCATCTGGAGCAGGAGCGCCATACCAACGGCGGGCAGGAGGGCACCCACGGCGTTGAGGCCGTTCATGACGTTGGCCGGAATCTGGTTGACGATAGCGGCAACGGGCTCGGCGCCAAGGTAAACACCCAGGAAGGCGATAAGGCCAAAGGCGGCGTACTTAAAGAACCAGAGAGCGTAGTGCTGGAAAGCAAGGCCCTTCTCGTTGCCCTCGGCGGCCATCTTGTCGAGGGTGCCAGCGAAGAACGCAAGGAACACGTTGTTCAAGAAGATCGAGAGGAACGCGGTAACGACGCCCACGGGAACAGCCAACGTGATGGCCGCGCCCTGGTCAATGCCAGCGCCAACGGTGAAGGCAACGGCGAGAGCGGTCGCGGTAACGGGCTCGGCGGAGATAGCGCCACCGATGTTCACCGCGCCCATGAAGATCGCCTCAAGAGAGGCACCGATGATGACACCGGTCTTAACATCGCCCATCAGGAGGCCCGCAACAAGGCCAACCACAAGAGGACGCTCGATCATGCACTGACCGAGAACCCAGTTACCACCGTAGCAAATCAGCACGGTCAACCAGGCCATTACTGCCAACCCAATCATTTGACTTCCTTTCCCTCGTCTGGCCAGACGGCCAGCCCCTTACTTCTCCGCCGCCTCAATCAGGCTCTTGAGAGGAGTCCTGGTGTGAGACGGGATGAGCTGATGGAAGACTGGAATACCCTGCTCGCAAAGCTCCTTGGCTGCGGCAAGCTCGTCCGGGTTGAGCATGATCGTGTCGTTAAGAGCGACCTTGGTGGCCGGATCAGACTTATCGAAGCGGCCGACGTTCGCGACGTTCACGCCCTCGATCTTGCCCGGTGCGCCCTTGACCAGCTCCAGCACGTCGCGCACGCAGTTGGTGAGCGCGAAGATGCGCATGGAGTCCGCGCGCGGGTCGTTCGCGATGCGGCAGGCATCCGGAACGTCCTTGACGAGTAGCTTCTGACCCGCCGGCGTGCCCATGGAAAGCGTCATGCGAAGGGCATCGCTCTCCACCGCGTGCTTGTTAGCGACGATGATCCTGGTGGTGTTGAGCTCCTTGGTCCACACCAGGGCGACCTGTCCGTGAATCAGACGGTCATCGACTCGAACCTGAACAATCATTGCCGTTCCCTTCCCCACGTATTGAATAGACCGTTAGTCAAAGAAGTCGCCGTCGGATTCCCCATCGTCCGAAACGCTGTTCGGCGGCTCCACTACCTGCATCGTTTGCCTCGCAAGCTCAATGCTCTGCTTGACCGACTCTGCCGTGACCGGCTCTGCGCTGATGAGCGTCTCGATCACGAGGCCGAGATTCATGCCGGTGACGTGAACGATTCCGTGCTTCTCTGGCTCCATGAGGACGACCTTCTGGAAGACGGAGCCACCGTAGATGTCGGTGAAGATGACCGCGTCGTCGTCAGGGCCCACCGAGTCAATGAAGGCTTCGATACGCGGTGTGAAGTCCGTGTCGTCGACGTAGCAGTCAACCGCTTCCACCAAGTTGGACATGCCGGTCAGGATCTCGATCGAGCTCCTGATTCCGCTTGCGAGGTGGCCGTGCGACGCGACAAGAATCTTCTTCATCAAGCCCCTCCTAGAGCGAGTAGTGGTTCGGGTTCAGGAGCTGGATCTTGCCGGCGACGAAGGCGCGCATGTCCGGGGCGGCGTCCATCAGGAGGCCAATGCCGTTGCCATCGTTCTTGCCAGAGTTGATGTCCTTCTCGAAGGCGCGGTACATGGAGCGGAAGTACTCGGTGGCGATGTTGAACTTGCTCATGCCGAGGTTCACGGCCTCCTGAAGCTGCTCGTCAGGGATGTCGGAGCAACCGTGCATGACGAGGGGCACGCTGACGGCCTCCCTGCAGGCCTTGATGCGCTCCATGTCGAGGTTCGGGACCTTGACGTACGGGCCGTGCGCGTTGCCCACGGCGATGGCGAGCGAGCCGCAGCCCGTGCCCTCGACGAACTCCTCGGCGAGGTTCGGGTCGGTGTAGTGATCGCTGTTCACGAAGTCGTTCGCGTCGGAGCCGTTGCCGACGTGGCCGAGCTCGGCCTCGATGTCGACGTCGAAGATCTTGGCGACCTGGACGACGTCCTTCGTGAGCTGGAAGTTCTCCTCGTAGGGAAGCGAGGAGCCGTCGACCATGACGGAGGGGAAGCCAGCCTTGACGCCCTTGACGGCGATCTCGTAGCCAGCGGAGTGATCCTGGTGGACGGCCACGGGCACGCTCGCGCGCTCGGCGTAGTAGCGGGCGGCGAAGGCGATGATGTCGAGGGCACAGTGGTCCTCGAAGCCGGGCCAGTACTGGATGATGATGGGCATGTGCTCATCCTCGGCCGCCTGGATCGCATAACGGATGGTCTCCGTGTTGATGACGTTGATGGCGGGCACGCCGTAGTGGTGCTCGGTCGCATGCTGAAGAAGCTCGTTGACCTTGATGAGAGACATCTTTGTCTTCCTTTCACCTGGATAACCATTGAATCGGACAGTTCTCAGCTCGTCAGCTGGTTGAACACGAAGTGAGGTGCGGAGTCGTGGGTGCGGTGCCGGAGTGCAGAGCAAATGTGGTGCCGGAGTGCGGAAACGCTTGTGGAGCAGAGCTATGCGGCCGTCTGGGTCTCAGGCCTTGGCGCCGCGTTGCGACGCCACGCCGCGTACGCCACAAGAGCAACGACCGCAGCAATCGTTGATGCAAGGGCGAAGATCAGGAAACCAGTACGCGTGCCAAATGCGTCGCACGCCCAACCGCCAAACAGATTCGCAACCACGACGGACAGGCCACTCTGGACCATCGCGAAGGCACTCTGACCGCGAGCGCGACAATCCTCGTAGGTGTGGTTGGCGATGTAGGTAACGCAGGAGTAGTACACCGTCATGTAGCTCACGCTCTGAAGGAGCTGGCCGCAGATCATGACCGGAACGATGCCGGTGCCCACGAGCACGAGCCTCAGGGCCGCCATGAAGCAGGAGAAGATCAGGAGGTTCATCTCGCCGAAGCGCCTAACCAGCCTGGAGGAGACGAGCAGAATGGGAATCTCGCTCGCAGCGGAGACGGCGCTCATCACGCCCACGAGGTTCTGGCCCTCGCCAAGCTCGACCGCGTAGCGGCCCAAGAACGCCCCGATGAAGCCGATCGCGGCCGAGCTGATGAAGGCGAAGACCAAGACGAAGGCGATCTCGTTGCTGGTGAACAGCGAGAGGAGACCCTTACCGTGGGAGACCTTGGGGCCATCCGCGGCATTGGCGCGAGCGCCCGCCTCGGGAAGGCGCCACGTGTGGACCGCGAAGATAACCAAAGCGGCGGAGACCACCGCAAACTGGATCTGGGGAGCCACGTCAAGCAGCTTGCCAAGAATCAGGACGACGATGGCATAGCCGATGGTTCCACCCATGCGGATGCGAGAGAAGTCAAGGCCGGAACGATCAGCGAGCTCGATAACGAGGGAGTCGCTCAGGGGCAGAAGGCCCGAGAAGAACGCCGAGAACGCGAAGGTCACGAGAAGGACCGGGACGAACGTCTTGGCGAGGTAGTACAGAGGAGCGAGGATCGCCGCGCCCAGGCACAGGACCACGATGACCGCGCGGCGACGCCCGAGCTTGTCGGCGATTGTCGACCAGAGCGGCTGGATGGCGAGTGCGCACACCGGAGTCGCCGCGAGGAGGATGCCAGTCTCAGCCGCGCTGAGGCCGAGGCCCGTGTAGTGGGCGGAGAGGAACGGCGAGTACACGCCCGCGCAGACCCAGTAGAGGACGTTCGCGAAGAACAGCGAAGTCATGCTTACGTTTGCCTTGGCGTTCTGCATCGCGCTTTCTCCTTCTTGGTCGCCGGGCGCCCGCCCGGACGCCGTAGTGTTTCGCCATCTAGCGTGAAACGAAATTACGTGGCTCTGGAACGATGTTCTGTTGTTTCATCGTTATCGTGCCGTTGTTCCACGGCTCATAAGATAGCTGCTCGAGCTGGGGTTGTGTCGAAGGAGCGCCGATTTGCCGCGAACGGTAGGAAATGAGCGGTGAAACGCTGTTTCGAAATTCTTGAAACAACTTGCCCGGTTTTCATCTACCTTGCCCTAACATACAAACCAAACCAGGGCTAAGGAGTGACCATGGATAAGACAGGGGACGTGCTCAGCCACATCTGCGCGGTCATGAGCAGCCTATCCCCCTCGGAAAAGGCAATCGCAACGTATGTGCTCGACCATCCGTCTGACGTCGCGGCGATGACCGTTCGCGAACTGGCAGCGGAGACCGGTACGTCACCGGCGTCCGTCTCGAGGTTCGCGAGGACGCTTGACTACCGAACGTACTCGGATATGCGCCTGGCCCTAGGTATCTCGATCAGCAGGGCATCCGGCGAAGAGAAGGCCACCGGCGGCAAGGTCACCCTCGATAACATCGAGGGATCGATCAAGTACGTTTTGTCGCACAAGGTCAAAGAGCTCGCCGAGACGACCTCGCTTATTGACTCTGATGACTTTGCGGCTGTTGTTAACCTGCTTCACAATGCCAACCTCGTTTTGGTTGCCGGCGTGGGCAACACGATCAACATGGGTGCAAACGCTGCGTTCAAGTTCTCGCAAGTTGGGGTTAGGGCCTTTTGCCCCAGCACCACTGAGGCCATGGCTTCCGTCGCCACCAACCTCACGGAAAATGATGTCTTGCTTGTCATTTCAACGTCTGGATACTCGAAGCGCCTCGTCAACCTCTTTGACTCCGCCGAGGACTCGAATACCCCCATCGTGATGATCACTGACAGTCCCGATACACCCCTCGCAAAACGCGCAACGCATATCATTCGAGCCGTTTCCCGCGACCAAGCCATCACCGGGAGCGAGATTTATTTCTCCCACAACTCGATCAACTTCATTATCGAGCTGCTGTTCCTCTTCCTCGTCTCTTGTTGGGACGACCCCATCGAGCTCAACAGAATCATCTCGAAGAACCTCATGGGAGACAGGCAATACAGCTAGGTCGACGGGTGCCGGCGCACCGGCGTCCGCACGCACGGCAGCAACGCGCGACATCAACACGCACGGCTGGCACCAGTGCACACGGCACGCAGCACAGCCAACGTCACGCAGATAAATGGCCAACCGCACAAGCGGGGGCATAGGAGGCGGCATGATCAAACTCATCCTCGCAGACATGGACGGAACCCTGTTGCCTTTTGGCTCAAGGGTCATATCGGAGCGCACGCACCAGGCGATTCTCTCCGCTCTTGCGGCGGGAATCTCGTTTGGTCCGGCCAGTGGCCGCGACTACGTCGATCTCGCCGATGCCTTTGACGGCGACGTGCGCTGTTTCTCAACCGGCATCATGGCCAACGGAAAGAAGGTCTTCTCCGGCGGCAAGCTCGTGTTCAAAAAGACGCTCTCGACGGAGGCGCTCATCAAGCTCGAGGGTGCCGTGCGCCCCTACGCGGGGACTTCGCTCTGGCTAGTCGCCGATGCCGACGAGACGGGTATGCGCTGCGAGCAGTTTCTCTGCGGCGTCGAGCCTGATGACGAATTCGCCCTGGGGGTCGTCGAGGACTCCGGAAGGGACATGACGCCCGGAGATGTGCCCACGAACCGCGATGTCATCACCGCTGGCATCTTCGTCAACGTCGACTCCGCCCCGACGGAAGTCGTCCGGAGCCAATGCAAGGGAACCTGCCCAGAGCTTGATTTCCCAGCGCCCGCCCCATTCTTCCTGGATGTTGTTCCTGCCGGCTGGAGCAAGGTGAACGGGCTCGACGCGCTGCTCGGCAGCCTTGGGATCACGCTAGACGAGGTCGCCTTTATCGGAGACTCGGAAAACGACGTGACGCTCCTCGAGAAGGTGCCGCACTCCTACGCGGTTGCGGGCGCGACGCCGGAGGCCAAGGAGGCCGCGCACTTCCTGATTGGCGACGCCGCCGAAGACTCCGTCGCGCAGCTCATCGAGCAGATCGTGCGGGAGCAGAGCTAGGGCGAGGAGTGGCCCTTCGAACGGAAACCAAAGGCGGGTGCCGAGAAATCTCTCGGCACCCGCTGCTTATTGCCGTCTGCGGCGTGGCTGCGCTCATGCGGCGACTCTCAGCGGCGATTCGTTACAAACCCAACCTGCCTCACGGCGGACCCGCCGCTACCTCGTGACAACCCACAGCGTTGCCATGGTCGCGATGCCGATGCCCACGATGAGCGCCACCCACAGGACACGTACCACGGGGTTCATGTCTCCCGTCACCGCCATGTCGTTCGCACGCCAGAACCAGTTGTCATTCATCTTGTTCATGATGGCCCCCTTAGCCTTCGCTTTTCACTGTCTATGGTCGCGAAAGCCCAGGTCACGTGCCATCGATTTGCCTTACGCCCAGCTTTCAGTTCTGTAAGGAGAGGAGCGGGCGGGCGTGCGCACTTGCATCCGCGCGGCTGTCCGGGCACGGCCGTCCGCACACTCGCGGCCGCCCACGTCCGCGCACGCGCCCGTGCGCACCTCCAAGCTGTCCTCGCCCGCGCACGCGCGCCCGTGCGCCCCCAAGCTGCCCTCCCGTGTGAACCCCGCGCACCCACGCACGCTCGTGGTACCCTCAGCCAAGACACGGCTCAATCCCGCGAGCCAAGATCGAGGCGCGAAAGGTTGCTCACGACAGATGGCACAGACGGATTCCCCAATAAACCGCAGCTCAAACGCCCATAGCAACACCACCGGCGTTCCCGGCAACGCCACCGCGCCCGGCAACCTCGCCGTGCCCGGCAACGCCACCGCGCCCGGTAACCTCGCCGCCACCATCGACCGCGAACGCGCTCGCGCCGCCTTCCTCGCCTACGTCGCGCCGTATGACCCCGCCAACCCACGCATCGCGCTCAAGGTGACGCACACGCTCCACGTGGCAGATCTCTGCGACCGCATCGCTCGCGAGCAGGGTTGGCCCGCCGCCGACGTCGACCTCGCCTGGCTCTGCGGCCTCCTCCACGACATGGGCCGCTTCGAGCAGGTTCGCCGCTGGAACACCTTCCGCGACGCCGTCTCTTGTAGCCATGCCAAGCTGGGCGCCTCCGTGCTCTTCGGTGAACGCGAGCGCCTCGGAGAACCCGTCCCCGCCGGCGCTCCGGCCTTCGGCATCCCTCGCATCCGCGACTTCATCGACTCGTCCGCGGAAGACGCCGTCATTCGCACCGCCATCGAGTTGCACAGCGACTACAGACTTCCCCGCGACCTCGATCCGCGCACACGCGCCTTCACTGAGCTCGTCCGCGACGCCGACAAGATCGACATCCTTCGCACCGTCGACGAGGACACCCCCGAGACCATCCTGGGCTGCGACGCAGACGAGCTGCTCGCGAGCTCGCTTTCACCCGAGGCAACACAGGCCTTCGACGCCCACCGCTGCATGCTGCGCGACGACCGCTCCCAACCCGCGGACTTTCTCGTCAGCTTCGCCTGCTTCGCGTTCGAGCTCGCCTACTCGCAAAGTCGCGGGATAATGAGGGAGCAAGGCTACGCGACGGCGCTTCTCACGAAGCCCTTTGGCATCGAGGCGCCGTTCCGCAATCCGCACACCCAATCCGAGCTCCAGCGCATGGCGCACGAGCTCGACCTTTATCTTGAAGGGGTTCACGAATGAGCAAGCCGCGCGTCCTCATCGTCGCCACTGGCGGCACCATCGCCTCCGCCGAGGAGGGCTCCGGCCTCACGCCCCAGCTCACAGGCGACGAGCTTGCCGGATATGTCCCGGAGATCGCCCAGCTTGCAGATGTCGACGTTGTCCAAGTCATGAACATTGACAGCACCAACATGCGCCCCGCGGACTGGCAAGCGATCGGTGACGCCATCCTCGCGAGCTACGAGGATTACGACGGCTTCGTCGTGCTGCACGGCACCGACACCATGGCCTACACCGCCGCCGCCCTCTCCTACCTCATCCAGGACAGCCCGCGGCCCATCGTGCTCACCGGCTCGCAGCAGCCCATGGCGAGCCCCTTCACCGACGCCCGCCTCAACCTCTTCCAGAGCGTCCTCTATGCGGCGGATCCCGCGTCGCGCGACGTCTCCGTCGTGTTTGGCGGGAAGGTCGTTGCCGGCACCCGCGCGCGCAAGCAGCGCACTATGAGCTTCGACGCCTTTACGAGCGTTAACTACCCTGACCTCGCGCTTATTCGAAACAATCGCATCGTTCGCGCTGTGGAGACGCCCGTCGCGCAGGCAGCGAGCTTCGCCATTGCCGCGGAGCCCCGCGTCTACCATGACCTCAACGAGCGCGTCTTCGTCCTCAAGCTAACGCCCGAGGTAAACCCCCACGTCTTCGAGCTTCTCCGCGAAGACTACGACGCAATCATCCTCGAGACCTTTGGCATTGGCGGCATTCCGGACTCGCTCCACGACGCAATCTTTGGCTGGGTTGATTCCGGCCGCACGCTCGTGGTCACCACCCAGGTGCCCGAGGAGGGCCTTGACCTCGGGGTATATGAGGTTGGCCGTGCCTATGCGGAGCACCCGGGCATCCTCAAGGGCGACGACATGACCTGCGAGGCGCTCGTCGCCAAGACGATGTGGGCACTTGGCCAGACTCGCGAGCCGGGCGAACTTCGCGAGCTCTTCTATCGCCCCGTCAACCACGACCGCCTTGCCTAGCCGCGCCGTCCCCGGACTTTTTGTTCTCCCTTAACGACCAGGCCATCCCTTAATAGAGTTTTTCAGCAAGGTGGTCAAAATACCCATCTTGGCGTACGCCAGAAGCCCCGGAGCCGCCTATTTTCTTGGCTCCAAAGGGCCTGCCCCGAGTCCATCGGTTCCATCCGGACGCTACTGCCTCCGCTTCAGTAATCAGCCAATCCGTCTACCTGCGGTTTTAGAAATCGCCAAAGCACGGGTCACACGTCATAGTCCTCTATTAGCGGTTCTCGCGTACGCCAAGATGCCCTTTTTGACCACCCGCTCGAAAATCTGTTGTAGCGCCAAAGCCCCGCCGCCCATGCGACCCCACCCATACGCACGCCGCCCATGCGACCCCACCCATACGCACGCCACCCATACGCACGCTGTCCATGCCGTAAGCACGTTCGGCGCACGCGCATGCGACAGCGAAGGCGAGCCAGCCGCCCCGGCGCTCCCCCAAACGTTAAAACTGCGTATCTGACACCCCTTAAATGCGCAGGCAGAGGCATTTACCGAAATGCGTGCGATTAGAATTCTGCCTACGCTTACCAACGTGGCACCCTTGCGCGCGGCAATCGCTCCGCGCAGCTTCGCCACAAAATGAGGGGGAACCATGAAGTCCATTTCCAGGCGTTCTTTCGTGGCCGCCGGTGCCGGCGTCGTCGCGCTCGGCCTCGCCGCGTGCGGCAACTCCGGCAACTCCGCCACCACCTCCGCCGCTGACGGCGAGAAGTCCTACAAGATCGGCGTTCTGCAGCTCACCCAGCACGCCGCGCTCGACGCCGCCAACGAGGGCTTTGTCGCCGCGCTCGACGCCTCCGGCATCAACTACACCATCGACCAGCAGAACGCCAACAATGACCAGAGCGCCTGCTCCACCATCGCCTCCAAGCTCGTGGGCGACAACGATGACCTGATCTACGTCATCGCCACCCCGGCCGCCCAGGCCGTCGCCGCCGCCACGACGGAAATCCCCATCGTCGGCTGCGCTATCACCGACTACGCCGCGTCCGGCCTCGTCGCTGACAACGAGAGGCCCGGCGGCAACCTCACCGGCACCTCTGACATGAACCCCGTCGATGACCAGATCGCCATGCTCCAGAAGGTCCTCCCCGAGGCCAAGCACGTCGGCATGCTCTACTGCACCGCCGAGTCCAACTCGCTCCTCCAGATCGAGATGGCCGAGGCCGCATGCGATAAGGCCGGCCTCACGCACGAGCGCTTCACCGTCTCCAGCTCCAACGAAGTCCCGAGCGTCGTCGAGTCGATGGTCGGCAAGGTCGACGCGGGCTACTCCCCCACCGACAACACCATCGCCGCAGCCGCCGCCCAGATTGGCCAGATCTGCAAGGAGGGCAAGCTTCCCTTCGTCACCGGCGAGGAGAACATGTGCATGGGCATGGGCATCTGCACCCTCTCCATCGACTACACCGAGCTCGGCAAGATGGCCGGCGAGATGGCCGTCAAGATCCTGACCGAGGGCGCCGACCCCGCGGACATGGCGATCGAGTCCGAGTCCGGCGACCAGCTCAAGGTCGTCAAGAATGAGGAGATGGCCGAGGCCCTCGGCATTGACCTCTCCGTGC
>OLNE01000398.1_pt1 | contig 43468 bp, 37 predicted proteins | sample 1672431 | NCBI WGS metagenome assembly OLNE01 (sample SAMEA3136685, study PRJEB25190) | human gut metagenome | reverse complement strand
TCTTCCCCTGTAATGCATTGTTGATGATAAGCGGAATCAGTTTCTCCGGAAACTGGTACGGTCCATAGTTATTACTGCAGTTTGTAATGTTTGCCGGGAATTTGTAAGTATCCATATAAGATTTTACAAGCATATCAGAAGACGCTTTGCTTGCAGAATACGGACTGTGCGGATCATATGGTGTTGTCTCATAGAAAAATCCACCATCCTCTTCCAGTGATCCATATACCTCATCTGTAGATACATGCAGGAATTTTTTATCCGGTTTAAAGGTTCCATCCGGAAGCTCCCATGCAGATTTTGCTGCATTCAGCATAACAAGTGTTCCCAGTACATTTGTCTTCACAAACACTTCCGGATTGCGGATACTTCTGTCCACATGACTTTCTGCTGCAAAATGAACAACTCTGTCGATATCATTTTCATCAAAGATCTTCATAATTGCTTCGCTGTCACAAATATCAGCTTTCACAAATGTATAATTCTCACGTTCTTCAATATCCTTCAGATTTTCAAGATTTCCTGCATAAGTCAGTTTATCCACGTTGATAATACGGATTTCATTATCATATTTCTTAAACATATAATGAATATAGTTGGATCCGATGAATCCTGCTCCACCTGTTACAAGGTATGTTCTCATATCTTACTTTTCCTCCTGAAAAGCGCTCTCCAGTTGGGAGAGCGCCATATTTTTGTTATTTGCCAGCATAAGCCGGGTCTGTCGGGTCGAATGTTCCATTACCTCTCAATGGTGTAATAGCCTTTCTTCCCAGAGGTCCTTTAAAGACTTCATCTTTGGCATATTTGCCGTCAAGAATTCTGATGGTTGATCCATTGCAGTTATCATATACCCATTTTGCATCTGCCACGCAGCAGCGGATACATCCATGAGATGCCGGATTTCCGAGTTTGTAATATTCTCCTGCCGGAAGGTTGTGATCATTCTTCTGGCTGCACGCTATAGAATGAACAAAGATTCCTCCCTGTCCGCATCCATCTACATGTGTACCATACTGTCCCCAGGATGGTCCCATCAGTGGCTGCCAACGCAAAGATCTGGAAAGTCTAAAGGTACCTGCGGTTGTCAGACTGGTCGGATTTCCTACTGATACACGAATTGTCTTGATCGGGATTTTCCTAGACTTATCTGTATAAACAGTCATCACTCCGTTAACACGATCACATACAAGATAATATCTGCTGCGTTTGAATTCATTTGTTCTGTCATTGACTCTGTATCCCTTTTTGTCAAATCTGTACTGAACACCATTAATCCATCTTATGGTATTTTTCACATATTTGCCGGTCTTTGAATCCATGAAACGAACAAGATTTCTCTTGTTGCTTGCAACGACCCAGCCAGCTTCAATAAATCTTCCTCTGCTGTCCAGACTTCCGTAAACGCCTCCACGCTTCACACCTGATTTATTTGTCACAGCTGTGCAGTTCTGGAACAGGAAGTAATAGTATTTTCCACTGGATTTCAGACGCTTCCATCCATTCTCAATAAGTGTACCGTTCCCGGATGCATAGTAGTATTTGTTATTGTACTTAATCCATTTATTTTTATAAACAACACCCTTATAGGCACTGGAAGAAGATCTCTGGAAGAAATAATACTTTCCGTTGATTTTTGTGACACCACTTGCCATGCGACCATCTGCAAGGTAATATCTTCCACCATTCCATGTATTCTGCAGGTTGTTACCTGATGCAGGGAAACAGAACCATCCAATGAATTTACCGTTTACAGTAACTTTCTTGATACCTTTCTGTTCCTCTATGCGGCCTCCGACCTTACCGAAATAGTAATAATGGTTTCCGGTTCCTGCGAGTTTCACCCAACGATTCTTCCATGGGGCACGTCGTCCGTTACTCATGAAATAATATCTGTTTTTGCCATATTTGACAAGTTTGTTTCTATATGCAACACCATTTCCGTCTGCCAGATAATAATAACCATCTGCACCTTTGGTTGCCCTCTTATTGGTGATCAGATAACCATTTGCATTCAGCAGATAAAGATTATTGCTGTTGCTCAGAACCTTATATGCTCCGACACCTTTTTTGATATAACGGCCATCTGCATCAAAGTAACGCCACTGCTTATCCCTGCTTACCCAGCCATTGCGAGCCATTTTACCAGGAATATCATTTTCGGATGCTGCCGGACGGAAATAATAAACATATCCGTTGATCGTCAAATCACCAACAAATGGCTTTCCATCCTTCTGCAAATAATAGGATTCCCCATTAATCTTGTGAACACCGGCTTTGATCGTCTCCTGCTTCGGAGCATAATAATTAAATACTCCGTCTTCCGCATTCCATCTCCATTCCTTACTGATCATTCGACCAAGACAGGAATTATATGGAGTTTTGATCTTCGTTGATTTATCATTGTTATATAAAGAATTAATAACATCTGTTTCATCTGCTGTCAGGAAATAGTAATAATCTGTAGTATTATCACCAACCAGACTTCTTCCTGTTATGAGATATCCTTCTGCATCAAATGCATAATAAGCTGTAAAAAGTTCACTTCCATCCGTATTTAATGTCGTGATCTTAACTAATCCGTCAGCTGATGTATAATATTTGCCGGTAGTTCCTGCATCCTGCGCAGCATCTTCCGTCGGCTGTGCTTCTGTCTCCTGAGCAGGTTCTTCTGTCGGCTGTCCTTCTGTTTCTGCACTTTCATCTGCATCAATCAGGTAACCTTCATCAACAGCATCTGTCTTCTCTGCTTCTTCTGATGTTCCTGCAGCTTCTGCTTCTTCGGCCGTTCCTGCAGCTTCTTCCTGTGTTTTTGCAGTTGCAGGCTTTTTCAGTTTCCATTTAACAGGATTCTTTGCATCATCCGGAATCCAGCGGGTATACTGAAGTTTTGCCTCATGGTCACCTACAGATTCTCCAACGCCAACTATATCAGCAGAACTTTCTTCCGGCTGAAGTACATCTGTGGTCGCAGCTACATCTGCATCATTCCCATCTGTAAAATCAACATCTATCTGCTCATCAGCAGGATCTTCTTCCAGCCCATCAGCAGGATTCTCTGTCTGCTCTGTATCCTGAGTCACCTCATCCGGTACAGCTGTCACCTCCGGAGCTTCTGTCACTGCCGGATCCTCGGTCACATCTTCAACAACATCTGTCTCTGCATCAAGCTCTGCTGCTTCTACACCAATTGTTTCAGAAGAAAACTCAGCCGCACTGACAATACTTGCTTCAGCACCTGCAGACACACACATTGCAAGACTCAGCATTACTGCTACAACTCGTTTTTTCACAACTACTCCTCCTTAAATTCATTCACATAAACTTTTCTATTCACCAAGACCTCCGCGGATTGCATCAGTCAAAGCTTTCATAGCTTCCTCTTCGTCTGCCCCTTCACAGACCAGTTCAATTTCATCTCCGCATTTCACACATGCTCCCAGCACACTCAGAACGCTTTTTGCATTTGCTGTACCGCCTTCAGAAGCAAATGTGATTACGGAATCGTATTTTATAGCTTCATTACATAAAATCCCCGCCGGGCGTAAATGCAGCCCCGATGGATTGTTGATTATTATCTTCTGACTTACCATTGTGAAATCTCCTGCTAACTGTTTTCATCTGCTGTAGAAATTTTTGAAATTTCCACGCCCGTCTCCACTTCATCCACAAGTTCATATCCCTTTGGGATTTCAATGCTGACCGGCACTTCATAACTTCCCTCACTCATCCCCTTAAGATCTATCGATGCTTTAATATCCTTCTCTGTAAGATCATCAAGGTTATCTGAATCCTTTTTAACACGAATTTCTATTTTTGCAGTATCAAATGCAACCTGCATTCCATCCGGTGAATTATTAACACAAATGTTCTTTGTCGGAACTTCACATACATTACTTCCCTCCGGAAGAATATTCACTCTGACAAAGAGATCCTCGCTGGAATCACTGGTAAGTTTGATTCCATCCGGAAGATACTCAGAAATATTGATCTTTTCTTCAAAGTCACTGTCACGCCCTGATATATCAGCAACAGATCCCGGAAGACAGATCGTATTATTCTGTTCTTTAAGAGCGGCCAGTGCATCTTCACTGCCTGCAACACTGAGCACATTCGGTGTCGTGCTGATGCTCTCTACCTGATATCCTTCCGCAGGTTCTCCTGTATATTCTGCACTGATTTTAACATTAGACTGAACTTTCCACAATCTGGCAGTCACATATACCTTTGATACGTTCAGATATCCCATATCGCTATCTGTAAACTCTTCACCGTTTTTATCAATGATCTTGACATCCTTTTCCTGTATCACGTCCTCTGTTGCTCCGTCAACATCTATAGAAGCATTTACTTTATCTATTTTATTAATCAGAGACATCGGACCTGTAATCTTGATTTTCTCCGGATTGGAAGTCAGTGTACCAATTTCATAGCCTCTGTCCGGCTTTGTATTATTGGTCGTTACATTCACTACAAACTCCTGTGTGTCCTTCTCTTCAAGATGAAGACTCAGATTTTGTGGAGTTACCTCAATATTATCCGGTGAAATACGTCCGCAGGATACTGTGATAGGTACCATAACAGGATCTGTATTCAGGCTGACTGCCTGCTGAAGATCTGCCACAGCACGAATATCCCTCTGGGATATCTTATCCAGGACCTTTCGCTGTGCCTTGATCGTCACACGAATAGGAACCTGTTCCTCATCCTGCATACACATTTTGCCATCCGCATCAATATATGCTTCATTCAGCAATTCCACATCTGAAATAATAAATGATTTCGTACTGATCGGATTGTTGACATTCACCACCAGAAGCCATACCAGAATTGCAACTGCAAGAGACAGAATCTTTAAAGAAAGATTATTTCCTACGTTTTTCTTCATGTTTTCCTCTTCCCTTCAACAATTGCCGCAGTTTACTGTTATCAACAATTTTCTTGTTCTGAGCTCTCTCCAGAACTTCTCGCAGCTGACTGCTGCCGATGTTTCGCATCAGCTTGCCATTCTGTGCCACAGAAACCTGCCCTGTTTCTTCTGAAACAATGATTGTAACAGAATCTGTCACTTCACTGATTCCCACACCTGCGCGATGTCTGGTTCCAAGCTGTTTACTGAGTTCCATATTATCCGACAACGGCAGGTAACAGGTTGCTGCCACGATTCGGTCTCCCCGGACGATCACTGCTCCATCATGCAGCGGTGTATTATGTTCAAAAATATTAATCAGAAGCTGGCTTGTCAGAATCGCATCTACATTGATACCTGTTCGAACATATTCATCCAGACGGATATCCTGTTCGATCACGATCAGCGCCCCTGTCTTCACTTCTGCCATATCAAAACATGCTTTGATCAGTTCATTGACTGTTTTATCTGTAAAACGTTCTTTTACTTCTTTGCCAGAATCAAACGGAATAATCGAAGCCATTATTTTTTTCTGTCCCAACTGTTCGACGACCTTCCGCAGTTCAGGCTGAAATATTACAACAATTGCCGTGATCAGAGCACTCGCCAACTTCGATACGATCCACAAAATCGTACTCATATTGAATATATATGCGATGATAAGGAATGCTCCAATGACCAGAAGGCCCTTCAGCAGAGTATATGCTCGCGTGAATTTGATCCACACCATAAACTGATATACAAAAAATGTAATCAGACAAATTTCAATCACATCGATAATACTGACAGACGGCAGATTGATATCTGATAAATATCTGATCAATATATCTGTAATGTTTCGCATAAACTCTCCTTTCCTTTTTCTGTGGTTTTCGGGTTATTTCTGAATAATCTCCCTGGATCATAAATCCTTCAGAGATTCTTCCAGTTTCTTTTCAAAATCAATATCGTCCATATCTGCCTTCTCTATTACAGCAGATTCTTCATTTTTTTGCGCCTTCTTTTTGAGAGATTCTTCTCCCTGAAAAAGCGGTGCTGAATAATTCACTACTCGTTCACTGCTCTTGCGCTCTTCTCTGTTTGATTCTCCATTGATCTTTTTGATACTTCTCTCAGAAGTGGCAACAAGCGCCTTCGGAACAGCTTTTACATAATAGTAATAATCATCATCTTCATATTCCAGACGCTCTGTTCTCGTATAATCACCACCGAAAACAAAAAATTCCAGAATAATTCCAACCAGAACAGCAACCACTGTATAGATGATCAATGATACCACCTGTATGGATATTCCCAGACTCATGCTTCCTGCCAGCATAAGCACTACATAGATCACTCCACCGGCTACAATTGCAATTCTCCATGCATAATCAAACATTCTTGTACGGATCAGATTAACTGCAAGAACAACCACTACAAATGCGATCAGCGTCAGCCACATCTCTCCATTTTTCATCAGTCCGTCTGACAACGCTGTAAGATGCCCGATAATATCGCCGTCACCCGACTGAAGAACCTGCAACTGTGTGCGCACCATACGGATGAAATAGTATATAACCACTCCGCCGGCTGCCGGAAGTGCTGATACCGCACTGCTGAGCAGTCCGCATCCAATCGGAAGAAGAACCGGTATATCAAACGCAAATGCCAGTGGTGTAAATACCAGGACTATATTCTTACCGGCACTGAACCGCAGAAACAGAATCATCATAAACAGGACCAGAACCAGCAGAAAACCTGCTACTTCTATTCCCAGTGCATAGCAATGACCTATCATCAGCGCAAAACCGGCGAAGATCATCATTCCTGTCGGCAAAATACTGCAGATCAGTGATAAGATCAATACTACAAAAATATTATCAAGTGCTTTCATATATCCCATATTGGAATTGATCCATATAAAATAGACAAGAGCGAGAACAAATTTAAACAAAGGAAGTAAATACACTTCATACTGTGCATAAATTCCTTTCAATTTCTGTTTGAATTCCAGTAATGCTGTCATTTACGATACCCTCCTGCGGTTCCTCTGCCGGAAGACTTTCTTTCCTCTCTGGCGTAAATCTTGTTCAGTTCTGTCAGCTGACTGTAGTATTCTCTGACACTTTTTTTTGCCCGATAATACTGAACCGAATACTGTATATAGGTCAGCACTGAATATACTACAAGAACGATCAGGTAACCGATTATAATATAAGTTCCTGCCATGATCAGGTTCATTTTGTGTATATTCTCCAGAAGATACTCTCCAAAATAAACCGCCACTGCCGCAACTATCAGACAATAACCAATCGTTACAAGAAAAAAATTCTTGATCAGGGCAAGCCCTATATAATCACTGCGATAATATCTGCTGACAGGCAGATATTTTCTGCCCTTGCCCTGCTCATACATGGCAAGCTTTGTCATTATCTTAATCTTCTCTTCGTTGATCATATTCTGCTCCTTACAAATACTCATTCCACGTAACCGTGCATAAATCATACCTATAATAATTGTACCATATATCCCGAAGCATGGAAAGTGTTTTTTGTGCCTGCTCCCTGCCTCTCAGCTTCTTATAAGCACTGAACTTACAGGCTCCCTGTGCACAATGTTACAAAATACACAGATTCCGCACCAGCTTCCAGAAGACATTCTGTCATTGCCTCTATTGTACTGCCTGTTGTATAGACATCATCTATAACCAATATTCTCAGTCCCTGCACTTCTGCAACAGCCCTGAACGCATTTTTCAGATTTTTCTTTCGTTCTTTTGCGTCCAGTTTTTTCTGCGATCGAGTCTCTTTTATTTTGTATATAATGTCTTCCGCTACCGGAATATGAAGAATTTCTCCGGTATACTCTGCCAGATCCGCAGCCTGATTAAATCCTCTCATACGCTGTTTCCGTCTGTGGATCGGAACCGGAACGATTACATCAGGATTCCAGTTTTGTATATCTCTGCCCAGATACCGGCATATACATTCCGCATAATATCTGCCATATTCACGACTTCCGTAATATTTATATCTGAGAAGAGACTGCTTCATTTGCGCATTATAAAGAAAAACACCTCTTCCCTGTCTGAAGCTTCTGTCCCGGCTCCGACATTCTCCACAGTATTCCTCTGTTTCTCCGACCGGCTTACCACATTTCATGCAATAATGATCTTTTATCACATGAAATACCTCCTCACATTCCGGACATACCTTACTCTGTGTATTGTCAATTATCCCATTACAGACCGGACATCTTGGCGGATACAGAATATCCAGACATTTTTCTTTAACTTTTTTCAAAGCACGCCTTTCTCCCGTATACGAAGGTCAAGTGAACTGTATCTTCTCTGCTGTTTTTCATTTTTGATCATTTCACGGAAGGTCTCTTCACTTCCCACAACTGTTACACATTTTCTTGCACGGGTCACTGCTGTATAAAGAAGATTTCTGTTCATCAGCATCCGCGGTCCGGAAAGCAGCGGTATGATCACTGCCGGATACTCAGATCCCTGTGATTTATGTATCGTCACAGCATAGGCAAGTTCCAGTTCGTCCAGCTGCTTGAATGAATATTCAGCCCATCGACCGTCTTCAAACTCTATCTCTGCTGTTTCTGAAAAATCATTGATTGTTCTGATAATTCCTGTATCTCCATTAAAAACGCCAACACCTTTTTCAATTGCGATCCCATATCTGCCGCGTATTTCCCACTCCATCTGATAATTATTACGTACCTGCATAACTTTATCACCTTCGCGGAAAAGTCCCTGACCGATTTCTTTCTCTTTTCTGGATGGATCCGGCGGATTCAGATATCTCTGCAGAATCTGATTCAGACGATCCACCCCAAGAAGCCCCTTGCGCATAGGTGTCAGAACCTGTATCTCAAATGGTTTCGCCTCCACATATTTCGGAAGTTTTTCCTGTATCAGAGCGATCACAACACGAATGATAATGTCTGCATCATATCTTTTCAGAAAAAAGAAATCTCTGCTTTTATTATTCAGTTCCACCTGCTCACCTTTGTTGATCTTGTGGGCATTTACAACAATATCGCTTTCGGATGCCTGACGGAAGATTTTTTTCAGTTCCACCACCGGAAACTGTGCACTGCGGATAATATCATGCAGAACATTTCCGGGGCCAACGCTCGGAAGCTGATTCTCATCTCCGACCAGAATCAGTCTGGTTCCTGCTGTCACTGCCATTAAAAGAGAATGCATCAGATGAATATCCACCATTGACATCTCATCAATGATGATCACATCCGCGTCCAGAGGATTTTCTGCATTTCTCTCAAAATGTATTGGCTGTCCCTCACGGTCATCCTCCGGCATTCCTGACAGTTCCAGAAGACGATGGATTGTCTGTGCCTCATATCCGGTCGTTTCTGTCATACGCTTTGCAGCTCTTCCTGTCGGTGCCGCAAGTCGAAGTTCTGCTCCTTCTCCTTCAAAATATCGAATAATTGCATTGATCGTTGTTGTTTTTCCGGTACCGGGACCTCCTGTGAGCACAAGTAATCCGTGTTCTGCCGCTTCCTGAACTGCTCTTTTTTGCATTTCATCCAGAACTGTCCCTGTTTCTTTCTCTATCTGTGCAATTCTCCTGGCCACCATCTTTTCGTCTTCCGGACAGAAAATATCCAGTTCCTGCAGCATCCTCGCAGTATTCAGCTCAAGATAATAATACTGTGCCGGATAAATCAGAATCTGGCCATCCTGCTCCTTCTGAATGATTTTTCGATCCATAGCCAGGTCCACAAGATGCTTCTCCATATACGAAGAATCCACACCCAGCAGTTCTGCTGCCCGCTGAAAAAGTTCCTCCTTGGGAAGATACACATGCCCCTCCCCGGTTGCCTGCAGAAGAGTATATATCATTCCACTTTTTATTCTGTAATCTGAATCCGTATGGATACCAATACGATAGGCAATTTCATCTGCAATTTTAAAACCGACTCCGCTGATATCATCTGCAAGTCTGTATGGGTTTTCCTGCAGAACACTGTATACGGAATCCCCGTACTTCTGATAGATTTTAGCCCCGAGATTCAGTGATATTCCATACTTCTGCAAAAACATCATTGCTTTACGCATATCTGATTTCTCAGCAACCTGCATGGCAATCTCACGAGCCTTTTTTTCGCTGATTCCTTTTACCTCTGCCAGCCGTTCCGGTTCCTCCTCCACAATCCGCAGGGTGTCCTCTCCGAAATGACGGACAATTCTTGCTGCCAGAGCCGCCCCGATTCCCTTGATCGCACCAGAACCCAGATAACGTTCCATTGCCAGGGCATCCTCCGGCATTTTCTCTGTCAGGCGGGATGCCTGGAACTGTTTTCCGTATACCGGATGCTGCGTAAAATTCCCCTCCAGTTCTACAGAAGCTCCCTGCGTAACTACCGGAAAACTTCCCACGCAGGTCAGTTCATCCTCATCTTCGATACCTTTCAGCACCATGACGGTATAGCCATTATCTTCGTTTCGAAAAATAATATGATCTATATATCCTGTAACGCTTTCGCTCATTTTTTCCTCTTTCTGCCAGTAACTCTCTGTAATTTTTTGTGGCAAATATAACAGTAAAACCAGGATATCTATGATTCTGTCATAAATATTCCTGGCTCTTCTGTCTACAAATGTCTATGATTCCATTCTGGTCATTATTTCTGCATATTTTCCGGTTCCCACAGCTACCACATGCATTGCATTCTGAACAGTCAGTGTATTCACCCCTGTCCTCTGTTCAATCAGCGTATCCATTCCCCGAAGCAATGCTCCGCCTCCTGCCAGAACAATTCCTCTGTCCACAATATCTGCGGCCAGTTCCGGCGGTGTCTTTTCCAGAACTCCATGAACGGCCTCCACGATCTGTCCCGTCGCATCTTTCAGCGCCACCCGGATTTCCTCGGAAGTCAGTTTTACTTTCTTTGGAAGCCCGGTAAGTACATTTCGTCCCTTTACTTCCATAACCTGCGGATTTGCTTCTTCAATAGCTGTACCGATTTTCATTTTGATCGCTTCAGCAGTATCTGATCCAATAAACAGACTGTGTGTCTTTCGTATATAGCTCATGATCGCCTGGTCAAAAACATCCCCGGCCACCTTGATCGTTGAGGATACGACCACACCCCCAACGGAAATAACCGCAATATCTGTTGTTCCTCCACCGATATCCACGATCAGATTACCAAACGGCTTGGTGATATCCACACCTGCTCCGATTGCAGCTGCGATCGGCTCCTCTACCAGAAAAACCTCTCTGGCTCCCGCCTGATAGGTTGCTTCTTCAACTGCTTTTCTCTCAATCTCCGTAATACCGCTTGGAACACATAAACTGATCCGGGGTTTACGGAACGCACGCCGCCCCATTGCCTTGGAAATAAAATACTTCAGCATTTTTTCCATAACAACAAAGTCGACGATCACACCCTGACGGATCGGATGTATCACTTCCATATTATTCGAGGTAACATGCTCCGACATCTGACGTGCCTCTTCACCGATCGCCTTGATTTTTTCTGTGTCTTTATCATACACAACGACTGACGGTTCACTTAACACCAGCCCTTTCCCGGTAGAATATACCAGGCTGTTCGTTGTTCCCAGATCTATTCCTATATCATTTGCGGGCATAAAATCTCCCTTCTGTATGTTTCTTTCAAAACACAAATTCTTCGTTTCATTCTTAGTCACGATTATTATAAACAACTTTTCAGCAAATGAAAAGTCCCTGTTTTTATTTGTAACTTACAGGTATCTTGCCACATACTGACCAGTATATGAATCCGGACAGGCAGCTATTTCTTCCGGTGTACCTGTTGCAACAACTGTACCGCCGCGCTCGCCGCCTTCCGGTCCCATATCTATAATATAATCCGCCGTTTTAATCACGTCCAGATTATGTTCAATTACGACCACTGTATTTCCACCCTCAGTCAGACGCTGCAGAATTTCGACGAGCTTGTGTACATCTGCAAAATGAAGTCCTGTCGTCGGCTCGTCCAGAATGTAGATCGTGCGCCCCGTACTGCGCTTGCTCAGTTCCGTTGCAAGTTTGATACGCTGCGCCTCACCGCCGGAAAGCTCCGTAGACGGCTGTCCCAGACGGATATAGGAAAGTCCCACATCATAAAGCGTCTGGATTTTTCTCTTGATAGAAGGAATGTTTTCAAAAAACGTCAGTGCTTCTTCTACCGTCATGTTCAGTACATCATAAATACTTTTGTCCTTATATTTTACTTCCAGTGTCTCCCGGTTATATCGTTTTCCTTTACATACCTCACACGGTACATAGACATCTGCAAGAAAATGCATCTCAATCTTGATGATTCCGTCACCACTGCATGCTTCACATCGACCACCTTTTACATTAAAGCTGAAACGTCCCTTCTTATATCCTCTTGCCTTTGCATCAGCAGTAGATGCGAACAGATCACGAATCTGATCAAAAACACCTGTATAGGTTGCAGGATTGGAACGCGGTGTACGTCCGATCGGTGACTGGTCAATACTGATGACCTTGTCCAGCTGTTCCATCCCCAGGATTTCCTTATGTTTTCCCGGAATCACTCTTGCTCTGTTCAAATCCCGCGCCAGTGTTTTATACAGAACCTCATTGATCAGTGAACTCTTTCCGGAACCGCTGACACCTGTCACAGCTGTCATGATGCCCAACGGCACTTCCACATTCACCTGCTTCAGGTTATTTTCTGCGGCGCCGCGGATCTTGAGCCATCCTGTCGGCTGTTTCCGTTCTGTCGGTACCGGAATTTTACAACGTCCACTTAAATATGCACCCGTAACAGAATGTTCATTCTTCATCAACGTCTCTGCTGTGCCGATCTCAACCAGTTCTCCACCATGCTCACCGGCTCCGGGACCGATATCCACAACACAGTCCGCTGCTCTCATGGTATCTTCATCATGTTCCACCACGATCAGACTGTTTCCCAGATCACGAAGCCTCATCAATGCACGGAGAAGTCTGTCATTATCTCTCTGATGAAGTCCGATACTCGGCTCATCCAGAATGTATGCTACACCTACCAGACCTGAGCCTATCTGTGTCGCAAGACGAATCCTCTGTGCCTCACCACCGGAAAGCGTTGCGGTCGCACGGCTGAGCGACAGATAATCCAATCCAACCTCCGACAGGAATCCGACTCTTGCGCGGATTTCCTTCAGTATCTGCCTGCCGATCAGTTCCTGCTGCTCACTTAGCTTCAGTTCTGCCATAAACTTTTGCAGATTTTCTATTGAGAGAGCTGTCAGTTCATAAATGTTACGGTCACCCACGGTCACTGCCAGAGATTCCTTTTTCAGTCGCTGTCCTTTACAGGTCTTGCATGGTGTGATACGCATAAAAGACTCATATTCCTGCTTCATCGTGTCAGAACCGGTTTCACGATATCTCTGTTCCACATTTTTGATCAGACCCGGAAAAGCGACATCATAGACGCCTTCCCCTCGCTGACCTTTATAATATACTTTTACTGCATGTCCGTTTGTTCCATGAATCAGAATATTTTTGATTTCTTCCGGATAATCCTGAAATGGCGTATCCAGACTGAAATAATACTCCTCTGCAAGCGCATCCAGAATTGCTCTGCTGAAGCTGCCCTTATCTGTACAGGACTGCCATCCCATAACAACAATAGCCCCCTGGGAAATGCTTAACGATTTGTCCGGGATCATCAGATCAATGTCAAACTCCATCTTGTACCCCAGGCCAAAGCAGTCCGGGCAGGCACCAAACGGATTGTTGAACGAAAAGCTTCTCGGTTCAATTTCATCGATACTGATCTGGCAATCCGGGCAGGCAAAGCTCTGACTGAATGTCCTTACGTTCCCATCCATTGTATCAACCATAAGCAATCCGTCTGAGAGATCCAGTACCGTCTCAATGGAATCTGCAAGTCTTTTTTCTATTCCTGGTTTTACTACCAGACGATCCACAATGATCTCTATATTATGCTTGATATTTTTGTCCAGTTTGATCTCTTCTGATAACTCATACAGACTTCCATCAATCTGTACTCTGACATATCCACTGCGTTTCGCCTGTTCAAGAAGCTTGACATGTGTTCCCTTACGCCCACGAACAACCGGCGCAAGAAGCTGTATCTTCGTCCTCTCAGGCAGGGCCATAATATGATCAACCATCTGATCTACTGTCTGTTTCTTAATTTCCTTGCCACATTTCGGACAGTGCGGAATTCCAATTCTCGCATAAAGAAGTCTGAAATAATCGTAAATTTCTGTAACCGTACCTACCGTAGAACGTGGATTACGGTTCGTTGATTTCTGATCAATGGAAATTGCCGGTGGCAGCCCTTCAATAGACTCCACATCCGGCTTTTCCATCTGTCCCAGAAACTGTCGCGCATAGGAGGACAAGGATTCCATATACCGTCGCTGTCCCTCTGCATAAATAGTATCAAATGCCAGAGAAGATTTTCCTGAGCCACTGACTCCCGTCAGAACTACGAACTCATCTCTTGGAATATCCACACTCAGATTTTTGAGATTGTTGACATTTGCCCCTCTGATCTTAATAAACTTTTTACCTGTTGTTCGTTCAGACATCTTTTTCTCCTCTTAATTGCTGTCTGGTTTCTTTCATTCTTCATCCAGAAGAAATTCTGCCAGAATATGATTGCTTACATGAATTCCTTTTCTTGTAAATCTCCAGTTTGTTCCGATTTTTTCCAGAAAACCTGTTTCTTTATATTTCTGCAGAACTGTTCCATAAACATCACTCAGTTTCTCACCAAAATTCTGCTCAAAATCCATTTCTGAAATTCCCTCTGTCATACGAAGACCAAGATACATAAATTCTTCTATTTTGTCTTTTCGCGAAAGCTCCACGACATCCCTTCGTATACATTCTGCATTTCCGGAAAGCTTCAGATATTCCTGTATTTTTGTAGTATTTGAAAATCGTTTTCCTTCATAAAGCGAAGAAGCCCCCAGTCCCAGACCAAGATACTCTGTACGTTTCCAGTAACCGATATTATGACGACACGCATGTCCTTTTTTTGCATAATTGGATATCTCATACTGCTGATAACCATACTCTTCAAGAACTGCTGATGTATCCTCATACATCTGATACTCGATATCCTCATCCGGAAGATCCAGTTCTCGCTGTGCAAACGGAGTTCCCTCTTCAATAATCAGGCTATATGCGGAAATATGCTCCGGATTCAGTTCTGCCACCTGATGGAGATGCTGTCTCCATGCTTCTCCACTCTGTCCGGGAATTGCAAACATCATATCTATATTAATATTATCAAATCCGGCTTCTCTTGCCTGCTGATAACTCTGAAGAAAATCCTCATAACTGTGAATTCTTCCAAGCATCTTCAATTCATCCGGATCCGTAGACTGTAATCCCAGACTCAGGCGATTGATTCCTGTACGACGATAAATCATCAGTTTTTCCAGATCAACCGTTCCGGGATTTGCCTCAATCGTCACTTCTGCATCTGCTGAAAAAGAAAATTTCCTGTAAATTGCCTCCATAACAGAAGCAATCGCTTCTGCTTTCAATACAGAAGGTGTTCCCCCTCCAATGAAAACAGAAACGATCTCATATCTTTCTGCGTTCTGCACTGCCTTGATTTCAGCAAGCAAAGCTTCTATATATCTGTCGCGTGTTTCCTGATCTGACGGACCTGAAAGGAAATCACAGTACTGACACTTCTTCACGCAGAATGGAATATGAATGTACAGTTCCAGTGGCGTATGCTTCTTATTCTTCACTGCCTGTATCCTCATCATAGGAACCATCATCATAGCTCTGATCTTCTGATGAATCCGAAGATGACTGATCCTCCGAATCATCTGTACTCTGCTCATCAGAGCTACCATCCGTACTTGCAGAAGTATCGTCAGCAGCAACGGAGGCTGCTGAAGGGTTCTCTGCTACATACAGATTCACCATACTGACATCTCCACTGGTCGTTACTGCAGATGCATTTACCATATCCGGTGCCGGAGTCGGTGTCGGTTCAGGTGTAATGCTGATCTTCAATACCTGCTCTGCCGACGGATCTGTTTTCTTCTTTCCACAGCCACATCCTGCCATAATTACACAGAGTACTGCCACACACCCTGCCAAAATATATCTTACCGCTTTTGAAGTTCCTTTTTTCATGATCCTGTCTCCCTTCTGAGTAACAGTTCCTGTATTTAACAGGTTCTCATTTATAAAGTCCCCTGGTGCTCTTCCTGTTATTTATCATCCAGCTTCAGCACACTCATAAATGCCTTCTGAGGAATTTCCACATTTCCTACCTGACGCATACGTTTCTTACCTTCCTTCTGTTTCTCCAGAAGTTTCTTCTTACGGGAAATATCACCGCCGTAACATTTGGCAAGAACATCCTTACGCATAGCACGTACTGTCTCTCTGGCAATAACCTTGCTTCCGATTGCTGCCTGGATCGGAATCTCAAAAAGCTGTCTTGGAATCTCTTCTTTCAGCTTCTCACACATCTTGCGTCCGCGCTCATAGGCAGTATCCGCATGTACGATGAAGGAAAGTGCATCCACTTCTTCCTTATTAACAAGGATATCCAGTTTGACCAGTTCACTTCGTTCATAGCCACAGAGTTCATAGTCAAGAGAAGCATATCCTCTGGAGCGGGACTTCAGTGCATCAAAGAAATCATAGATAATCTCATTCAATGGAAGTTTATATTTCAGAAGAGCTCTCGTCTCTTCCATATATTCCATTCCGATATACTGACCACGGCGTTCCTGACAGAGATCCATAATTGCACCGATAAACTCCGTTGTTACCATGATCTCCGCATTTACCATAGGCTCTTCCATGTACTCGATCTCCGACGGATCCGGAAGGTTGGATGGATTGGTCAGTTCGATCATCTCACCATTTGTCTTATAAACCTTGTAGATAACACCCGGTGCTGTCGTTACAAGATCGAGGTTATACTCTCTCTCGAGACGCTCCTGAATAATCTCAAGATGCAGCAGTCCAAGAAAACCGCAGCGGAAACCAAAGCCAAGTGCAATGGATGTCTCCGGCTCAAAGAACAACGAAGCATCATTTAACTGCAGCTTCTCAAGTGCATCCCTAAGATCCCCGTATCTTGCACCATCAGCCGGATACAGTCCGCAGTAAACCATTGGCTGAACCTTCTTATATCCCGGAAGTGCCTCCGCACACGGTCTTTCATTATCTGTAACCGTGTCACCAACTCTGGTATCTCCGAGATTCTTAATGCTTGCCGTAATATAACCAACCATGCCGGCAGTCAGTTCGTCACACGGGATAAACTGGCCTGCACCGAAATATCCTACTTCTACAACTTCCGTCGTAAATCCTGTCGCCATCATACGGATCTGTGTACCTTTCTTTACACGTCCATCCAGTACACGGCAGAATACGATAACACCCTTATATGCATCATAAACAGAATCAAAGATCAATGCCTTGAGCGGTGCATTCACATCACCGTTCGGTGCAGGGATCTTCGTGACGATCTGTTCCAGAACCTCTTCAATATTCAGTCCTGTCTTGGCAGAAATCCTCGGTGCATCATGAGCCTCAATTCCAATCACATCCTCAATCTCATTGACCACTCGATCCGGTTCCGCACTCGGAAGGTCAATCTTGTTGATAACCGGAAGAACATCCAGATCATGATCCAGCGCCAGATATACGTTTGCCAGTGTCTGCGCTTCGATTCCCTGTGCTGCATCCACAACAAGGATTGCACCGTCACAAGCTGCAAGGCTTCTGGAAACCTCATAGTTGAAATCGACATGCCCAGGTGTATCGATCAAGTTAAAAATATATTCCTCCCCGTCACTTGCCTTATATACAATACGTACGGCCTGGGATTTGATCGTGATACCACGCTCTCTCTCCAGATCCATATTATCCAGTACCTGTGACTGCATCTCTCGCTCTGTCAGTGTACCTGTCTTCTCAATAATACGGTCAGCCAGTGTGGACTTACCATGGTCAATATGTGCAATAATACAGAAATTACGGATTTTGCTCTGATCTATCATTCTGCGGAATTCCTCCTTATATATTCACGTTTATTTTTCAGAAAGTATTATCATATGAGATATAATGTTATAAATCTATACTACGAGGCATTATAGCATAGCTTTTTACCTTTAGTCCAGTTCTTGCCGGAGGATATTTTCTATACGTGATACGATCAGTGTCTGTACTACCTTATCCCATCCTTAAAACAACTGAGGTTTTCTCATTTTTTCCCCTGCAGTACCCTGTCCAGAATATCTGCAAACGGCTCCATCGCATTTTTGACTTCCTGCACAGTATTGGTCTGCGCACCGGCCTCAAGAAGAAGTGACCGCGGGCACAGATGCAGATTATAACGGAAGCCAGCCAGATAAATGCCGCGGTACAGTTCCGGATAGTACAGTGCTGCCTGATATTCAAGCTGAAAAGAAAATGCCAGATTATCCTGTATGTATGGATTTGGAAGATATGAAAGATCTCCGCTGCTTACGGTATGGCTCAGTCCGTTGTAAAACATGATCTGTGCGGTTGGCCTGCCATTGATCTGTGTGACCAGATGCCTGTCCTCCGGCACGCCATCCCTGTGCAGATCGATCAGAACCTGTATAGAGGAATGCTTCTCCAGAACAGGCTCCAGCCATTCTCTTGCATAATCATAGGCTTTGCTTCGATCAAGTTCACCGCCGGCCATATCAAACGTCTCTGTCACATGCATAACCTGATAACCATATTTTTCGGTTAAAAGCTGCGTCAGATACTCTCCTACCCCAACGATCGTATCTTCCACTTTTCCTTCTCTGGAATCTGAAAAGGCTTCCTGGGAATGACTGTGATAGATCAGAATCTGTGGCTCTGTTTTTTCTTTTGGAAGCGTAAGATCTTCCCCCAGAAGCGTTGCCGCATTTAACTGCCCGGCATTTGTTTCTGTATTAGAATCAACAATAAAGAAATGATTCATCAGATAATCATAATTTGCAAGTGTCTTCGGTGTCAGATCAATTTCCGGCATGGGTTTCACCTGCGTCACGGCAGCAACCTCACTTTCTGCTTCTTCCTTCTCAATATTCTGCTCTTTTTTCTTTTCACTATGCCTGTCCATGGTTTCGTCATTTTCTGTTTCTTTATTTTTAGTTCTCTGATTTTCAGCTTCTTTATTTTCATCTATGACCATTTCACTCAGATAACGTGCATTACTCTCCATCAATTTTTCATATGTCTCGGAATCCTGCCCGGCATCCTGATCCTGCGCTTTTTCTTCCAGAAAGCAATACAGTGGAAGCTGACGAAACACATTTTCGCGCAGAATAAGAACTCCCGTCGTCGCGGATAATATTACAAGCAGGCCGCATTCCACCACCAGATACAGTGTTTTCCGGAATCTTATCACAGAATCCCCCCTTTCAAAGTATCCTATGATAAGTTTTTTCGGATTATTCCCGCCACAGGGCACTACTGTCTTGCATCACACCTCACTGAAAGCAAGATTCAGTCCCTCGGATATGGTGAAGCTCAGATACTTTACAGTCTCATCCACATCCTTGGGTGTCACAAACATACTGTAAAGATTCGGTGCGATCATTTCATCCAGAAATTCTTTTTGTTCTGCTTCCTCCAGTGCATCCAGAAGATGAGCCATCGAATCGTGTACGATCGTAGCCGCATCCACTACGGTCGGAACTCCAATCCCAATCACTTTAACCTGAAGATTTTCTTCTGTCAGACCGTTCCTGTGGTTCCCGACTCCTGAGCCTGGATGAATTCCTGTATCTGTGATCTGAATCGTCCGATTCAGTCTTCTGACACTTCTGGCTGCCAGAGCATCTATTGCAATCACCACATCCGGTTTTGTTTCTGCCACAATGCCCTGAATGATCTCCGCTGTCTCCATTCCGGTCTGTGCCATAACTCCCGGAATGATTCCGCTGATTCGATGCATTTTTTCATGACCGATTCCCCGCAGTCCATACTCTCTTATGATATGTCTGGTCATTCTCAGATTTCCTACCACCTGCGGGCCCAGTGCATCCGCAGTTATCGCTGCATTTCCAAGCCCTACCACCAGAATGGATTTCTCTTTTTCCAGATCAACAAGCTGTCTCAGATGATTCGAAATCTCTTCTGAAATTTCACGATGATAATCCTCATCCGCCTCTGACAGTGCCGGTGCTTCTATTGTGATATAATTTCCCTGTGGTCGCCCCATTGATTTGGCTCCGTTTTCCGTCACAATTCTGACAACGGTTGTCCTGATATCTTTTTCCTCATCATATTCCTCGTTGATCTCCACTCCACGAATCTCTGCATTTTCTTCTGCAAAACGTTCTGTTGTTTCCAGTGCAAGATCTGTTCGGATTCTTCTGCTTCCTGCCATTTTATATCCTCCTGTCTGAAACATTTTTCTTCTCAGAGCCTTTTCACGAATATTTACCATTAATTTCTGCAGTTCAGAGATGGATTATGTATGGAAGATACAGGATAATACGTATTCCGATGGCAGCACTGCCAGACTGAATGACAGATTGGTAGACAGATTTTTCGACATTTATATGTTTTATACTTGACAAGCATTGAGAAATATACTAATATATATAAGCATGTTTACAGAAGCGCCCGTGTCTGTTTCTGTAACAACGACACATTATTATAAATCTGAAATGGAGGTGTACCAATTGGCTAACATCAAATCTGCAAAGAAAAGAATTTTAGTAAACAGAACTAAAGCTGCTAGAAACAAATCTATCCGTTCTGCTGTTAAAACTTCCATCAAAAAAGTAGAAACTGCAGTTCAGAACAACGATAAAGTTGCTGCACAGGCTGCTCTTACAGAGGCTATCTCTACAATCAGCAAAGCAACAGCTAAAGGTGTTTATCACAAAAACAACTGTGCTAGAAAAATTTCCCGTCTTACTAAAGCTGTTAACAGCATTGGCTAATCAGGAATATATTTTAATTATAAGCTTATAATTAAAAAGGCAGTCACAAACCGTCAGTGACTGTCTTTTTTCTTTGTCTTTTTATCGCCCGCTTTCGCACAAGATAAAAAAAACTGCCATTTTGCAATGACAGTTCTTTTACTTTACTATATCTCAGCCTCCGAGTTCCACCATACGGTGAATGCAGCGGCCGGCACCTTCCATAACATCCTCCGGAAGTTCGATCACTTCTCCACCTGTTCCTTTCAGGCAGTTATAGATATCCATCAATGTTGTAATCTTCATATTCATGCAGGTCAGCATGACAGATAATGGATAAAACTGTTTATCCGGACATTCGAACTGCAGATGTTCCACAATACTGTTCTCTGTTCCGATAATAAACTCTTTATTCGGAGATTTCTTTGCATATGCCATGATTCCTGTCGTAGAACCAACATAATCGGCCTGTTCCACAACTTCCTGACGACATTCCGGATGAACCAGAAGCAGTGCGTCCGGATGTGCTTTTCTAGCCTTCTCTACATCTTTTGCACTCATGATCACATGTCTCGGACATCCTCCATTGTAAAATACAAATTCTTTCTCCGGAAGCTTTTCAGCCACAAAATGTCCCAGATTCGGATCCGGGATAAAAAGGATCTTATCATTTTCCAGCTTGCTGCAGATTTCAACAGCTGAAGAAGATGTCACACAGACGTCACATTCTGTTTTTAATTCAGATGTCGTATTGATGTAAGCTACAACTGCATGATCCGGATGTTCTTCTTTCAGTTTACGTAAACCTTCCAGATCCAGCTGCTCTGCCATTGGGCATCCGGCAACCGGATTGGCGAGCCATACTTTTTTCTCCGGGCTTAAAATTTTACAGGTCTCTGCCATAAAACGGACACCACACATGATAACGCCTTTGCAATTGCTCTTGGATGCCTGTACGCTCAATCCATAGGAATCTCCCATAAAATCAGCTACTTCCAGAATCTCCTGTCCCTGGTATGCGTGAGCCAGAATACACACATCCTGTTCTTTTTTCATTCGCAGGATTTCCTGCTGAATTTCCTTTATTGTCATAACTTAATATTTCCTTTCTCGGTAATCCGTTCCCATGGCTGAAGTGGTGCAAGAAATCCCGCTTTTTCCAGCTGTTCTCCTATCAGATCCAGACGTTCTTCATTTGAAGCTTCTACCAGATGATAATGATATCCTGAAGTTGCATTACTCAAAACTGTCGAATGACTGTTCTGTAACGCCTCGATGAATTCATTCACATCCTGCCTGGACCGAATGTCCATCTCTGCTGTGACACGTCCATAAACTCTGTGACTGATGCTGATATTTTTGACATGACCGCCGCAGTCCACGATCAGATTCAGCTCAGCTGCTGCTTTCTCCTGACTGTGACGAACCTTGAATTCTCTTGTAAAACTGCTGTCCTGCTGGATCACATAACCTTTGGTTGTAGATAATATCCCTGGCGTAGAGGCCCGGATCACCGCCAGATCCTGTACGATAACCTGACGGCTGACACCAAATCTGCCTGCCAGTTCTCTTGCGGCTATCGGAGTATCCGCATCATGAAGGATCTTTAAAATTTCTCCGCGTCTTTCCGCAGTATTCATGATTTCCCTCCCTCTCACACTGCATGAAGATTTTTCATTGAAATATCAAGGATCGGTGCGGAATGTGTCAGTGCACCGCTGGAAACAAAGTCTACTCCAATCTCACGGATCTTCTGGATGTTTTCTTTTGTAATATTTCCGGAACACTCTGTCTGTGCTCTTCCATTGATCAGTTCAACCGCCTGTCTCATCACTTCCGGAGTCATATTGTCAAGCATGATGATATCTGCTCCCGCTTCCACAGCCTCTCTGACCTGCTCAAGAGTTTCTACCTCGATCTCGATCTTACGTACAAACGGAGCATATGCTTTTGCCATCTGCACTGCCTTTGTGACACTTCCTGCTGCTCCGATATGGTTATCTTTAAGAAGAACTCCATCGGAAAGATTATATCTGTGGTTGCATCCGCCGCCGACTCTTACTGCGTATTTCTCAAACACACGGCAGTTCGGTGTAGTCTTACGGGTATCGAGAAGAGTAACCTTGCTTCCCTCCAGAAGTTTGGAAACCTGTCTGGTGTAAGTTGCAATACCACTCATTCTCTGAAGGTAGTTCAGTGCTACTCTCTCTCCGGAAAGAAGAACACGGATATCACCGGTAACAGTTGCCATCAGCTGGCCTTTCTTTACATCATCGCCATCCTTGCAATGAAAATCAATTTCAGTGTTTTCATCAAGAATTGTAAATACTCTTGCGTAAATGTCAAGACCTGCAATAACTCCGTTTTCCTTTGCAATCAGGTCAACTGTTCCTCTGGTTGCAGTCGGCATAACTGCATTTGTGGAAACATCCTCACTTGTAATATCTTCCTGCAGTGCCATACGGATCAGCTGATCAGCCTGCATTTTCATTGTAATTTCATTCATGCTCTTTTCATCCTTTCGATTTCATTCCATACCATTTTGTGATAACCATCAAGGATCACGTTACGGTCTTCATAGATATTTGTATCAATTGTATTTACCGGGCATTTCTCCGGCTTGTCACCAAATACTATATCATCTGCTGCTCTTCTTGCAAAGACCAGAGATTCCAGAAGGGAGTTACTTGCCAGGCGGTTCTTGCCGTGAACACCATTGCAACTTGTCTCACCGCAGGCATACAGACCTTTCATGGAAGTGCGGCTTCCGAGGTCTACCTTGATTCCTCCCATAAAGTAATGCTGTGCAGGAACTACCGGTATCGGCTCTTTACGCGGGTCAAATCCTTCTTCCATACATCTTTTGAAAATATTCGGAAAATGTTTCATGATGGTTTCTTCACCCAGTGGGCGCATGTCTTCCCATACAAACTCTGTTCCGTCTTTTTCCATCTGTGCAAAAATTGCCTTACTTAAAAGATCTCTCGGCTGCAGTTCTTCTGTAAATCTCTGTCCGTTTTTGTCATACAGAAGAGCACCTTCTCCTCTTACAGATTCAGAAATCAGGAATCGTCTGCCTGGTTTACGGGAATATAACGTGGTCGGATGGATCTGTATGTAATCCAGATGTTCCAGTACAACCTGATGCTTCATTGCAATTCCAAGTCCATCACCTGAAATATGAGGGAAGTTTGTGGAATTTTTGTAAAGGCCTCCCAGGCCTCCACAGGCAAGCACTACATGAGGTGCTCTGACTGGATAAACTTCATTCTTCTCGTCCATCATGATCACGCCACCGCAGATATTATCTTTGGAGATAATGTCAACCATGGTCATATATTCGCGGATTTCAATGTTATCTCTTGTTAACGCCTGATTCAGAAGTGTCTGTGTAATTTGTTTACCAGTGACATCTTCATAAAAAAGGATTCTTGGCTGAGAATGTGCACCTTCTCTGGTAAAGTCCAGTTCTCCATTTTCTTTACGTGCAAAATTTACGTTTCTCTGCAAAAGGTCTCTTATGATGCTGTTGGAACTGCGGATCATCAATTCTACAGCCTTCGCATCATTTTCGTAATGACCCGCGCGCATGGTATCTTCGAAATAGTTATTATAATCGCCTTCGCCGCGAAGCATACAGATACCACCCTGTGCAAGGAAGGAGTCTGACTGATCGGCCTGCTGTTTCGTTATCATCAGAATTTTCATTCTGGAAGGGAGGTTCAGTGCACAGTAAAGACCTGCGGCTCCTGTTCCTACTATTATGGCGTCGTAATATTCATTCATTTCTTTATCCTCTTGCCGGTATATCCGGACTTTCTTTTTTCATTTTCGCCATTATACTACCCGACAAGTTAGGTGTCAAGACACCTATGTATATTGGTGTAAAGAATTTATAGAAATAGAATACTAATAAAGGAATGAATGATATAGGTTATATTTACGGCTACAGAAAATGCATGGACATGAAACGGCTTCGGAACCTAGAAACACTAAGAAATCCTTCCGCTGTTAAAACCATTCATAAAAATCACAAACTCGCCTCCGGCTCAAACAGTGTGATTTTTATGAATAACACAGCGTCAGGATTCCTAAGAGTTTCTACAGTTCCTGCAGATGTTTCATATCCATGCATTTCTTAGCACGCAAATTGATAACTCTAGTTCTTCATTCCTTTTCAAATTTTATTCTTCTAATTCTACTCCTTCTTTACACCATATACACGGTGCATCAGTAGGGCGGCGTTCCAGGCTCTTCCACTTTGCACTGTATTCACGCCGCCCGGTCCATTCACACGCCCCTTCCCGGGGAGGGAAACTAAATAGAATAAAAAACAGGTGTTGGGAACAGCTGGCCGACGAGAAATAAGAAACTCTCAACAGCTATACTAACCGCAAGCCCTTGCAGATATCTGTAGTTGTCCTTGAATATGTTCTGTCTGTGTTGGCAAAATCGGAAGCACTGTTTGAGCGCAGCGAGTTTGCGAACGATTTTGACGTTTTTAACAGACAGGTTATATTCTAGTACAACCAGATATCGAAACCGCTTGCGGGTGGCATAGTTGTTCGAGGTTTTCGATATTCTCGATGTCTGACATTCTCACACCTGTTTAATTATTCTATTTATTTCTCTCAGTACTATACTTCACAATCAGTAACTCCACGCTCAGTACATCCTGCAGTCTTCCGGTCTTGACAGCCTCCTCAGCCTCGACAAAGTCTTCTTCCGCACCTTCCAGTTCCTCCACACTGTATGCCCTTGCACATGTCAGTATATTCCTGACCGCAAATGACGGAATTCCAAGTCTGGATGCAATCTCACTCTGTGCTGCGCCTTCACCTGACATTTTTTTTGCAAGGCACATCTGGCGGAACTGCTTGGACAGAAGGAACAGGATTCTCATCGGTGGTTCTCGCAAGGTCAGAAGATCATTGTACAGGTCCAGTGCTTTCTTCTGTTTTTTTTCTGTGACCGCACGCACCATATCAAAAATTCTATTTTCTGTCCTTGCTGTACAGATTTCTTCAATATCCTCTCTGGTCACAACATCCTGCCCCATTGTATATGTGATCAGTTTTTCCAGTTCCATACGGATATTCCCCATGTCTGTCCCCGTTCTGGTCAGAAAAAGCTCCATATCCCTTGTCGTGATCTTTCGTCCTTCCCTTACCAGAATACCCGCTGCCCAGCGCATCAGTGTCTTCTCATCCTGTTTTGCAAACTCTACAGCACTTCCACAGCTTTTGACCGCCTTATACATACGACTTCTCTTATCCACCTCTTCTTCCACAAAAACGATTCTCAGATAATCCGGAAGAGACTTCATATAATCAGCCAGTTCATCACATTTATTCTTAAAAAAACCGGAGTTTTCCACAAGAACTACTCTGTAATCCGCAAAGAATGGCATTGTCTCACAAAGATCGATCATCTCTCTGACTTCAATTCCTTTACCTTCATATCTGCTGAAATTCATCGTATCATCATTCGGATTCAGTGCATGAATCAGTTTTTCTTTGTACTGAATTCTTAAATACGCTTCTTCACCATAAAGCAGATATGCATTTTTGAAATTTCCTGTCCTGATGTCTTCCTGTAAATTTTTCATTTCGTGCAAATCCTCCAGTCGACTGCCGGCCTTACTTTTTCAGATAATTATCCCGTAGCCTTACAATTATATTTTCAGCAAAATCCGGCAATTATTGTCCTAAGCTTTTCGCTATCAGTTTAGTATAGACGATTTTCCTCTTTTTCTCAACGACAAATATCCACATCATTTAGTTTCCACATAAGTCTCCATCCACATTTTTTCACCATCTGCCGTAAACGTAACTGCCCCTGACTTCATGGTATACCAGATTTTTGTGCCGGATTTTTCCAGTCGTTCGATTGCTTCTGCTGATGGATGACCATAGGTATTTGACTCAGAGCATGAGATCACAGCCACTTCCGGACGAATCACCTCAAGAAACTCTGTACAGGTCGAATATCCGGAACCATGGTGCCCTACCTTCAGGAAATCCACATCTTCCAGATCCGAAAGTAGTTTTTTCTCTGTTTCTTCCCCGATATCTCCTGTAAAAAGAGCTTTAAACCTCTCATACTGTATTTCCACTACCATTCCATCCTCATTTACATCTGCCCCTGATGCCCCTGCCTCCGGCGCCAGGAGCTTTATCGTTACTTCCCCCAGATGCAATACTTCTCCTTTTCGTCCCCTCTGCACAGTCACACCTGCTGCCCGTGCTTTATCGATCAGTTCCTGATAAGCCTCATCCATCTTCTCCCATTTCGGTAAAATCAGACTTCTTACCTTTACTGATGTTAAACCGGCACTTATGCTTTCAAACAGTTCCTGTATACCACTGATATGATCCTGGTCTGTATGCGATATTAAAATTGCATCAACAACTGCAATTCCCTGATTTTTCAGATATGGAAGAATCTGATATTTTGCAATATTCTTTTTATTCGTACTGCCTCCGTCGATCAATACATGTTGTCCCCTCGGAGAGCAGACAGAAATACAGTCCCCCTGTCCGATATCCAGACATGTGATCTGAAGATTACCGGATGGACGATAAAGCAGTATCCCAATTCCCAGAACCGTACAGATTACAAAAATCCCCTGTAAAATCCGCAGTCTTTTTTTGCATCTTTTTTCATAAAACCATATAAGCCCGAGCCCGGCAAAAAACAGGACATAATAACCTGCACACTGCCAGAGTTCCGGACTTCCGGCTATCCATGTACAATATGGAATTCTTGTTGTTGTCATGCAAAGTTTCTCATACAGAAAAAGTAAAATTCTTCCCGGCATGATCAGATACACCGCCGCACTTACACTGAACATTCCGACTGCAACAGCTGCAATCCCACTGACCAGCACAATCGCAACGGTCGGCAGCACAAAAAGATTCATTAAAATTCCGACAAAGGAAACTTCTCCGTAAATCCGTAGCACAATCGGAAGTGTAGTCATCTGGATTGCCAGCGACGAAAGCAGGCCGCTGCCAAATGAACGGAATAGTGTTTTTTCTTTTTCTTTCCCCACGTTAAGTACAGGCGATACCACTCCAATCCCGACAACCGCTCCAAAAGACAGCCAGAATCCACTGTTATACAGATTCGCCGGTGCATCGATCATCAAAATGATTGCTGACACTGCAAGTGCCGTCAGAAGGTCGTAGGTTCTTCCTGCTATTTTGGCTCCCACAGCCAGCAGAAACATGCAGACTGCCCGCATCGCAGAAACACTTTCTCCCGTGAGGATTCCATATTGAAGCAACAGCGCCAGAGACAAAATACCGGCCACCACATTTCCAAATCCGACCTTTTTTAACAGTTCAAAGAGTCCAATCCCCATGACACTGATATGCAGTCCTGAAATAGCCAGAATATGGATGATTCCTGCCATCTGGTAACGTATTTTCAGTTCCTCGTCCAGATTTGTTTTTTCACCGAGCAGCATTGCCTGAAAAATCCCGGCATCCTCTGCTGCTGCCAGACCCAGAATATTTATCATTTTTTTCTTCAGCTTCTGCATGAACTGTCCATATCGTGAGTACTTACTGCTCCATTCAAGAATCATGCCGTCTTTCATATAATAATAGATTTTCCGACATGCATAATACATCCTCGAATCAAATTCTCCAGGATTTCTTGCTTCCGGCACGCGTTCGAGTTTTCCTTTTATCCTGACACTTGTTCCAACCGGAAGCTCTTTATTCAATTTTAAAAATACTTTTAGATTTTTTATGGGAATCTGTTCTGAATCGAACATCAGAATAACATTTTTCAGATAGACAGAAAGTGAATATTCCGTTTCCTGATACTGCTGTATTTCCCCGCAGATCACAGCTTCCGGATGTTTCTGTATATATTGCTGCACGGACTCTGACAAAGGATTTCCACTAATTCGTACAAATCCTGATATATCCATGAGCCACATACCAAACATCAGAATCAGGCATACAAGACACACCGGGCGTCTTTTCATAGGCTGTCCTTTCTGTATAGAAAGCGGCAGGAAAACTCCTGCCGCAGGCTGCATCAGGATTCTTTTTTCTCATCCTGAGCAATAAGATCTTCATTTTTTTCATAAAATCGATATAACGGCAGGCTATCCTGGTAATTTCCTTCTGTACTGCCTTCAATAGATATCTGAACTCTGTCAACATCACAGGAATCGATAATTGAATTCACCACAGAATAAACCGAAATGTTCTCATTAACCTCCGGTGTCTCATCACGAAATGTTTTGTTCATATTGATATAGCAGATTTTATCTGCCGTAATCGCACTCAGCACAAGAGAACTGTCCGGTATAGTCGCATAATGCCCCTCTTCCATAGGCCCTTTTGCAAGCTGCTCCAGCACAACTCTTTCTTTCGGAAGGGATCTTCTGTAATATACATTCCTGGTTTCCCTGACCAGTTTTTCGCCGTTTTTATCTGTAAAATACAGGGTAAAGGTATCGTAACGGTAACTTTCTTTATCCTTTCCTGCATACTGTGCAAATGTATCAGAAGTCATCTCACCGATTTCCTGATTTCTTGAGTTGGTAAGTGCCTGTCCTGCGACAGTAAATTTAACTTTACGGATATCTGCAAGCTGCAGAAAAGTCTGCACGATTCCATCACGTGTTATAACCTCTCTGATCTTACTCATTTTGGAATATTCCTTGCTGAAATCTATCACCAGCAAGTCTTCCTGCAATTCAAAAGAATTAATAGACACATCCTCTGGCAGAAGACTGATTTCTCCATCCGATGCATCTTTACTTCCCAGCTTTTGCATAAGATCTTTTACCATAAAATCGGTCGTCTCTTCTTCCGGAGAATACGGTTCTTCCTTGAGAAACGTTTCTGATTCATTCAGATAATACAGATGGTATTTACTGTCATTTTCTGAATTTCTGCTTCTTTTTATATCAATACTGCATCCGGCAAATAAACTGCAAATCAATGCTGCCAGAAGAAGTATGCTTATGTTTTTCTTCATCCGGCACCTCCTACGGAATATAAGATAACGGGACACGAACTGAAAAAGTAGTTCCTTCCCCTTCTCTGCTGAATACTTTGATCACACCATGATGCATCGCGATCGTACTTCTCGTTATCGCAAGTCCAAGTCCTGTTCCGCCGATTTCCCTGGAATGTGATTTATCCACCCTATAAAATCTTTCAAAAATACGATCCAGAGAATCTTCCGGAATGCCCATACCGGAATCTGCCACTGTGACATAAAAGAACTTATGATCTGCATCCAGAGATACTCTCACCCATCCGTCATCCACATTGTATTTGATCGCATTTTCCACAAGATTACTGATCGCAGATGTAAATTTAATCTCATCAACATCTGCATCCACCGGACGGAAACTGTCAAGGATCAGATCAATATTTCTCGTATCTGCAATCGGACGAAGACGTTTCAGAATATCTTCCAGAAGCTGATTGATATCCATATGACTGATCTGAAGGTCTGCTGATTTTTTATCCATCTTCACCAGTGCCAGAAGATCTGTGATAATACGGTTTTCTCTGTCGATTTCTGCCGTGATATCGCGCATAAATTCCTGATAAAGTTCTTCCGGAACCCCTTCCTGTCCAACAAGTGAATCTGCAAGAACTTTCATAGAAGTCATCGGTGTCTTCAGCTCATGCGACACATTGGAAACAAATTCCGAACGCGACTCATCCAGAACCTTCATACGAGCAAGCATTTTGTTAAACGCATCTGTTATAAGTTCTGTTTCTGTATAATCCGGAACTGAAATCTCATCTTTCTGATATCCATCGGTGAGATCTTCAATCGATTTCGTAACACTCGCAAGTGGTCTGACCAGAATTGTAGACAGGCCATAAGCAAGGATTACAGAAAGTACCACTACGATACCAATAATCAGCATGGCCATCTGTTCCTGCTCACCTACTGTTGCCATCACATCACTGACAGATATATTTACCAGCATTGCTCCCTGAACCTGCGGTACATCAGCGCTCTTCACCGGAACTGCCATTTCCAGCATCTGTCCATACCTGCGATAATTTGTAACCTCACCATTCTTGAAACACTTCACAATTTGGGATGAGATCAGTGTTCTTCCCTCATCTACATGGTAGGTATCTGCAACCACTTTTAGATCACGGTCAACAACAACAACTCTTCCGCCATACACATTAGACAACAACTCCAGCTTACTGTTTACAGACTGAGAGCTGGAGTCATTGAGATAATTTTCCTTGATCATCTGATTACACAAAATCGCACATTGTGTACTGGCTTCACTTACCTTTACTTCAATTGCCTGCTTTTTGTAATTACTGATCATCAGTTGTGTTACAATAACACTTGGTACAATCCCCAGTATAAGCAATATGATCAGTATCCGAAAACGCAGACTCCTGAAAAACCTGGTCTTTTTTTTCGTTACCATAGATTATGCCTGGAAATAGTATCCCACACCCCATTTGGTGTGTACATATTTTGGCTCACTGGGATTCGCCTCGATTTTCTCGCGAAGTCTACGGATATGTACATCTACGGTTCTTACATCACCCGGATATTCATATCCCCATACAATGTTCAGAAGATTTTCGCGGCTGTAAACCTTGTTTGGATTGAACACCAGCAGTTCCAGCACATCAAATTCTTTCGCAGTAAGATTAATTTCTTTTCCTGCGATAAACACACGACGACTTTCACAGTCAAGCTTCAGATCACCAGCTTCAATTGTTTTTGCCTTTTCTTTTTCTTCGTGCTCAGAACGGGCACGACGCATGATTGCTTTAATTCTGGCCTTTACCTCAAGAATATTGAACGGTTTTGTGATATAATCATCTGCACCGTAATCCAGACCGAGAATCTTATCCATGTCCTCACCCTTGGCAGTCAGCATTACAATCGGAACATTGGAAAATTCCCTGATCTGCTGGCAGACTTCCAGTCCGTCCATCTTTGGAAGCATCAGATCCAGAAGAATAATATCATATTTGTTCTCTTTTGCTTTCTCAACCGCTTCTTCTCCATCATAGGCACAGTCTACTTCCATACCGTCCTGTTCCAGATTAAAACGGATTCCTTTTACGATCAGTTTCTCGTCATCAACTACTAAAACTTTCCTGCTCATTCTCTTCTCCTTATTGGTTACTGTAAAATATCTCTTTATTATTTTACTGTTATTTTATCTTTGATCGCCGAAAAAGTACTTTCTTTGATTCCGGGCACCTGCATAATTTCTTCGATAGTGGAAAAAGCACCATACTCTTCTCTGTATGCAAGAATCGCCTGAGCCTTGGCATCTCCGATTCCAGAAAGACTCTTTAGTATATCGGCATCTGCTGTATTGATATTTACCACACCTTCTGCCATATCTGAATCACCTGCTGTCTCAGTCTGCTGTATCACTGCAGGCATTGTGCCCTCTTCCACTTCTTCCTGCGTCGGTACATAAATCTGCTGTCCATCACTGACCGGCTGCGCCTGATTCACTGAAGCGGATGCCGCTTCCGGCAGAAAACCACCGGCTGCCTCAATCACCTGAAATACGCGACTGTCTGCATCCATTTCATATACTCCCGGATTTGCTACCGCACCACAGACATCAACAAAAATTTCTGCCTGTATTTCCTCCTGCGGAATTTCTGACAGTTCTGCTTCGTTCAGAACTGTGACCTCATTAGAGATTTCTTCACTGCCAGACTCTGTTTCTGTATTCTTCTCCGTATCCTGATCATCCAGCATTATTTCTGTTTTATGATTCTGACATCCACTCAGTCCCATTCCTGCAAACAGAACATTCATGAACAGCATCAGTTGGTATAACTCTTTTTTTATGATATCGGTTCACTCCCCTCCGTAACATTACGGCAGAATTCCCCAATTCTCATACTTAACCATGTCTTATTTTAACGAATTCCCGTTCGTTTTACAATAGGAAACTTTATTTATTAATTTTCATAATTTTTCCCATTTAAAAATCACAATACCTGCGATTGCAATCAGCATACCAAGTACCTTTCTCCATGAAAAGGGTGCTCTCTCAACCCCAAACATTCCAGACAGTTCAATCACATACGCAATAAGAAGCTGTGAGATCACGATCAGCATAACTGCTTTGGCCGGACCCAGAGCCCCCATGCTCTGAATAACTGTGATTGTAATAAATGCACCGATCACGCCTCCCAGAAGTGTATATTTATTGTCCACCTGCCAGAGTGCTGAAATACTTTCTTTCCCAGTAAACATCCAGGACAGGACACAGACCGCAAATGCAGACAGCTGCACCCAGCCGGTCGACACCCACAGACTGGTCTGCTTTGTCACTTCTGTATTAAACACTCCCTGAATACTCATAAGTGCACCGGAAATCAGTGCTGCAAGAAATCCCCACATAAACAACACGCCTCCATACCATACGCTCTCATAAAAAACAAATACAGACAGTTATTTATTATCATACGCATGATTCGTAATTTTATGCGGATACGAAAAAAGTCCCGCAGCATATGCAACGGGATTCTTACGTATCAGGATCTTATTTAATTCCAACTACTCTGTAACCGGCATCTTTAACAATTCTCTTAAGCAGTTCCTCATCCAATTCACGGTCATAGGAAACAACTGCTTCGTTTTGAGAAAGACTCACTTTGGCAGATGCACCCTCAATCTTATTGATCGCTTCTGTAACTGCTTTTACACAATGTTCACAGTGCATGCCGGATATTTTAAGGACTTTCTTTCCAAGCACCGGATTTTCCAGTTTCTTATCCGGAATATTCAGGACCACAGATCCACCGCCTCCACCACAGCAAGGGCTGTCTCCTTTAAAATGCTTAATTGAACCCTTCAGTGCAAGTCCAAGCAATACAATTACAATCAGCACGATAATTATGTCAACCATTACTTGTCACCTCTTCTGAACTCTTCGTCTCTTTTCTGGTCTCTTTTTTTCTTAATCCAGAGATATCCCTGGTAGATCAGAACTCCGACCAGGTATATAACAATTACTGCTCCAAACATATACATTGTGGAGCCTGTAGAATTTCCCATAGAATCAGCCTCTCTTTCTGGTTGATGTCTGTGAAGATCCTATAGTTCCACAACCACTGCATCCACCGCAGCTTCCACAATTTCCGCTACATCCACTGCATCCTATGTGCTTTCCTTCTTTTCTGTCCTTTATACTTTTGCGGATCAGGAAAGCGCAGTATCCGAGGATCAGGGCCATTATGATAATATTTGCAAGCATATTTCTCATCCTTTCTAAGAGATCTTCAAATCACTTTCGTCATATCAGCAGAGGCCGGACACATCTGTTGTATCCAGCCCCCTCATTATTTCATATTTTCTTATGCCTGTACAGAACGTTTGGAATAAACTTTCTGATCTTTGTACGGATCCGGTCTGAAAAGCAGGAACAGCATTACAATGAGTACAATAAATCCTACTGCAGTACCAACTCCAAATGCTCCGCCTGTTACAAGAGAACCAATCTGATAGAAGCAGAGGCAAACCAGGTAAGCAAATACATTCTGGAAAATAATTGCAAACCAGAACCATTTTTTGCTGTTCATCTCTTTAGCCATAGTTGCAATAGCTGCAAGGCAAGGAGAATCAAGAAGGTTGAACATCAGGAAGGAGAAAGCTGCGATTCCTGTCGGGAACCAGCTTGCAACACCTGCTGCAACGTTTACTGCATCTTCTGTATCACCAGCTACGTTAGCCAGGACACCCATTGTAGATACGATAGCTTCTTTTGCTGTAAATCCGGAGATAGAAGCTGCTACCGGCTGCCACTCGCCAAATCCAAGCGGTGCAAAGATTGGAGCGATCACACCACCGATTGCTGCCATAAGGCTGTCTGCACTGTCTTCTACCATACCAAATCCACCATCTGTGAATCCGAATCCACCCAGGAACCACATTACTACGCATGCAAGGAACAGGATTGTACCAGCCTTGATGATGAAGCCTTTCAGTCTTTCCCATACATGAAGAAGAACTGTTTTAGCCTGCGGAATATGATACTGTGGAAGTTCCATTACGAACGGAGCCGGTTTACCGGAGAATGGTTTTGTTTTCTTAAGGATGATCGCAGATACAAGCACAGCCACGATGCCGATAAAATACATCAGAGGAGCAATGAATGAGCTCTCTGCATATCCAGCAGTCTCGCCTGCGATAACACCGCCCATAAGAGCGATAACCGGAAGCTTTGCGCCACACGGAATAAATGTTGCTGTCATAATAGTAAGACGTCTGTCATTGTCCTGTTCGATAGTTTTAGAAGCCATAATACCAGGAATACCGCATCCTGAAGAGATCAGAAGTGGAATGAAGCTCTTACCGGAAAGTCCAAAATGACGGAACACACGGTCCATAACGAATGCGATACGAACCATATAACCACAATCTTCAAGGATGGACAGGAACAGGAACAGGATTGCCATCTGAGGAACAAATCCAAGTACTGCACCAAGTCCGCCAACGATACCATCAACAACAAGTCCCTGGACTACATCGCCTGCACCAACACTGGTAAGGATCTTACTGAAGAAATCCTGGATTGCTACTACGAATACATCATTTGTCCAGTCTGTTACAAAGGTTCCGACTGTTGTTACAGATACATAATAAACCAGCCACATGATTGCAACAAAGATCGGAATACCAAGGATACGGTTGGTAACGATACGGTCAATCTTGTCAGAAACAGTCAGTTTGTCTTTTGCTTTCTTTACAGTTGTATTAACGATCTTCTGGATAAATTTGTATCGTTCATCTGTAACGATACTTTCCATGTCATCGTCATGAAGTTTTTCCAGTTCCTGACGTCTGGCATCAACCAGAGACTGTCCGGAAGCCGAAAGCTTCATGGCTTCTTTTACCTTTTCATCATTTTCAAGGAATTTGACAGCATACCATCTCTTCTTGTCTTCTGTAACAGAAGATGGAAGAATATCTTTTACAGCAGTTATGGCAGTTTCCATTTCCTTTGTGAAAATTTCTTTCGGAAGATCCACGCTGCTCTTTTTTGCAGTCTTTACAGCCTCATCAATCAGCTTGTCAAGCCCCTCACCCTTCAGTGCTGATGTCTCAATAATCGGACAGTCAAGCAGCATGGAGAGACGCTTTGTATCAATCTTGATTCCTCTTTTTTCAAGAAGATCTGCCATATTCAGTGCTATTACAACCGGCACACCTGTCTCGATCAGCTGTGTTGTCAGATACAGGTTACGCTCGATGTTTGTTGCATCTACAAGATCAATGATCACATCTGGATTTTCTTTAAGTATATAGTCACGGCTGACTACCTCTTCCAGTGTATATGGTGAAAGAGAATAAATACCAGGAAGGTCTGTTACGATAATCTCCTCGCCTTTTCCTCTTTTTCCCTTTAACTTACCTTCTTTTTTCTCTACAGTAACTCCCGGCCAGTTTCCTACATACTGGTTAGCGCCCGTTAATGCGTTGAACATTGTTGTTTTACCACAGTTCGGGTTGCCGGCAAGTGCAATTTTAATTGCCATTTTTTCTTACCTCCTTAATCCCTCTTATCTGTAACTGCGTTCTTCTTTTTTCACAGTTGCATTTTTTCATAATATCTACAGAACACCGCTGCTCAAGCAGCAATTATTTTACCTGTACACACTGAGCATCGTTTTTTCTTACGGATAACTCATAACCCCTCACAGTAATCTCTACAGGATCTCCAAGCGGAGCAACCTTTCTGATATAAAGCTCACTTCCTTTTGTGATTCCCATATCCATGATACGACGTTTGTACGCGCCGTCTCCTTCAATCTTAGTCACAACAACTGTACTTCCGACCTTTGCATCACCTAAAGTCATTGTTCTGTCTCCTTTACTTATAGATTTTATATTTATATAAATATGTGTTTTGCCATATCTGAATTAACTGCCACACGTGCATCCTTGATATTCACAATTAAATTCCCGCCAATTGCGGAAACAACGCTGATATCTGCATCTGCGACAAATCCGAGATTTGCCAGAAAACGTCTTGTTTCTTCATTTCCACCAACCTTATGGATCTTACATTTTTCTCCGATTCCTGCCATTGTAATAGGCATCATGTGCATCAGCTCGCTTTCTGTTTTTATTGAAAAAAAATTTCTTTACTGAAAATCCCCACAGTTAAACATTGCTTACTTTTTCTTTCATGGTTAGTATATGCTAACGTTTGTAAGCTGTCAAGTACTTTTTTTCGTTACGCATAACTTTTATTCGTTGTGTATAACTCAAAGTCGCACAAACAACGCTATTCCTTTTATGCTTTTTTATTGTTCCTAACGTGAAAATATGATATTATAGAAATAATACGAATTCGGATAAAAACTCTGAATTTTAAAGCAACAAAATAAGGTTTTTTATCATTAACAGAAATTGGGGTGTAAGGAATGCATACAAACGAATCTGCCGAAAACTATCTGGAAACAATTCTTATCTTAAGCAAATCACATCCGGTTGTACGTTCCGTAGACGTTGCCACCGAGCTGGGTTTCAAAAAATCCAGTGTCAGTGTAGCTATGAAGAAACTTCGTGAAGCCAATCAAATCACTGTATCCCCTGAGGGATATCTTTATCTTACTGATACAGGCCGTGAAATTGCAGAAAAAATCTACGAACGTCATCTCTTCCTTTCTGAGTGGCTGGAAAAACTTGGCGTAGATGCTGCCATCGCATCCAGTGATGCCTGCAAAATGGAGCATGTGATCAGTTCCGAAAGCTTCGAAGCAATCAAGAATCATATTAATTTAAACAACAAGAAATAACCAGACATAGCAAGAGCCCGGCAATTATGCCAGGCTCTTTTCTAATTTTTCAATCATTTCATCAATATTTTCTTTTGTAATAACAAGCGGCGGAACAAGGCGAAGCACATCACTTCCTGCCGAAATGACCAGCAGACCGTTCTGCAGGGCTTTCGTCACAATGCTTCCCACAGTTACCTCTCTGATCACCAGTCCCTGCATAAATCCTTTTCCACGACGGGCTGCAACTATCGGATATTTATCCACAAGTGCGTCCAGTTTTTCTTCCAGATATGGTGCGAGTTTCTGAACATTGTTCAGAATGCTGTCTTTCTCAAAAATATCAAACACTTTGCTGACTGCTGCACATACAAACGGATTTCCACCATAAGTAGTTCCATGATCTCCCGGAACCAGGGAAGCTGCTGCTGCCTTTTCCCCAAGAACAAATGCTCCAACCGGAACACCACAGCCAAGTGCTTTTGCACAGGTCATCACATCCGGCTTTACACCGTATGCCTGCCATGCAAAATAGTATCCAGTTCGACCCATACCACACTGAATCTCATCAAAGATCAGGATAATATCCTTTTCGTCACAAAGTGCACGAAGCCCTTCCAAAAACTCTTTCTGAGCAGGATAAATTCCACCTTCTCCCTGAACAACTTCTGTAATGATCGCACAGGTCTTATCCGTAATCTGAGCTTTGACACTGTCCAGATCATTGAAATCTGCAAATTTCACACCACCGATCAATGGTTCAAACGGTTCGCGATAATGTTCCGTTCCTGTCACAGAAAGAGCACCCATGCTTCTTCCGTGGAAAGAATGGTTCATGGCAATGATCTCATATTTCTGTGCTTCTTTGCCATATTTAGTATAAGCATATTTACGTGCTGCCTTAAGGGCTCCCTCAATTGCTTCTGTACCACTGTTAGTGAAAAAAGCTTTGCAGAGGCCGCTTGCTTTGATCAGTTTTTCTCCGGCCTCGCTCATCGGCTCATTATAATAAAGATTGGAAATATGAGTCAGCTTGTCAATCTGCTCTTTCAGCGCCTCATCATATCCCGGATAATGATATCCCAGTGCATTTACCGCAATTCCGGCTGCAAAATCAAGATATTTTTTGCCCTCTGTATCATAAAGATAACAGCCGTCTCCATGATCAAACACAACTGGAAAACGATTATATGTATGCAGAATATTTTCTTCCGCATGATTCATCTGATCATTCATGCTCATCATAATATGTCTCTCCATCTTCTCTTAAAATAGCAGTACCAATACCTTTATTTGTAAAGATTTCCAGAAGGAGGCTGTGCGGAATACGACCATCCAGAATATGTACTCTGTTTACGCCTTCTTCGATCGCATCGATACAGTTTTGCAGCTTCGGAATCATTCCTCCGCCAACATATCCGTCACCGATGAGTTTTTCTGCCTCATGCACATGCAGTTCAGATATCAGCGTATCCGGATCATCCTTATCTTTGTATACGCCTTCGATATCGGACAGGAATACAAGCTTTTCAGCGTGAACCGCCTCAGCGATCGCACATGCAGCATCATCTGCATTAATATTATAAGAATCAAAGTTTGTGTCGAAACCAATCGGAAATACGATCGGAAGAAAATCTTTTTCCAGCAGGTCCTTGAGCACCTTCGGATTCACCTTTTCAATATCGCCCACATATCCGATATCTTCACCCTTGGAAAGTTTTTTGTGACACTGAAGAAGCCCGCCATCCTTTCCGCTGATACCAACAGCCTGCACGCCGAGGGATTCCACAAGTGAAACCAGTTCTTTGTTTACTTTTGCAAGAACCATCTCTGCAATCTCCATAGTATCTTTGTCTGTTACACGGAGACCATTGACAAAGCGCGGTTCCATTCCCACTTTATTTACCCAGCGGCTGATTTCTTTGCCTCCACCATGAACAATGATGGGTTTAAATCCAATCAATTTTAAAAGAACTACATCTTTAATGACATTCGCTTTGAGTTCATCATCAAGCATTGCACTTCCGCCGTATTTAACGACCACGATCTTTCTGTTAAAACGCTGAATATAAGGAAGTGCTTCAATAAGAGTCTCTGCTTTTTCCAGATATTTCTGATTTACCATTTTTTCATTTCTCCTCGATTATATTTTTTCACCCTGTTATGATCTGTAGTCGGCATTGATTTTGATATAATCATATGTAAGATCGCAGCCCCATGCTGTTGCCGTGCAGTCACCCATCTTTACATCTGCAATTGCTGTTACCTCATCTTCTGACAGGATTCTGGTTGCTTCTTCCTCACTGTAATCAACAGCCACACCATTCTCGATGATCTGGATCTTACCTGCCTTACTCTCAAAATAAAGATCTACTTTTTCCGGATCAAACTGAGCTCCGGAATATCCCATTGCGCAGAGAATTCTTCCCCAGTTTGCATCATGTCCATAAATTGCCGCCTTTGTAAGAGAAGATGTAACGATTGATTTACTCAGAGTCACCGCCTGTTCCTTGCTTTCTGCTCCGATAATCTTCACCTCAAACAGTGCAGTAGCACCCTCTCCGTCACCGGCAATCTTCTTGGCAAGTGTGGTATTGATATAATTCAGTGCCTCACAGAATTTCTGGTAATCTTCATTTTTCTCATTGATCTCCGGATTTTCTGCCATTCCGTTTGCCAGAAGAAGCACTGTATCGTTTGTGGATGTATCTCCGTCAACTGATACCATATTATAGGTATCTTTTACGTCCTGACTCAGAGCTTCCTGAAGAAGATTTTTTGAAATACATACATCAGTTGTAACAAATCCAAGCATGGTACACATATTCGGATGGATCATTCCTGAACCTTTACACATACCACCGATCGTAACGGTCTTTCCGCCGATCTCTATCTCCACCGCAACCTCTTTTTCTTTTGTGTCAGTAGTCATGATCGCTTTGGCAGCTTCATTTCCGGCCTCCAGAGATCCCTGAAGCTTCGGTGCCATTGCTTTTACACCATCTGACAGCTTCTGGATTGGAAGCTGCATTCCGATAACACCGGTTGATGCAACAAGAACACTGTTTTCATCCACACCCAGTGTCTCTGCTGCTGCCTTTGCTGTGGCACGACAATAACTGAATCCCTCTTCACCGGTACATGCATTTGCAATACCACTGTTGCAGATGATCACCTGTGCATTTGGGTACTTATAAACGATTTCCTGATCCCATTTGACAGGAGCTGCTTTTACAATATTCGTTGTAAAAGTTCCTGCTGCCACACATGGTTTCTCACTGTAGACCATTGCCATATCTGTTCTTCCCTGATATTTGATCCCGGCTGCTGTTGATGCCGCCTGAAAGCCTTTTGCTGCGGTTACTCCACCTGTAATAATCTTCATAATATATTCCTCCTCAATATACTGAATACATTCCCGGATTTTTATGGGAGCATTGGAATCTGATGCAGACCCTCTGCTTCATCAAAACCAAACATCAGGTTCATATTCTGTACTGCCTGTCCTGCTGCACCCTTTACAAGATTGTCCATCGCACCCATCATAATGACACGTTTTGTTCTCGGATCGATCTTGAAGTTAACATCCACATAGTTGCTGCCTTCCACACATTTGGTCTGCGGACATACATCTTTGTCAAGAACACGTACAAACATCTCATTTTCATAATATTTGTCATATACAGCCTTTACCTCTTCATAAGAAACTTCTTTCTTAAGAGATGCATAGGCAGTGATAAGAATTCCTCTGTTCATCGGAACCAGATGTGGAGTAAAATTAATCAGGACCTCCTGGCCACATGCATATCCCAGCTGATCTTCAATCTCCGGTGTATGACGGTGTGTTGCCACACCATATGCTTTGATGTTTTCATTTACTTCACAGTAAAGATTTGCCACCTTGGCTCCTCTTCCTGCTCCTGATGTACCGGATTTTGCATCAATGATAATAGTATTCGGATCGATCAGCCCTTCTTTGAGAAGCGGATAAATAGATAACGTAGAACAGGTCGGATAACACCCCGGATTTGCAATCAGTCTTGCTTTCTTAACGTCCTCTCTGTTAATCTCACATAACCCGTAAACAGCTTCCTCGATAAACTGAGGTGCTTTGTGTTCTATCCCATACCATTTTTCATATTTCTTTACATCTTTAATACGGAAATCCGCACTCAGATCAATCACTTTGGCTTTGGAAAGAATTTCTTCATTAACAAGAGATGCACAAAGCCCCTGTGGAGTTGCTGTAAAGATCACATCCACTTCATCTGCAAGGGCTTCCATATTATCATCCATGCATTTTGCATCGACCAGTTTAAAAAAATTCTGATAAACATCTGCATATTTCTGATCGATATAACTTCTTGAACCGTACCACGCCACTTCTACTTCTTTATGTCCAAGGAGCAGTCTTGCAAGTTCATTTCCTGCATAACCGGTTGCTCCAATGATTCCTGCTTTAATCATTTTTTCTCTCCTCCTGAATCACGTATACATATTTTTCAATGATTATACATCTTTTATGCATATTATGCAATATACAATTTTGATATTTTTCTAGTCCAAGGCGCTTATTTTATTGTATATTTATTATCTCTTCCTATATTAATTTGCTATTCGAAAAATAATTTTTTAACTTTTTTTCAATTTCCTATTGCATATTTATAAATTGTGTTGTATATTACATCTATCGAAACACACAATGGTATAAAGTTTCACAGTTTTAGCACTTAATCACGCTAAAGCATCGTACTTTTATCTATAATAACAGAGATTTTTATATCTGCCAAGTGCAGAACGTTAATTTACAGGAGGATTTCATTATGAAAGAAAAAGTTGTACTTGCATACTCAGGTGGTCTGGACACCACAGCACTGATCCCGTGGCTTAAAGAAACCTTTGATTACGAAGTTATCTGCTGCTGTGTAAACTGCGGACAGGGTAACGAACTGGATGGTCTTGATGAAAGAGCAAAACTTTCCGGAGCTTCCAAATTATATATTGAAGACATCGTTGACGATTTCAGTGACAACTACATTATGCCATGTGTACAGGCAGGCGCTGTATATGAACACAAATATCTGCTCGGAACTTCCATGGCCCGTCCGGCAATCGCCAAAAAACTTGTCGAGATCGCCCGTAAAGAAAATGCAGTTGCTATCTGCCACGGTGCTACAGGCAAAGGTAATGACCAGATCCGTTTTGAACTCGGCATCAAAGCTCTCGCTCCGGATATCAAGATCATTGCTCCATGGCGTGATCCGAAGTGGACCATTGATTCCCGTGAAGGCGAAGTTGAATACTGCAAAGCACATGGCATCGATCTTCCGTTCGCTATGGATCAGAGCTACAGCCGTGACTGCAACTTATGGCACATCAGCCATGAAGGGCTGGAACTGGAGAATCCTGCCAATGAACCGAACTATGACCACCTTCTTGTATTAGGTGTTTCTCCGGAAAAAGCACCGGATGAACCGGAATACGTTACAATGACATTTGAATCCGGTGTCCCGAAAACTGTAAACGGCAAAGAGATGAAAGTTGCTGATATCATCCGCGAGCTGAACCGTCTTGGCGGAAAACATGGTATCGGTATCATCGATATCGTTGAGAACCGTGTTGTTGGTATGAAATCCCGTGGTGTATATGAGACTCCTGGCGGAACAATCTTACTTGAGGCTCAGAAACAGTTAGAGGAGCTGACGCTTGACCGTGCTACTATGGATACAAAGAAAGATATGGGTAACCGCATGGCCCAGATCGTATACGAAGGAAAATGGTTCACACCGCTTCGTGAAGCTGTTCAGGCATTTGTAGAGTCCACTCAGAAATATGTGACAGGTGAAGTTAAATTCA
>OLNE01000395.1_pt1 | contig 43591 bp, 53 predicted proteins | sample 1672431 | NCBI WGS metagenome assembly OLNE01 (sample SAMEA3136685, study PRJEB25190) | human gut metagenome | reverse complement strand
GACGATGCGACGCCATACATAGCAAAGTTCTCCGGCGTTGACGATTGGCTCATTTTTATACGGATTCCAACGAAGACGACTCGTTTCTTTATACTTTGCAACATCATAGTTGACATAAACATCCTCATGGTGTGAGCAAGTTTCTCGCTTGAAATCCATATCCACAAGAATACGGTTACGAAGCCGGATGAGTCGTCCTACTCCCAAATATCTGTCTACTTTCGGATACTTTCCGTTTACCCAGGTCATGACCATGTGTTCTTCTTTGAAAGCAGTACGGCTTTTGTAAAAGCCGTTTGCTACGAAGACGGGAATATAATCCTCCCATGTATCACCTGGAGTTGCCGACAGCAAGATCCATTCGTTAAACTTGGCAATTTTCAGAAAAGCCTTGACCCATGCACCTGAACCGACAACACGCTGTTCATCAAATATAAAGAATGCGTCTGTAATCGTTGCATACTTCCCGATGTTGTTCCAGGAATCAACGATGACCTTATTTTTATAGGTATTGACTTCTGCATGAACAGAGAGAAGGAAGGGTGAAAGCTCACCCTCCCATTCCAAAGTGTCTCTTTTTCTCGCCGTGGTGATAATATACAGGTCTTTTGGCGTACCCGGCATCTGAATATAACTCTTTGTGCCGAGCTTACCGCCATTCTGTTGGTAGTAATAGGCTAAAGCTGTTCTGGATTTGCCACTACCGACACCGCCACAGAGAATGCAGCCGTTTTTCATTCTCTCAACAGCGTCTGTTTGATAGTCTCGAAGTGATATACCTGCCATCAGCACCCTCCGAAGATCCGACGCAGCACCCAGACATTGGAGAAGTACATCGGAGTAAACCAATAATTCTCTTTATTATCGTTGTCCGTCATCGGCTCTGTCAGAGAGTTTCCGACCTTTACATATCCCGCTACCCCCAAAAGTGAAAGTTGAATATAACACATCAATGCTACCGTTTCGTCGATGTCCTGTGCAACGATGAGAAGATGATTTTGGTAGTTCAGGTTTGCTTTTTCCAACTTCTTCCTTGCAGCGTGGATTCCGGCAATCAATGTGGCTCCAGCTCCGCAGCAAGGATCGTTGATTGAAATATAGCCATCCTGCTCTACCTTTTTTACGACATCATCCATCGTCATTTCTGCCATCAGTTCACAGACATGATACGGTGTAAAGATCTGACCGTTATGCTCGTCGCCAAGATTAAGGGACATAAAAATGCTGCCTAAGAAATCCTGCTCCGGATTTTCTTCCAAAGCCAAGACCGTCTGAGCAGCCAGTTCAGGAAACAACTCTTGCTCCTGCTTATTGTACTTTTTGATGATTTCCAAATATAACGCTTCTCGCTTATCCCGGTGCTCTTTATCAAGAGGGTTGGACAGTGAACAAGCGAACATAGTGATGAAGTCACGCCAAGATTCCCAAGCCCGATGCCGGTTGGTCAACCGTCCGAATGCTTCTAAGAAAGCTTTCTCTGGAGTCAAAACCTTTTTGGATTTTTTCTCAGCGGGCTTTTTTTGCTTTGGCGTTTCTTCCTTTTTCTCAGGCTCAGTCGTTTGCGGAATCTCTTCCACCGGCTGCCGAGGAGCAGTCAAAGTAACTGCTTTAGGCTTGGTGGCTTTTTTGCGCTTTTTCTTTTTCTGCCACAGCATGGCTTGACCTCCTTTCGGTTATTAAAGGGGATAGGCTGTTTCCTCTTACCATCATAGGCGTGCACACCTAATCGAGACCTTACTGGACATTTAACCAGACATGTATTAAGCTGGCACCTATTCACCTTTAGAAGGGCATCTCCTCAGGACCCTCAGTTTCGGCATACTTTTCAGCGAATTCGTCTTCCTCAATGGTGACATACATCGTCTTAAGGTACGCCTTAACGCCAGTCTTACCATTGACTTCCCAGTTGTAGGGACGGATCGTCAGGTCGACATTACGGATCTCAGCGAAGTCCAGAGTTCCGATAGACTCCTCATCCAGCTGAGTCTTAGTTCGACGAGTAATCATGATAACCTTCGGGGGGATGTTGTCGAAGCTGACCGCCACCTGAATATAATGGCGAGGAGCCTCGTCCTCATCACGAGGAGCCAGAACACGAACATTCCAGCCATCCTCAATAAGCTTCTGCGCCATATCAGGGTCTTCAATGACCACGCAGAAATTGCGGGAGCCAGCACGATTGTACTTGGACTCCTCACCCTTAAAGTTGCGGAAGATAATTCGAGCGTTCTCGATGATAATGTTGTCTACTGCTTTGTAAGCCATAATTAGTTTCTCCTTTCAATTTTTGCGTTTATCGCATGGAAATGGGCAAGTCCTGCACTCTTCATTTGGAATACAGGACTCGGTGGAATCAGCCGTGCACAAAATATAAATGAGCACAGCAACTAATAGAATTAAAACCATAAGCATTACCTCACGTCAAACGGAGTAGTATCGTCCTCATGAGGCTCGCCCGCTCCGAACCACGGAGGTGTGTTATCCGAAACATACGGTTCGTCCGCCGCAAAGCGTTCGAAATCACCATAAACAGACAATGACTTAACTGCCTCGTCGACCATGTTGTTATAATAGCCACGATCGATGTCGCCCTGCTTGTCCAGCTGCTCAACCATCTCGGATTCAAGCCAACGGAAACCTTTGGAACCGGTCGCCGCAGCATAACCTTTTTCGCCAGTCTTCTTGTTTTCTGTCTCACGAAGCAGGATGCCGCCTCCGCAACCAGGCTTAATCGGGCAGAACTGTCCAACCTTTCCGATGAAGTGGTAGTCGTGACCCTTGGCAATTTCGTCCGTTAGTTCTTCGACACGCTCACATTCAGTTGGCATCGGCTCAGTCATGCGTTTAGAATCGGTAATCTGTTTCCAAAGTTTATCTCTTTCCGCTTCGAGGGCACTTACATCCGGCAGAGTCTCGTTCATGTCAAGATAGAGCGAAGAAGTTACGGACTTCGTCTCGCACATGTCCCCGAACTCGATGTTCTCCTTACTGAAAAGCGTTTTGAAGACATAAGGAATCTGGAATTGAGTGCCAGTCGCCGTCCATGCATATGGATGCTTCTTATTCTCCTTGCAAATATCTTTTGCGGAGTCGATGTACTTTTTCCCATACAGGTCGCAGCACTTCTCAACCGTAGCATATCGAGCAATATAAACTGCATCGTTCACCAGACACATACGATCATAGGTCGCTTCGTGTTCGAAGTTGTACCCATATAGCTTGCCGTATTCGGTCACGAACTTGATGATCTCAGGTGTTGCATCCGGAATCTTGATCGAATCGGTCTTGATATGCGCTACGGTAAAACCTTGACTCTGAACAGCGTGCTTGAGATTGACCATGAACAGGGCTCCTCGTTTAGCAACGATGTTATCCTTGTTACGGTTATCCCGGAACGGGTTTTCAAATCCGGCTGAGGTCAGACCGTACACGGAGTTAATTGCAATCTTCAGAGCCTGCGCCAAATCAGCCGCTGCATTTTCGTCAGTCAGGTATTTAGCCAATGCACCGCCCAGCATTTTCTTGGCTTTATCAAAATCCTTATGCTTGATTGCGATACGAGCCTGAAGAATTTCGTTGAAACGCTTTGTGTATTCCGGCCCAAAGAGTTCTTCTGCTACAATACTGCTCGGATGCATAGAGGCAATATCCAACAGAGCAATGTTACTATACATGCCGGGTTCGGAATATACATAGCCGCCCTCACCGACTTCTTCACCTCTATAGACAGACTTGCCACCCTCGAATGTGTAGCCAGGAAAGATAGGACGATGGTTTTTATCGAACTGTGTAAACTCATCATAATCTTCAAGTCCCATCGTAAACGGAAGATCTTCGTTAGGATCGAAGATCTGACTCTCGTCACCCATGAAACGGTAATTGAACTGATCCTGAGGCTTGCGGTTGTTACCAAATATAATTCTGGTAGTCAGCGAGTTCGTCGTATCATTAACCGACATTCCTGCCACGTCCGCCAGAATTTGACGAGCTGTGAAGTCCGCCTTACGAGCATTAAAGGTTGCTTCTGTTGCAATGACATCATTATCACAATACTTAGCAACCTTCGTCCAAAGTTCCTCCGGCACAGGCTTATCCCATGGAAGACCAAGTTCCTGATGGTGAATACCCAGTTCAATCTCGAACTTCTTAAGGGACTGCTTCTTACTGGAAAAGTCATACACATCCGTATACGACACATTATAGGCTTCGCCAAAGAAGCAATTTGCGCTGCCGTTGATGATTTTAGTCGAGAGATTATAGAGTTGTTCGTTCGTATACCCCATCAACCGGGCATAGAGAATATGATTATCGTACCGACGGCAGTTGAAGCCAACCAGACGGAATCGCATCAGTTCCTCGATCTCAGTCGGGGTAGGGTTAATCATACGAACCACCGGCTTACCCTCGCCCTCGATTTTCCAGTTCACCAGAAACAGGTTCGGAAACACCTCAACATCGTAAAACACGAGCTTGGCATCATCATTTTTTGCTCCTGCTGACTGGTCTGCGGACTTAAACTGCATCTTGTTGACTAACTTGATACAGTACTCCGCCTGATGTGTGCTGCTTGCCGCAAATGCCAAAACGGCATTACGCATATCAGTCACATCATAATTGAGTCCGCTTGCATAAGCATCCTCAAGAATCTTGTAAATGAAGTCGATACTGGGCTTTGTTGCCGGATGGTACTCCTTGTTGAGATTTCGCTTGATTTGTGTTCTAAGCCCTTTCTCGCTCTTCACCCCTTCAAAATTTATCACTTGTTTTTCTCCTTTCAGTGGTAAACCCGAGTTGATCGTTGCGATAGGCAAATCATTACATTTTGTCAGCTTTCTGCGCAGCGAGCTTTTACCTGTGAAGACTTTCACTTCAATGTGATTGTCATACACTCGGCTGAGCTTACTGACATCACCGGCATAAATATAATGAAGGTGAATGCCCTGACCGCTTTTGCTGAGTTCAGCATAGGTCGGCGGCCATTTACTCGCTTCTTTGAGATTTAGTTCGTACGACTTATTGCCGTCCTTATCCTGAATATCAAAGTCGATAACAATGTGGTTCTCCGGGACTTTCACATAATGCAATCTGGACGTGGACAGGTCGCTCAGTTTAGTAGAAACTTCATCCCATTTGGAAGTTGGTGTCTCTTTAGCCGAAGCATACTGAGCAGGACAATCTGCGCATTCTCTGTCGAATACCGATTTCTGTTTTAAGAACTCGATCAGTTTATGCTCAGGCTCGTCTTGTTCAGTGAGCGTCTTATCCTCGAATTTTTCGGTTCGGAAGCCAATGTAATAACTTCGCACACGAGTTCCGTCATCGAGATTGAACCTCTCCTTGTAATCCCGGAAGTAGTTTTTCAGTTCCTCCTTAAATATCCTCTGAGAGAATGGAAAGGTAACTTTTGCCTCATCGCAATAGGTTTTATACATCTCCCACGAGGCTTTGAGAGTTGTCCCGTCTTCTTTCTTGAAGACATGGTAAGAATCAATAATGAAGTTATAGAAATCATTAGATGCACCGAGCATCGTCACAGGAATATAATCATCGTATCTGCCCGGATTCTCCAGATAGACTTCCTGGCAATGATAAGCAATTGCACCGAGTTCAAATTCGATCTGCTTTGTCACCGCCTTGTATTCCTTTGGACTCAATTTATTTCCGGAAGGGGACACATCGATCAATCGTCTGATAAGACCTGACTTTGCGTCCGTAATCTTGACCGGTTTATTGGTGCCCATGAACAGGAAGCACTTGAAGCGGTTTGCGTAGGTCGATTTGAACTTTTCATTTACTGTCATCAGCTCGTGAGAAACCAAACTGTTCAGTCGGGTATTATCCTCGATGCGAGATAAGTCACCATCATGCTGAATTGCCACAAGTGGATTTGCCTTAAATGCCTCCAACGCAAATGAATTACTGGACGAACCCAGTGCTTTCGCATCGAAGACGGAGTAATATCCCTCAAAGAGTTGCTGAACAATATTCAGAACCGTAGACTTACCCGTACCTGCTGCACCGTACAGAACCATAAATTTCTGCAATTTCTTCGACTCTCCACAGACAATGGAACCAATAGCCCATTCAATTTTCGTTCGCTCTTCTTCAGAGTAAATTGTGGACATCAGCTTATTCCATGCATCCGTGGTCCCTTCCTCAAGAGGATAGTTGAGCCGCTTACTTGCATAATCTTTTTTGTTCGTCGGTGTATTGGAGAATATAAGTTTCTCATCAAGCATGTGGAAAGAGTCTCGCATCTGCTTTTGACAATATTTGTGCCATGAATCGATCATTCCGGATTCGGAATCCCACATGTGCAGAACTTTAATACTCGAATCAAAGTTTTTGCGGTTTTCCTCTGCATACTTGTCAAGTTCCCGGTCAATAAGCTGGAGTGCATCTTGCTCGTCCGTAGACCATAAACCTCGGTCTTCTAACCAAATAGCATAGAAGTCACTGCCTCTAATCATCAGGTCGGAGCTTTTCTTAATGATAAACTTCGGATAGATTTCTATTACACCACGCTTCGTACTACGGGTCGAAATCATTAAAAAGTCGATCATCGAAGTTCTTTAGTCTCCTTCCGTTTTTCTAAGCTCCTTGATTTCGTTTTTAAGGTTCCCGATCTCGTCACGCATACTGCGAATCTCCAAGTCCTGGATAAGCATGTGCACAGTCATAACCGTGGCGACCATGACGGTGCTGCGATTGAAAGACCTCTGTTTTCTGAGCGTCTTAGCAAACATACGCATCGCAGTTTCGGAGCAGCGAAGACTTCCGAAAATATAACGAATCATTTCATCCATGTTTCTTTTCTCCTTTCATGTCGGCAAGAAATTGATTGATCGTTTCAAACTTCCAAGCCTTCGGCTCTCTCAACGAAAATATAAATTCCTGTCCGTTGGTTTTGCGAATTCGAATGCTGTTTTTACCATTTGGGAAGTATTCTTTTACCTCCTTTGCCTGGTCGGGTAAGCATGTCTGAAAAAACCCGTACACTTGCGTATGAATCATGGTAATTCTCCCTTATAGGATGCTGTCCAAATACCAATTCATCTGCCACCAGATTTCGACAGTTCTCATGTCATACTTGCAGCGTTCGACGGTAAACAAACCGCCTTCGCCATTTCGCTTGTATTTGCGGTTCATAAATCGAGATATCACATCGTCCGTATACGCCGCATCAAATCGAGAATCACTCATCGACCCTAAACCCAGACTGACAATCATGTTCCAGAACCACTGTCCCATGCGATTACCGATATCTGGGTCGGTCATAATATGTTCTTCGCAACGAAACGCTAAGGCAATAAGCATCTCCAATACACTGCAAGGGCTGTTATCCAGATAACTGGTAATCATAGGACCCTCGTATTCTTTTTCATAACCAAAACGATACCGGAGGTCTATCCCATCTTCTGCTCGATTTCCGTCCATCGGCAGCATATATTGAAAATCAATATTATGCAGATGACGAAGAAGCTTCTGATAAGACAGCCTCCGGCTATATCGTTCGTTGCATACGAGCTGACACATCCACTCAAAATATTCATTGTTCAGCTCAATTTCAGTCATTCGATCCTCCTATTAGTAGTTGGAGCCTTCAGCCACATCAGAGAAAGAGCGATTGTCTCTGAGAATTTCATAATCGCATCTCAAGCGGTCGTTACGAATAAAGACCGAATCGTCCTCATACTCTCCGAAGTGCTCAGCAAAGTCCTCACCAACGGTATCCTCAATATCCTCGATAACCTCGTCTTCGTCATCAGCGAGAACACCATCGCCAGCGTAATAAACCAGACTGATCTGCGTATAATTGTCATTCTCACCGTAGTTATCCGGAGAGATGACATAAGGTTCATTGGACATAGGCTCATCCTTTTTTTCTTCAGTATTTTTCTTGCTATGCTCCGTGTAATTGGTATAACCCTCTTCCTGGAGCTTAGCTGCATAGTTCACTAGGTCGGGTTTCAGCTTGGCAATATCCGCCTTATGCTGATTCTCTTCCTGTTTTTCGTTGCTCTTTTCACTCTTGACAATATTGGTGTTTACGGGCTTTCTTTCGGCAAATGCCGCTTTCACAGAATCGATCTCTTCCTGTGCAATCTGCTCGTAATACCGTTTAATACAAAGCCATGTCGCTGCGGCGCCTACCGTGGCTCCAGCCAGAAACATAGCGAAACTGGTTTTACTCATCTTCGTATTCCTCCTCGTCAGTTTGAATTGTGACAACAGTAATGGCGAGACCTCCGAACAGCAATGCTGCACTCAGGAGAATCCCGCCAGTAATGTGTCTTTTCCGCCGACTGTCCAGCATGGTGTCAACGGTTGAGATGAAGTCATCTAAAATATCCATCATTTACTCCTTTCCACCAGAGAGAACAGCAATGCCTCCTACGAGACAAAGCCCTGCCATAGTGGAAAGAATGTACGAAAACAAAGCTTTCATTTTATGTTCTCCTTTCAGTCATAACTCGAAAAGTAGTGACAACACTCCTGAAACAAAGGCTCACCATACTTGCTGTATCCTCCGGCCATGAAGAACACACAATCGTAATTTGTCCGTTCCAAAAGTTCTTCTTTTACCAACTCGACAATCTCAGGCATGACATAACAGCGGTCAATCCTGCTGTTCCACATCGCACTGAATTGGTTGGGCTGATAAACAACATCGTACACAGTATCCGGGAAAGACGGATGATCAATACGATTGAGGATTGTGTCGATAACCAATCGTTTTCCCAGTTCTGTTTCTCCTTCAGCTTCACCCATGGTTACGAGTGCTATTAAGTCAATTTCCTCTTGTGTAAGAGGATAGTCTGGCTCTTTCTTCACCTCTGGTTCCGAATCAGGAGACTCCATCGGAAGATCTGCCATAATCACTGGCTCTGCCTCTGCAAGAACCTGATAGGATTGCTTAATCTCCGATGTTTCTTTATCTGTAGAGCGAACAACGCCGTATACCGCAAAACCGATGAAAAATATCAAGCAGAAAACGGTAACTATCGTTCGTGGTTTGATGTGCATTGCTAAAACTCCTTTACATTAAAATATCACCCCCAGTCCAAGTCTGAAGGTGATTGATTACATCTTTTCCCAGATGTTGCCCTCAACATTGAAATCGAGCAGAAGTGCCGGCTCATGACGACCGTCCTCGGTCTCACGCTCTACCTCAACGATACGGAAATTAACATAGCCATCCGGACCATCCTTTGTCCAACCGACAATCTGACCAGCAGGGGTACGAGGAAGATCAAGATCGTCCAGAACCTCATTTAGGAAGAGGTGACCACGGGTCTGAAGCTTATCATTTGCAAATGCCTGCTGTGCCTTGAGGAACATGCGGTTGTAATCGGGATTGGTTTCATAGTTGCGGCTTTTGCTGTCGAAATATACAGCATAATCGCTCTGGAGATTAGGGTCAGCGACCATCACAGTCTTCTTAACCTTCTTTTCCTTGCCAGTCTCGGGATCAACTTCGATTTCCTCGAATTTCTTCGCCTTGATGCCATATTTCAGTTCGGTATCGACCTGCTCGCCGAAACGCTCGATAACTCGGCCACGATATTCCTTGAAGCTCTTATCGATTGCAGCATAAGCAGCACCAAGAGCCACATTGCGTTTACGCAGAATATTGTTAGATGCCAGAATACTGGTGATGGACAGCGTGCCGAGAATGATGGCAGGACCATAAAGCTTTGCGAGTTTCATTCCTGTCTGAGCATAGACCACAACTGTGTCCTTCTTGCCGTCTTCAGTCGTGTACTTCTGACCATTGATTGCACCGGTTTTCATACCCTCATGAATGGTATCAAGAGTACCCTTAGTTTCATCGAGAATCTCTGCTACCTTAGTGGTAGCCTTGCAAGCGAGAACGGCACTTACGACCGTACCGACAATACCAGCCACAACGAGAATCTCAGGGCTGTGTTTCTTGAGCTTCATAACGGTCTTGGAAGCCACGCCGTTCACGCTCTTCATAATTTCAGTCTTATTTTTCATGGTTTGTTATTCTCCTTTTCAGTTTTTAGAATTGATTTCGGCACCACAGGCAGCGTATCCAGCCAAATCGACATAGCTGTCGTCCGTAGCCGTTCCTGTCCTGATTCGTGCAATCTTAAGAAGCGCCATCATCATGGCAACATCATTTGCGGTAAACTCAACGCCTTTATAGACGCTCCAAAAGCCAGCAATAGCGGCGAAATTATCTTCCGGAGAGCCGTATTCGTTCTCTCTCTGCCCGCATACACAAGCCTTTGCTTTATCAAGAGTCTCAGATCTGTTCATCATCTTCATCCTCCTTGACAAACGAAATATAATCACGCTTACGCTCTTTTGCGATTACCTGACAGCCACACATCGGGCAGTCAAAGGCGTCATAGAGATTCTCCTCAGCAGCAGAGCCAAAAGCAACTGCTAAGGCAGTCTTTCCGTTATCACGAGCAAGATAGTGTTTTTCAATGATGGCATTAAACTTAGTGCCACAAACTTTGCATTCAAGCATTACATTTTCTCCTTTCAATTCAACGGAATAGCACGAGGCAGTTTCAGAATATAACCGTCTCGAACCCGAACCGCAGTTGCACCGCCAATGTTTGTCCAACCGTAGCGATTCATAGTGAAATTATCATTGGGAACACGAGCGAGATCATAGAAATCGGACACACTCACTGTACCGTACTGGCTGATAATGTCATTCATCGCATCGAGAACCGCTTCCGCATCTCCACGAGTGTCGAAGAGAATATCATCATAGTCAGGTGTATTGCGTCTATTGCTGATAGAACCAGCACGCACTCTGTCTGCGTCCCGTTCGTAATAGTTTCGGTAAGACACCTTAGACGCCGTTCCGTTTTTCTTACTTCGACCTGCCTCGCCGTACAGGATCATATCAATACCGGTAGTGACAATGTCAGAAATCGCTTTCTTGACAGCAGGCACAATGACCTCCATCAAAATATATGATTTGACATTATTTGCATCTTCGGCAATAAAGACATCTGCAAATTTTTGCATCTCGCCTTTTTTTCGAGTTTTTGCAGTCCCGGTAATAACCGCCTCAACTTTCTTTTCTGACTGCTGCTCCTGACGAGCTTTATCAGAATTAGACTTATAATCTTCCACTGGGTGATCTCCTTTCTTATGCCGGAATCAGCTTACCGGGCAGAGTAATTTTTGTATTCGGCATTAAACCGTTCTCTTTCTTGTATCGGTAGGCGAGATTGCTCTTTGCCTTCGCTTCTGTCGGAGCAACAGTAGTTGCTTTCCAGCGATGTTGTACGCAATCATCAAATCGCATAACAGGACCGTCGTATTGATACTGCTGCATATTTTTCCTCCTTTCGAGAGATAAAGAAAAAAGGGAAAACACCTTGTTACAGGTACTCTCCCTTATCCGAACTTCTCAAATTCACATTTTCAGTTGTCTTTCTCAACAGTCTCAGTCTCAGATTCTGTCTCCGAGAAATCCACCTCGATGACATCGTCTTTCTTTTCGAACTTGGACTTAACCTTTCTTGCAATCGGTTTTGCAAATTTGTGGGCTAATACACCCAATACAAATCCAGCAGCTCCGATTCCAATAAGAGCCTTAGCCCCGTTGTTCTTTTTAGTATCAACGAACTCATCATTGGTCTCGACTTCCTCAAAAGCCATCATATCATTGTTGTTTTCCATTGTGAAATCTCCTTTCAAATGTGTGAAATTGTGGAATGTTCTTCCATTAAATAAGTTGTAAATTTCGCGCGGCAGCTTACTGGTAGTCATAAACAGGAGCAACCTGGTAGTCGATTACCAGGCAAGGGGTACCGTTTGCATCCAGCTGCGATGAGAATGCAAGGTCAATGTAACCCTTATCGATGTTCCATCCGAGCATATCGCCCATTTTAGTTCCATCCAAACCGAGTTCGTAGTAGAAATCGTTCAGCGTGACATACATTTCGTCACGCATCTGACGATTCAATTCATTCATGACCCTGGTGATCTTATCTCTGTCAGACTTGAAATATCGTCCGGACAAGACATCATAGCAGATCATATTACCGCCGTTTTCAGTGAGGATAACCTCTCGAACCGGGTTCTTCACCATCTTGTCTTTCGACACAGAGTCTCGAATGGATTGTTCTTTTTTCTCGCCAATCGTTTCAACTACTTTTTCCTGATACTCTTTGAGAGTAGACTCCGAAAGGGTATACGCCGTTGCCAGAGCAGCATTCCGACGAAGATTAGTCGAGCTTGCTCCAATCAGGCAGAAGACAGAAATAGATCCTACAACGGCTGCCGGAATATAACAAGGCCAAGCCGTCTTGATGATGTCCTTCGGCTCAAGCCTATCCGTATCCAGCTCATCTTTTTTCTCTTCAAGCAGAATCAGGGCTTTTGGTGTTGCTTTTACCGCCATAACAGTGGTGGTAATCATGCCGGCAATTCCAATACCGGTGAGAATTTCCGGACTATGTTTTTTCATTGCCGTCCGTACACCCTTGGCAATGCTTGCTAAACTTTGTTTAGGCATGGTTTTCTCCTTTCAGTTAAACAAATAGTAGACTTAATTCTTCAGCTGTTTCGACCGCATTCTGAAATATAAAGCTATGCTGCTCATCCTCGCCGTAACAAGCATACATAGCCATCTCGAACATGAAGTTTTCGATGATGGTGATTGGATCATCGAAAGGCTTGTCCAGAATTCGATCACAGATTTCATATGCAGCCCATTGCTGATATGACCTTTTTCTGAATTCATACTTTGGCCATGTGAACGACGGGCTGAACAGATGTTCATCAACATATCGTTGAATAATCGAAACAGCAGTGCTTGCATCACACATATCGTTCGGATAAAGAGGAAGAGCCCTTGTTAGGACTCCTCGTCTTCTTCATCGCTAAGTGCGGCAAGCTTCTCATCGATGCGTTCATCGATTTTCTCTTCCATCTTCTTCTCGTTCACCCAGTCGGTGAGGAGTGTAGCCCCCATACCTACTGCGGTAGCGACAAGACCCAGGATTTTAACCAATTTTGCATTATTCATAAAGCGAAACCTCCTTTTCGTTTTCATAAAGTGAAATGTATTTTTTGCGAACTTACAGATCTTCCATCCACTCGGCTGTCGGCTCAAAAACCATGTCAATGACATATATCTCCATGCCATCATCCAAAGTGAGCCGGTGATGGTTAAAGTCAATCCAATAAATATCACCATTACAGCTTGACCATCCAACAGCGTCTCCGAGTTCCGTCTTTTCAAGTCCAAGAAACTCATAAAAATCATTAAGTGGAATGACTCCTGCAAACATAAAATTGCGGTTCAGATGGTACTCAGCCTGAATGACCTTTTCGATGGTTGACTCAAAATATCTTTGCGAAAAGCTATCGTAGAAAGTGCGGGAGACTTCTGGTTCCATGCCTTCACCAAAATCGAGGGAAGAATCGTACCAACCTCCGTTAGCAGAGATGCTGATATCCTTGCACTTTTCTTTGGCGATAGAATCTATGATGGCATTATGAGCTTCTTCGCCATAGAGTTCTTTCAGCTTGTCCTTATACTCCTTATAAGAACTTTGGACGAGCGCATACGCGCTTGTTAATGCTGCCTGTTGGCGTCGGTTTAGGGCATTGGCGCCCATAATGCAAGCGATAGTAGAAGCTCCAAATGCCACTGCCGGAATATAACATTTCCATGCAGCGATGAATGCCTCTTTCTTGGTGTACGCATATGGATCACCATCATGCTTTTTGCGACTGTCTGCATAAACTAACGCTGCTGCTCGTGGGGTCGCTTTGGCTGCTGCAATTGCCGTGACTACTACGCCGGCTGATGCTACACAAGACAACGCAACAGGTGAGTATTTCCTGATACAAAGTCCTGACTTATGCAGCAACTTTTTGATTGCTTGGTTTTTGCTCATGTCTTTTCTCCTTTCATGTTTTGTTATTCCATAGCCCTTAGTAGATCTAAAATGTTCGCTGCCATTTCACTGGCAGATCGAAACATAAGACTTGTGTTTGGATTTACCCTTGCATATTTAGCGGTCTTCATCATGAATTCATGTGTGAGCTTACAGAATTCATCAATAGATCCTTCTTTTCGAGGGTAAATCCGTTCGGCGATAAAATCTCTGAGTTCGTCGACAGCCCATTGTGAGTAACTCGCTTTTTTATAATCTTCAGTCCATTTACCAAACAAAGGCGGCAGCCAAGCGTCCATGCGGTACATGTCATACAAGATTAAATCAAGCTGATCGATGCTCATGTCTTTTCTCCTTTCATGCGAAAATAAAAAGCAAGAGAGACTGTATCGGATTCGAACCGACGACCTCCACGGAAGTGTGGCGCTCTACCAACTGAGCTAACCCGTCTCTCATAATAAGACTTGTAAATTTCGCGCGGCGAAAAGAAAAGAGCCATTGTTAGCAGCTCCTTTCAGATTTTACAAACCAATACTTTTCAGGATTTTAGTAAGTTCATCTTTCTCAAGATCGGCATCTATATCCAGATGAACATGTGTCTTTCCGTCAACGACTGTGGCGTTTACCTCATTCAAATTTAGTTTTACATCGTAACCGAATTTCTTTCGGATAGCCAAACTCGCCAATTTCGAGATAATGCTCGTAGTGAATTTAGACCCAATTTTCATTTCGTCCATGCTCCTTTTACTCCTTTCAAATCATATCGATTTCCATAACAGGAGCTGTAATTTTGGCGAAAAGAAAAGAGCCGTTGTTAGCGGCTCAATCCTTAATAAATCCAGTTTTCTTTTGCAAAGAACAGTGGTACTGCGATCAACGCTAAGAATACTAATGCGGTTGCATCTTTAACAATAAGTGCCGGTAAGTACCCACAAATAAGTAATACTACAGCATATAACTTGTTCTTTAGTGTTTTCATAATCCATGTCTCCCTTCAAAATTCAATGGTTTTTCATAAAGGGAGATGCGTTTTTTGCGCTTAGATATCCCGTCTATCGAATACGGTTTCCCATCGTTCTTTCTGAATAGGCTTCATTTTTAATGCCCACATAATTTGGCGAACCGTTACAGTAGGGTATAGTCCGTCCGTACAAGCCCCAGCCCTCATTTCAAAGTATTCTCGAAAATCAGGGTGCAAATATAAAGCGTCAGTAATCCAAGGATCAACTTCACTCCACCATGTACTTTTCGTCTCGAAGCCAAATCGTTGCTGAATTACTGCTAAACCTTTTTCTTCGATTTTGTATAGGGTACAGCTATTGTAAACCGGATGCTCACAAATATAACGCTCGCCATACAGGGACAAGTAAATTTCCGGTTTGTCAAAGTGGTATCGCATATCCATCACCTATAAAAAGAAAAGAGAAAGAGCCCTCGTCAGGACTCCTTCCCCCTTTGCTAATAGTCTTAATTAGTCGTCGCAGATCTGATCTCTGGTCGGATATAGAGCATCATATTCTTCATCGTTCTCCATACCGTAATGCTCTAAATCTACGGAGTGACCGCAAGCAGGGCATACTAAAGTATCTTCCCACTCGTCTTCAAATTCCATAAGTCCTCCGCATTCACTGCAAATATACCGTCCAGTAAGTAAACCGTCTCTCTGCGCATCGTTAAAAAAGCTCATTGCAAATTACCTCCTTGATATTGTGTGGCACTATTAAGTATAGCGACCATCAGTATTTTATCAAGAGATAAAAAGCACTTTTACATCTCTCACAATAGCCCATGTAATTTTCGAGCAGGAGAAAAACGAAGAGAACGTGTTGTATACACGAACTCTCCGCTTTTGGAACCGGTTTATTTCTTAGTCGGTCTGAATCGACTGAATAAACCTCTGAATGTCTGAGAGGTGAAAGTTCCGTCCTGTTCGAACTTGAAACCTCGTCTCATCCAGATGCCATAGAACATCAACGGCAGCACTAACTCGGCGGCAGCCATGCCAAATCTGAAGTATCGATCCTTGACAGATTCCGCCATTTGAGCCGTCTTGGACTCCTGATCGATTTCACGATTTTCAATCTTATCCAGACGCTCATAAGTGTACTTATCCTCTTCGAGCTTCAGTTTGTACAGCTTAGTCAAGCTATCCACTGCTGTGGTATGCTCCTGACTTCCGGATTCGAGAGACCCCAAGCGTTTAATTTCGGCTTTGATCTCCTCTTCCAACAAACTTCTGTTTTCTTCACCCATATTCGTTTCTCCTTTCGTTTTAATAGGGTTCCATAAAAGGAAGTGTTATTTGTGCGAAATAAAGTCTTCACGCTTCACTTCCAGTAGGACCGTTTTTTGTGCTATGATTTCATTGACGCTCTTTTTCAGTTCCAGAAAAAGATAGGGTCCGTCCGAATCTGACTTGTCAATACGCAGAAAACCAACAGGATGCTTTCGGCGAATGATAGATGAGACGGCAAACCCAATCAAGATTCCGACAACTACATAGACAACTTCCACGGTGATCTCCTTTCAAATTGTTTTTCAAAAATTTCAACCCGGGGATTTTTCCAGATATCAATTTAACATGTTTTTCCGTCACCTGCGTACTGAATTCTAATCTAGGATAAAAAGAAAGAGCCGTTGTTAGCGGCTCAGTCTTTTGTTAGGAATTGTGTAATATGTCGATGTAAATTCTTTCTCCGAGTTTCTCGTCATAGATAATAGATATTTCGAGTTCTCCATCTCGTTCCCATATCCAGTAAGTATTATCATTATATGGATTCCATTTTAAGCCGAACAGTTCATATATCTTATTCAGATAAATGTAGCCATAAGCCCTGTACCAATCCATGATGTATATATGTAGGAGTAGTGTAGAAATAATGCACGAGTTACCTACATTTCTCGGCATTTACCCACTTCTTACTACTCTGAAAACAGCGTAATTACAAGGGTTTAGAAGTGGTTAAATCGTGGTAAGTTTCTATGTTAGAAGCAAAATATCCCGCAATAACTGGCTTTTTGAGCCAAAGTGTAGGAATAATGCAGAACGAACCTACATTCTACTGCCCTGTATTGCTATTTATTCGCCCTAAACCACATCCGTAGAGATGGTGAGTCCATCATCCGACAGCGTCTTGGTTTCCGTTACAATGACCGTTCCTTTTGGTGGCAGAGACCAGAGCCTCAAATGTATCACCTCGGGTCAAAGTGATAGTTGTACCAGGAATGTTGTAACTCATAATCTCACCTCCAATTCAAGCATTGTAAGTTGATTTATGAATCGCAAGTTGGTCGACTTCTGTCATGATTCGCTTAGCCGAACCGTTACCGCCTAATTTTTCATAAGGCTTATACAGGTATTCGTACAGATTTTCGTACTCGTCCTGTGTAATGTAGCCCCTTTCGATATAGGCCATACCGAGATAGATAATGCGATCATGAGCCAGACCAATAAGCATTTGCGTTTCAAGATTGTTATGCTTATTCTCAGCAGCTTTTCGTTTGCCTCGCTCCTGGATATATGCCCAAAATCCAGAAGAAGCAAGTATCGTCCCCAAAATGGTTAATAGTGTTTGCAGCCAGGGTTCCATTTCCATGTATCATCCTCCTTGAAGTCATGAATGAATTAAGAAGCTTGTAGGAAATATCACCCCAAACCTCTTTTAATTAGGCGAGGGAGCCCACCGCGAAGCAGACTCCCTGCCAATTTCGGTTAATCCACGGGATTACCATTTTCGTCAAGACCGAGAGCTTCCAGATCAGCCTTGACAGCAGCCTTGAACTTTGCCGGAACCTGATTGAAGGTTCGACGACCTGCGATGATGAGTGCGACATACAGTGCTACCATGTTGTTACCTCCTATAAAAATTTTGGATAAAATATAAAACATGGTTACTCCTCCTCAGCGATAAGATCGCCGTTGGTATCGTAGCCATATTCTAACAATTTCGCCTCGACATCCGCCTTAAATTTTTCAGGCACCTGGTCGAAGGTTCTGCGCTTATTGATGATAAGCGTGGCGTAAAGATTGACCATTTTTGCTACCTCCTCATTCAGGAATCATTGCTGCGACGGCATCATACAGATCAGCAATTGCTTCCATGATAGCAAGCTGCTGGGAATCGCCAGTTTCCTGACCTGCCATGATCTGAACAATGTTGTCCGAATCATTTGTACCTTTAATGGCGTTTTCAGCCATAAGCAGATTGGTGTATTCGTTGAACTCCTGAGGGGTCAGCACCGCTTCCTGATAAGTCCAGTAAGTGGTTTTATCGCCCTGCTCTAAAGTTCGTGTAATACTCGTAATGTCCTTGCGGAGATATACGGTTCCAACAGTAACCTCAAGTGCAGTCGGCTGGACTGTGCTCTCGGCATACTTGTAATTTAACTCCATGCGACTTTCCTCCTTTCGCAGTGTAAAGACTGGCAAGTGTTAGCTTTGCAGAACATGGGCTTCATTGTATTGTGAATACAATGTTGAACAAACAGTTCTCCCGTCCTCTCCTCGCTGCTTACACAGCAGCAAGCGGTTTGCAAGAGAGAGCCGTGCCACTACGCGAATTCGAAAAAGACGCCGCAACGTCCAGGTGAGCGCAGAAAGGACCGAGCAATAGGCCACTGGCCCAGTAACCGCCGACAGTCGCATAACTGACCGTTTTATCCTTGAACCACATACCATCAGCCTCATAGGTACTGCTGGAGCCACTTACAGTAACAGGCAGTCGTCCGAATGCCTCTGTCTTCATGCCACTAACGTACCCGCCGGAAGATCCAGTAAGTGTAGCATTTGCCACATCCTTATAGCCGCTGCCATCTGTGTTATAGTCGGTTGCAGTGGAACCGTCATGAATACCACGAGTTAATTTAACTTTCTGAGTATGGTCATCATAGATCCAACCAGCAATACGACGCCACAGATTTCCCCAGACATTCTCCATACCAAAGACCTTCACGCCGGAAGTCTGGTCGTCAGAGCCCCAGAACATACCCTTGGTATTCATCGCGCCCGGAACAATAGGTTTACTATTGTCACTCTTGCATCGTCCATAACCGAACGCAGTCTGGCATTCGGTAGAACGAGCCATCATGACCAATAGATCCTGAAGCAGCAGCCTATCTGCCAGTACCTCGGTATACCAGTCATTACCATTTGCTTTTGCATAAGTAATTTCGTCGGCAGCCGTAGCGTCTATACAGTGCGTTTTATCAGAACCTCCAAATGTTACACCGGAGAGAGAACGCATCTTGCCGGAACGCAGAGTACCGAAATAAATGGCGGTATAGAAATGATCAATCTGGTTGTTTTGGCGGTCATAGTTGCACCAACAGTCCCAATCGTCATCCTGCGGGGCATCAGAACAACGAAAGTGATAGACACCGTTTTCCTCCCAACGTTTCGTATAGATTTTCGGCCACTCCATCATGGCGTTGCCGCCAAAGTCAGAATCCATATAATCATTAGAATCAGAGCCATCGACCTTTTTGGTGTAGTCATTGGGGTTGAGGTAATGATCTACAACACCGGCATAAGTCAGCATACAGGGACGAGGCATGAACTTCTCGCCCGGTTCAAACGCCCAACCGCCATAGCTGAATATGCCGGTGCTAAAATTCATCGCCGCCGGAGTAAACTCAGCGTTATCTACATCAGAGGGATAGGTCACTCGTCCGGTGGGACTGGAAGTTGCCTTAACCAGATCGTATCCGAACAGGTAATTTCCCTTCCTAGGAATTACGCTGGTTCTGTTTGCTTCACTGCGATTATAGGCACCGTTACTGTTGTAGGGGAATGCCGCGTAGTAGTACACAATGCCGACCGTTACATCGCTATCTCTATAATTACCGCTCTTAGTGATGTTTTGGACCAGTTCACCATCGGTCTCACTGGTCGGATAACCAGTTGTACTTCTGCGAATAACTGCACCGGAAGCACCATTCGGCAGATCTGCTGTGATCAATACCAGAACAGTATCAGATGCCGAGTTATACACCGACTTAGCTTTAAATATATCCATCGGCTCAGGTTCATTGATGACTACACGGTTAGCCTTATTCCGGTTATACACACCCTGCGTGGTATAAGGGAATGCCGCGTAGTAATAAGTTCCGGTAGATGACAACCCAAAATCTATAAAAGTTGTGGATTCCTTAATATCGGCGACAAGGTCGCCGTCGAATTCGTCCTTCGGATAATCGGTCGTCTTCCTCCGAATAATTGCACCTTTCACGGTGCAGAGTGTCTGGTTATTCACGACCGTGTCATTGGGAAGTGTTGCTGTGACTTTCACAACGCCACTCCCAACGGCCACACTGAACGCCTGCATATTGGACGGCTCAATGCCGCCGAAGAAGTGTCGGTTTTTACCGAAAATCAGATCTTCTTCTGCCATTTTGATTATTCTCCTTTCACTTTAAGAATAAGTTACAACGGTGCTGATAAGCTTGCTATCGGAGTCAAAAGTCTTAACGGCTCTCGCCACTTCTGCCCCTGCTGCGCTCTTCAGCACGTTTGTCATGGTCAGGAAACCATCAGAAAAAGTCTTTGTCAAGGTTCTACCATCGCTCGCAGTCGAAGTGATAACAGTACCATCATCCGAAAACTCCTTGGTTCCATCTTCAAAGCCAACCAGTAAAATGCGTTTAACTTCTTCCTTGTCGATCTCAAGTTGAAGATTACCGGCGACATCGCCGCTGAGCTGATTTTTCATCTGGTTATACCAGGCAAGGAAATCAGCCTGCTCAGATGCGATCCACTGGTCGAGAACCGTCTGCTCCTGTTGAAGATCCGCTTTCATTTCATTGAACCAGGTCATGAAATCGCTTTCCTCCTGAGCAATCCAGTCATCAACTTCCTGAGATCGTGCATCAGTAAACCGATCAAGCTCATCCTGCCATTTACCAAGCAGCTCGTCCAGACTGATCGTCTGAAGAATGCCAGTTACAAATGGAGTAGATTCTGTGCCAACCATGGGGGTAATGTCAGCTTGGTTAATGACCGCAGTGCCGTATTTTCTGTAAATATAACAGAGAGGGTACTGATGGACATTTCCCTCGTTCGTCAAAGTCGGTCTCGACGGTGCGCTGGACGGATTGCCTTTGACAAATTTGATAGTGTTATCACGAACTGATTCCATTCCGTTTACTTCCAGAACCACGGCATCAATACGATTAAGAAGCACCTCTGCTTCCGGGGCAGTCATCGGCAGGATACTGTCATTGACTGTCCATGTGTGGTCAAACCAGGCTTTGCCGACACCGACATTCACAGTAAGACCACCTGCTGCCTTCACAGCGAAAGCGGTTCCGATAGAAGCAAATACACCATCGATGATAAGCCCGTCAAAGATTGCCGACATCTGTGCGGCATTATATTTGCGGTCACCGTTAAGTGAATTGAAAAATCCGCTTGATACGCTCATTCAGTTTCTCCCTCCTTACTTTGAAATAGTTTTGAAGGTCGGATAAATTGACAATCCTTCCTCACTGTTTGAGATGACCAGCTCCGATATGTAAGCTGAACCCTCATTGCCATATTCATTGGCAATTTGAACGATGTCTCCGATAAAGAAGTCCTCGCCGTACTTAAACAGTCGAGTGACTTCGACCTCACCTTCGAACGCAGTAGTCACAATATGGTCAGCCAGTTTTTTCAAACCTTTCGTCTTAAGCTGCGCCATATACTCTGCGTCAGAGAGCGTTCCATCTTCGGTATAAGATGAGATGTCGCGAGCATCTGTAAAAAGCTCACGCCGATCAAGCCCTGAGGCTGAACCAACAATAGCAGTTCGCCTCGATGATCCTTCACCTTCTCCTGCGACCAGAGTCACATTTCGAAAACTCGCTCTGGATGAATAATAGTTGCTGTTGATGATGTTCTCAAAGTTCGGAGAGAAAACAACATACGGATTTTCTGTCTGCTCATAAGAGCGATCAACGCCGGCATACAGACTGAATGCGAACTTGTTTTCATCTGTCAGTACGATCTTGAACCCTATATTGTTTTCCTCACAAAGTCCTTTGACGACATCGTACAGGCAGTCACCTGTGTATTGGTTGTCGATTTTCAGGCTTGTGATTTTAGGGTCGGCAGAAGGCACGAACACAAAGTTGGAAATCTTTCGACCAGCAATAGACGGTGAAATGATGCATTCGTTTAACATCGTCTGGATGCCATTTTGAAGATTTCCATTAAAGATTCGCTGTCCCCAGATGATGCGGCGTTCAAGAATAGACTCCAACGATCTGCCTGCGACGATAAGATGATTTCCTTCTTCGGTGTCGGCATTGATCTTGATGTCCTCGATAATCATACAGTGCTCTGAATCCTTCAACCACAGATAATAGTCCTCTTTCAAATACTGCAAGAGTTGCGTATCCATAGCAAAGAAGATCTCGAAGTCACCATACGAATTATACCGGTCAGTCCAGATCATGGACTCATAAGTATCTATGACGGCTACAGACTCGAAGTCGGTATTTAAGACCAGAAGTTCCATACTTATACCCCCTCATAGATGACTTTGTTTTCGATCCTGAACTGGAGATTGGTAGCACCACTATTAGCAGTGAAGGCAAAAATATTATCGCCCTTTACCAAAGTAAACCAGTCAATATTCTTATCCAGGCAGTTCAGGATGTTATAGGAGACGCCTTCGCGAATCAAGGTAATACTCTTATCACCCTTTGAGGTGTTAATGACGATATCATCCCTTGCGACGATACCCTTTCCAGTCAGCTTTTGGAGCTTCACAGTATCGATCTTCATGACTTCTCTGGTTTTCGTATTATAGATGTTGATGTTGCTTGCTGGTCCGATTGCATGAATGTAGATCGTTACGCCAATTTCAGAATCGCCATAGTAAGTGATGACACCCTCCGTCTTGATTTGGATTTCACCAAATACAAGCAGAGGTTCCGTCAGAGACTCGTTTGAGAACGGAAATTCAAACATCGGGTCAATACTGTAGAAATCCGTTACATTATTTCCATCCTCTCCGGCTGAATAGAAGAATGGGTCAGGGCAAATGATCGAGATTGCTGTCCCTTCCTGCGAGCTGAAAATGTTCGGTTCATTCGATTCCACATAACCGCTTGTTCGTACATATCGGTTATCAGTTTCGATAATGATTTCAACACTTTTCTTTGCCGGAAAGTATTTGTAGGATTTCTGTCGTACATCTTCGATCGTTTCTCCGTAGACCGTATTAACAAATACGATTTGGAAAACGATGTTCCGCTGACTCAATCTGGCGGAGTTAAACATAGAGCCGTCATTAGTGACGACTTCCGTCGTGTTGAGAGTTGCTTTGACTGGGCCTAAGCCGGTTACAGACTTGATGAGGAAGCCCGAAACCTCAGGCTCCCTCAAGTCAAGTTTGATCCTATCACCCAAGTAATTGGTGATAGCAAATGAGTGAATCATGTTTCCACCAATCCTTTCAACGCCGAGAACTGATTCTTCGTCTGACGATAAATATCAATCCTCGACAGTGCCTTAGGCGAATAGTTATTTTGTGTAAAATTGTAGTTGTTTCCGGAGGTAGGTGTAGTACCGCCATTTTGAACGATACCAGTACCCTCACGTTCCATGCCAGCGCTGATCTTCATTGCCTGATTTCGACTCAGAAGCGCTGACAACCTGCCCGCACCCTTCGTTACATCAGACAGATCAAGCAGCGGTCGAATCGTCGGTTGAGAGTCTATTCCATTTTCGATGAAATCACCAATCTTGGAAACTGCATTGCGAAGACCTTCTTTAGCCGACTTTGCGATGGATGCACCGGCGTCGTAAGACTTATCGGTATAGTCAATCAGAGAATTGACAAAGCCCATACCAAAGAATCCGCCAATTCGATAGCCAACTTTGGACGGAGAGTTGATGTCAAGTTCGGCTTCCGCAGCCCGTGCAGCAGCTCTTGCCATTGCTCTGGCTCGTGCTTCCGCATACCAGGTATACTCATCAATACCTTTAGCGAAGCCCTCAACAAGATACTTACCGGCATTGTAGAAGTCGGTGAACTTATTTTGGATTGCTGTCAGACAACTGTTAATGATCTGGACAAGGGCATCTTTTGCGAGCTGATTCTTTGTTCGGATACCGACAATAAAGTTCGTCATTGTAGTCTGTCCAACGGTGTTAAATTCGTAGAACTTATTTCGGATTGCTGTCAGGCAACCGGACACGATAGTGATAAATGCCGACCGAGCCGATGCATTGCTGGTACGAATACCGGAGATAAAGTTAGTCATCATCGTCTGCCCCATGACCGTAAACTGACTGTACTTACTTGTAAAAGCAGTAACAATACTGTTAATCATGGTAGTGAAGGTGCTTGTTAGATTTCCTTGCTGTGCTTTAGCGGCATTGATGAATGTGGTGACCATTGTGTTTGCAGCAGTACTCACGCGAGATTTTGCATTTGTAAATGCATTGATAAAGCCGTCGATACCTGCATTGCCCAAATTCGTAAGATTCTGAGCAAATGTGGACGTTCCACTTGTATCAACGCTCTTAATGCCGTTTGTCAAATCCACAAGATTTCCGAACTCGACAACTACACCACTCAATTTAGCCACATCCACTCCGCTGACGCTATTGTAATACGCAGCAAAAGACTGACCGAAAGACACCAACTGCTCACCGAAGCTTGCAATATCGTTATCACCTGTAAACCAGGATACGATACCGCCGCTATTCGGCAAATTGTTTGAAAGCTCAGCCAAGGCTTTAGCTGCATTTGCAGAGTTTGTAACGACAGCTGCGTCCAATCCTGTTACGGCCAAAGAATAGTTTTTCATTGCAGTGCCAAACGGAACAAGCTGTTCGCCAAAGGTTTCAAGGTCATTGTCCCCCGTAAACCAAGATACAACCCCGCCTGTATTCGGTACAGTGTTTGCAAGTTCAAGTAAAGCCTGACCTGCAGTAACACTATTTTGAATGACATCGGCTTTCAGTCCGGAAACGGCATCGGAGAAATTCTTCATTGCTCTACCGAAAGGAACAAGCTGTTCGCCGAAGTCATCCATATCGTTTTCACCAGCGAAGAAGCCCACGACACCTCCGCTATTTGGAACGGTGTCGGCCATCTCAGCAAGAGCTTTGCCTGCGGTAGCAGCTTCAGTAATAACACTGGCGTCAATTCCGGCGACTTCGTTTGCAAAGTTACGCATGGCACGAGCGAATGGAATAAGCTGTTCACCAAACGCGTTCATGTCGTTCTCTCCGGCAAAGAAGCCAACGACACCGCCCGTATTTGGAAGCGTGTCAGCCATCTCTGCAAGAGTCTTACCTGCGATTGCAGCATTGGAAACTGCTTCTCCATCGATACCGCTGATTTCGTCAGAGAACTGCTTCATGGCTTTTCCGAACGGAACCATCTCTTCAGCAAAGCCGGAGAGTGAGCTTCCACCGGTAAACCACGAGGTCAGCCCATCCAAAATATTTGCGGCTGTTAGGATAAGAATCGTTTCTGCAAGAGCCTTAACACCATCCAGCATAGCCGGATCTATGGAAGCTGCACCGTCAAGGAACGGCTGAACATTGGCCATAAATCCGGAAAGGTCAGAACCAATTTGCGGGAATTGACTGGATACGCCACTCATAAATCCACCAACGATACCGCCGACAAACTTACCGATTGCCGTACCAATTCCCTGGAGCAAATTACCGCCTTCGTTAATAAGCCACTCCAAACCGGGTATTTGAGCCAATGCCCCAATTGCAGCCAAGACCAAAGCAAGTTCTGCAATCACAACACCCATGCCGAGAACACCAATCATAGCACCCGGTACCAACGCAGCAACAGCAGCCAGAGCCGCCATAATAGCCGCCAACAAACCAATACCAACAATTCCCTGAAGAAGGGTTTCCGTATCGATACCCTTAAGTGCGTCCACAATGCCGGAGAAGAATGCCATCAATACATCAACAGCAGCCTGAATCAGACCCGGAAGATTTTTGGCGACACCCTCAAGTACGGCAATAAGGAATTGGAAAATAGAGTCGACAATAGACGGGGTATATTCTACTAATGCTTCAAGAACGCCTGTTATAAGCTTCAATGCTCCGTCAGCGATAGCGGGAATACACTCGACAAGTACATCCACCAGCATAAGAACAACCGCCTTGACTGCTTCTCCAATGGCATCTGTATTATCTGCGATAACTTTGCAGAATTCGACAATTGCCTCACCAATCTTGGCTACAATTGCAGGAATAAGGGCTGCGACACCAGTGATAATAATGGTCAAAGAAGCAACGATGGCTGTAGCACCGGCGGTTCCTGCTGCTGCAAGAGCCGTTAAACCTACTGCCAAAGCGGACAAACCAGCACCTGCCAAAGCAAGCCCGGCACCAATACCGACAACTGCTACCCCGATTAGTGCCAGCGAGCCACTCAAAGCAAGAATGGATGGAACTAACGGCGTTAATACAGCACCTGCAACACCGAGAACGGCGAATGCTCCAGCCAGAGTAACAAGACCCTTTACAATGGAGCTCCAACTCATAGCACCGAGAATAGTTAGTACCGGAGTCAGTACCAATAGTGCACTTGCGGCAACAAGCAGCGCCGCAGAACCGGCAAGAGTACCTGTCATAGCATTTAATCCAATGGCAAGAATCGTCATTGCTCCACCAAGAGTAATAAGTCCTTTTGCTACCTGCTCCCAACTCAGATTTCCCATCTTCTCAAGAGCAGTCGAAAGAACGACGAGTGCCGCAGCAACGATCACCAAACCGGCGCCAATACCGAACATATTGTTTGGCATGAATTTAACCGCCACGGTAATCGCGGCAAGTGCACCTGCCATAGCAGTCAGGCCACGAGCGATCTCATCCCACTGCATAGTTGAGAAATCCTTAACCACAGAGGCAAGGATTTTCATAGCAGCAGCGATAGCGATCAATGCCACACCAGTAAAAATAACATTTTGAGCATTTCCGGTAAGTTTTGTGAACGCAGTGATCTCAGCAAGAAGGGCAGCAATGGAGGCAAGCCCCTTACCGATGTCTTCCCATTTCATTTCGCCAAAGTCCTTGCAGGCAGATGCCAGCACCTTGATTGCAGCTGAAAGAATCACAATACCGGTGGCTGTGAAAATGGATTTACCGCTGAATTTTGCAGTTTTCAGGAATAGAGAAACCTCTGTCAACAAAACGCCGACACCCACAAGACCTTTAACAAGCTGATTCCAGTCCAATTGAGCGAGTTGTTCACAGACAGAAGCAAGAATTTTGATCGCAGCAGCAAAGATAACCATTTGGGTAGCGCCCTTGATAATGGCTTTGCTGTTAGAACTCATGGCTTTGGCTGCGGCGACCATCATAGCGGTCAGACCTGCAACACCGATGAGACCAGTGGTAAGCTGTTTTGCATCCAAATCTGCAATCTTTTTAAGCGCACTCGCCAAAATCAGCACCGCCGTAGCAATTCCAAGCATAGCAGTTATGCTCTTCATCACTCCGGTTACCTGACCACTGATCTTGTTGAATACCGCCATAGAACCAAGCAGGTCTGCAAAGAGAACTGTAATAGCTCCAAGAGCCACATTCAGCTTTTCACTGTCTACCAGACTGAGCGCAATCAAAGACGCTGTAAGAATAGCAATAGCCGATGCAATCTTCAGCAATGTACCCGCTTGTAACTGATTCTGGTAAGCCTCAAAGCATCCTCGAACACTATCAAGAATCCCGATAAAGGATTCTTTGAAGCTGCCGATGTCTTCAATAGCTTCTCGGAAAGTACCAACAAACTTCGTAATGCCGACAGCAATAGCGCCAAATGAAATCCCGTTCAGCAGATCAATGATTCCGCTAAAGTTGGCTTCACCAAGATTCTTTGCTAAGGAGCTGCCGAGTTCGCTAAGGATTTTAACGATGCCGCTTCCAATTGTCTTAACAGCATTCCATACAGCAGATAGAAGCTGAACAAATTGGCAATTAGCGAGTTTTTCACCGATAACCTCGAAAGCAACAATGACTCCCGATTTCATCTCACCGGCTGCTTCTCCGACCTGCGCCATTCTCTCATGAATTCGCTCAAGCAGAGAATGAAACACTTCAAAATTGGCAGATTCGAATTTCTCTTTGATCTTATTCTTCAGTGTCGATAAAGCGGTCATAATTGTCTGAATGGCCGTAGCAATACCCTCACCGACTTTCTGGAATGCTCCGCTGGTTTTGATAAACTCATCAAATGCCACGATAGCATTGCCAATCCCGCCAGTGAAACCAAGAATTCCATCTCCAAGCGTTCCAAACCCACCGAACAACGGTCTGATTGCTGTAAATATAGCGGAAAAGGCTTGCTTAACGATATCCAAGATCGCAAACAAGCCTTTGAAAGTGGATTTTAGATTAGCTGAAGCTGTATCACTGAGCTTCAAATTTGCTGTGAATTTTCGCAAATTCTCAGTAATATCATAAAGCTGCTGGGCTGTGGTGGGAGGAAATATCTCACGGAATGCCTCATAGATCGGTTTGATGACACTCTGAACGCCTTCAAAAGCATTTTTAAGTGCCTCAATCAGTTTGGTTCTTCCGCCAAGATCCTTCCACCCTTGCAACATCTCATTGCGAGCATCTGCTTGGGCATCGATAAATCCACCGATAACCTGACTGAGTCCAGTCCAAAGTTCTTTGGCTTCCTCGAAATCACCAAACAGAATTTCCCATGTATTTGCCCATCCGGAGCCTACGGCTTCCTTCAGGGTATCCATTAACTGAGTAAATGTTTTAACATCCTGCGCAGCAGCAAATGCTTTCGCACCAATTTCAGTTGTTTCATCGGCGTAATTACGAAGCGTGCCGACAAGAGCTTCCGTGGTCATCCACTGATCCTGCAAAGAATCATTGAAGCCATGTGTAGCATCGATGACATTACCCTCGACCGTCTTATACATACCATCGGCAGTCTTAGTCAAGGTGCCACAGGCAACAGCCGACTCAAGAAGCTGGGTCTTGAACTCAACGGTTGCCATGTTAGCATTCTCAATGGATTTCCAGTCAATCAGTTTAACATGACCGGCAGATAGAGCCTGCGCAAAGTTATACATAGCACGGGATGCCTCGTTTGTATTAGCACCGGACACAGCAGCAACATTCGACACACCCTGGATAGCCATAACTGCATCCTCAAGACCGACACCCGCATTGGTAAATTTACCGATATTGGAAGTCATGTCCTGAAATGAGTAAATAGTCTTATCTGAATATGTGTTCAGTTCCTGAAGATATTTGTTAACTTCTTCAAGGGATGCGCCGGTACTCATCATGATGGTCTGAATTGACCCCATCTTCAGCTCATATTCCTCAAAGCCTTGACTGATAGGTTCAATTGTCAAGGAATGGAGCATTTGTTTACCGGTGTTCACAACCGAGTTGGTGATGTTTGCGAGGGCGGTTACAGCCATGACTTCCAATGCCGAGAATCGAGTCTTTACAGTTTCAACCGCAGAGCTAAGCCCCGACATATCGACTTTCTTAGCAGTGCTGTCAATACTCTCAAGACCTTTTGTAGCTCCATCCATATCCAAACTTTTCTTTAATTTTTCAATGGTGGACAAACTGGTTTGAACATTGCTCTCAAACTGCTTATTGTCAAACCGCATTTCTACGACTCTTTCGTCGATAGTTTTACTCATAGCTTCGTAACCTCCTTCCATGCTTCATTTGCAATTTTATCGAAAATAGGCTGGATAGCAGGATTGATGTAATCTCGCCCCTGTACCCAGCCTCCGTTACGAGTTCCGTGGCCATATTGCAGGATGATCGCTATCGGAACCCCATTTTGAATATTTGAGTTGTAAAAGGTGATCTTTGCAGATCCATTTCGGTTTACGATTTCGTAATACCATGAACTGGCGGTCAAACCGGAATCGACAGGTGTTGCAGACGCAAGAGCAGCGACCCCTTCTCGGCCATACTTGTCGAGGTCTCCGAGATGGACCACTTCCTTTGCCCTCTCCAAAAAGCGTGTAACTTTAGAGAAGTCTCCCTTGTGACTGAACCTTATCATTCACGGACCTCCTTATTTAAAAAGCTGATTAACCCGATTCTGTATTACGGAAGGATCGTACCCAGCTGCTTTCAGACGATTAGTTCTATCGGCACCGTTACCCCACAATCCTTGGATCACTTCACGAGCAACCTGGTCAGTGCTTTTCTTTGCGGAAGATGTCGATTTAAGAAGCTGATTAACCCGATTCTGTATTACAGAATGATCATAACCAGCTGCCTTCAGACGATTAATCCTGTCCACACCGTTACCCCACAGACCCTGAATTACTTCACGGGCGATCTGGTCAGTGCTTTTCTTTGCAGAAGATGCAGAGACTGCCGTCCCGCTTTTGGTTGTTATATAGGTGTCAAAACCAGCAGCTTTCAGCTTTGCAGCCATAGCGTCAGCATTTGCTTTCTTACTGAATGCGCCGACCTGAATCTTGTAAAGATTATCGACCTTAACCATGTAAGTATCAAAACCGGCAGCTTTCACCTTCTGAAGCATTGCATCTGCATTCGCCTTATTGCTGAAGGCTCCTGTCTGCACCCGATAAAGCACCTGATTATTGGCAGGCTTCTCAGTTGTGCCAGCAGAACCCCAAAGCTTAGCCGTAACTTTGGACGCAAGATCTCCCATTCGAGCATACATCCAATCACCAGGGCAACTCTTGTTGGCAAACCAACGATGTACGGTCAGAACCATTTCATTAGAAGCGGGCTCATAGTTCAGAGTCTTTGTTTTATTGCCGAACCAGAGCAACTTAGTTTTCCCATAGCGTTTGCAAATGTCCACGCAAAGCTCAATCAGTTTGGCATACACAGTATTGTTGAACGCATAGGGATGCGTAGCATCGCTTGCGCACTCGATCGTGATTGCACGCTGGTCGTTGGCATTGGAAGAAGAACACCAAGAACGGTTCTTTTCTTCCACATACATGCCCACTCGACCATCTACACCGATACCATACTGACAAGAAGCCTGTCGAGAGGTCGGAGCAAAAATATTGCCCAGAGTCTCTACAGAGCACTGACCAACTACACAATGAGGTGTGATACGGTCAACGGCATGGGTTCTCTGCCCGGAATGATTAGGGCTTAACTTGGTATAAGATACCAGAGGGCTGTTACTCATTTTTCGATTCCTCCTTCACGCTCTGAATCTGTTTCAGCATCTGAATGACTTTGTCATAGCCAACTGTAGAGATCAAGAAGCCCAGATACATCAAAACAACGACCTCAACTCCGATTTTCATAGTAAAGACCGTGTCGGTCATGATAAGGTAAATCACGCTAACAGCACAGGCGATCAGGACGGACAGCACAGCCGCAAGAACATTAGAAGAATACTTGACCTTCGTTCCGTCAAGCAACTTCTTAATACCCTCCACTGTCAGATTCGTGATAACGGATACGATCAACAGTGCTGTAGTCAAAAAACTGATAGGCATAACTAAACTTCCTCATAATTCGTATTTTCTTCCGGTTCGCTTTCCTGCTTGAGTCGTTCTTCACGCCTTTCGAAGAATGTTTCGAAAAGAGCTTTGAAGAAATAGCCGAGCATAACCCCGACAACGGTCGACGCTATTGTGCTGGAAAGCGATTCCGCAATTTGCACTTGCCCCATAAATGCAAGCACATAAGACAGTTGCAGATCAATCAGTGAAACCACCAGAATGATAGCCACTGCTTTTTTTGTAAAAGTTTTAAGCCAGTTATTGTAAGGCCGTTTCTTATGGCAAACTTGCCTTAACATGCATTTTCGGCATCGTCTGTTCATTCGATCACCCCTTAGAGCCAAAGCGTTTTCGATTGGCAGCGTTAATAGCTGCATTCCGATTCCACATTTCACGCTTACTTCTTCGCTTAGGCGGAGAGTTCTTGACATTACATACCCGTATGAGAGTCAACAGTCTGTTCAAATGCCATTTTTGAAACTCCACAGGAATGTTATAAGAAATCATCCAGTAGTAAATAAGCTCCGATGTAACCGTTTCTTTATTACCTCTGGTCTGCTTCTCCTCGATAAGGCAAGTTGCGGTCATAGGTGCTTCGATGTACGCATTGATGGCGGCGTAGTTTTCAGCAGACAGCCGAGTATATACTTCGGGATCGACATTCTGGGTTAAGGTCATACATCGTACATAATCAAGAATTTCCTCGTCGGTTTTTTCTTGTTTTCCGAGAAATGCCTTGTTCCATTTGCTTTCCCATTTTGAAAGAGAGACTAAGGAATGCTCCAACTGCAAAGTCTGCTCTTTCTTGTAGACAAATTCCTCATGAATTTCATCCCAAAACTCGGCAGCCGGCACAGTAATTTTCAGCACTCCTTAGTCCTCCGAGCTTTCTTTAATTAGATGCGATGGGCGTAGCCTGCTTATTGCCGTTGGCACGCATCACACGGTTGACAAATTCTGATGCGGCACCGGCATCGGTGACAAGCTTCTCAAACAGCACCTCATAAGCGGGAGTTTCCATAAAGCCTCTGGAAATTTCCTCAGACTTCATGAAGCGTCTGCCGTCATCGCTCTTCTCGCCATAGGCGGTCTTAATAAAGTTCTCGAAGAACTCCATAATAAGCGCCCCATTCGGACTGGCAGCGATACTCTTAAGCTGGACATCGTAGCCACCCTTGGCGCTCGCCTGCATTTTTACGATTTCCGGCTTGGACAGATCGAAATAAAAATCTTCAGTTCTCTGAACACCATTCAGATCGGTATAGGTGATAGTTTCCTTAGTCATTGAAATTTTCTCCTTTCAAATTAAAAAAGTAGGAGCCGCCAGCTTACCTGAATACGGCTCCATGATTATACAGATTAGCCCTGCGGATCCTGAGTCTTATCGAACAGTTCGATGATCTCATCAGGCAGAGGCAGACGAGGCTCGACACCATCGTTACCGCCATCAGTGGTCGGGTCCTTACCGTACAGGATCTCTTCCAGCTGAGTCATGAACTCGGCACTAAACTTAGTGGAGTCAAAGGTCAGCGTGGCGGTCGACTTCAGCTTCTTACCGTTGACCAGCTTGTTGATAGAGACAGGCGTGGTGCTGATCTCCCAGGACAGAGTAGCCGCCTCAGGACTGTCGTTGACGGTGCTGTAACCCTTTTCAGAGGGTGCTGCCAGGCAACCATAAACTAGATGCAGCTTATAACCGTAATCGTTCAGATCGGTATCGTTACCCAGAATGGTACGATATGCCAGGCCGAAAGTCTTACGGGACTGCTGACCGGCGTACATACCGGGCATGATCTCAACGGAACCATCACACTCGGCAAACTCGTCAGGATACATATACGCCTCGACGGTAGCACCGAATTCCTCGTTGGAAACCAGGTTGACATACTTGATGTTGTCAGCGTAAATCGGGGAAGCCTCGGCCCCGGAAGGACTCTCGGTAACAGTAGTCAGACCATTCCATGCGACGCCCTTGTTATAAACGCCGCCGGTCTGCATCGGATAGAGAACGCCATGGTCACAGCCGGTTTCGTACAGGCGCTCGCCAGTTTTATCCCAAATGATTTTGGACATAAAGATATTCCTCCTTATCAGAAATAGAGCGAGAAATTCCAGTGATTCAGATTCTCGCTTGCATAATATCGTTCAAATCGGCAGGTAGGTATAGAAACCACCTTACCGACAAGCTCACTATCCGGGTCAGAGTCAATAACAGTGACTGAATAGTGCCTGTGAGATGAATAAACCCCGTTATCGGCGTGCACATTTTCGACATCATCAAGTGCATAAACGATAGCGGGGTATTTCATTTTCACCGACTCAGGAGGTTGAAAATACACATTTCTGCTTTCAAGGATTTCTTCCAGGAAAGTTTGCAGATTAAGCCTGCTCGCCATTGTATACACCTCCCATAGTCAGTATAAGTCTTGGGTACTGAACTTCGACGCTTGTGACTTTCCATTTAGCACCCATAAACTCAACATACCTCATCGAATGAAAATTCTCATTGGCAAATGGATCGGCTACGATACTGATCTCATTCGCAACATTGATGTTGTCGTTGAGTTGTTCCGCAGACTGAAGCCTACGGGTGTTACGGGTTAAATCACCATAATACATACGCTCGATGATCTTCTCCGTCCAAACACCCGGCTTAGTCTCTTCTGTTACAGCATAGCCGATTACTCCATAAAATTTAGCCATTTTGAATTTTCACTCCTCACTGAATTTAGCCGCCAATATTGGCAGTGACATCCTCTTCCAGAGCGATAGCAGACATGACACGAGTGTTGGCGCCGGAGCAACGAGTCTCCAGCAGGCTCTTCTCCTGGTTGAAGTCAATGTCGAAATCAGTAAAGTGAGTGATTTCACCGCCCTTAGTAGCACCAAGAGAATAATCAGCCAAGTTGACCATCAGACCCAGAAGCTTCTTGGTCTTGCTGTCTGTGGTAGTACGAGTCTTACCCTCGAACTGTTCGGCAGTGATGATCTGCCCAACATTCAAAGCCGCAGCCAGATCGCTAACCTTGTCGTAGATGCGGCGGCCATTCAGATCACGGGCAAGCAGCATGACATTGACCAGATGAGGCGTGCAGTAGAAGTCGGGAGTGCCGGAGCCCTTATACTTCTCACGAGCATACAGCAAAGACTGAATCACAGCTTCCGCATAAATGTAATTTTCGCCGAAATTGGCGGAAGTATTGGTGCCCTGGAGCGTAGCCTTCATGCCGGCAATGTCGACATCAGCATGGATGGTATACAGCTCGTCATCCAGCCAGATCGGGCGGATCTTATCCTCGGCGATCTTACCATCAGCGCCGACCTCGCGACCGTCACCGATCATGATAGCCGTAGCCAATTCCTCGTTCAGATTCATACGGTCAATACCGTACAGGTACTGCACCACATCGAAGTCCTGAATATCGATGATGTCGTCACGGTCAAGCTTACTCTTTACATACACGGTCTGAGGATCAGTAGTTCTGTGGAGCAGCTGAATATTGCCGACATAACCCTTCTGGGCACCCTTCTTATAACCCTTGGCACGGAGAGCCTCGATGTTACGCAGATCAGCCTGGCGGGTACGGATACGGGAGATAGGGCTCTTATGGACCTTCTTCAGAACCTCGTTTACCCAACCCTGGTCAGTGGTAAGCAGTTCAGGAGCACCGGGACGAACATCCTTATACTCAGGGAACAGGGTTTCGATGCCATCGATGCCATGAGCCAGAACACTGTCAGGATTCTGCTCTGCGTAGATATCCATAGCAGTACGGAGACTACCGACGCTGTTGGACTTGGCCATAGAAATGATGCTTGTCTGGTCAGCATGAGACAGAACCTCGGTCTTCTTCTGCTGATCGTTGTCAAAGACATTATGTTTCATTGTTTTATCCTCCTTATTGGATTCAGATTTGTTGTCGGAATCATCTTTGGATTCCTTTTCGGGTTCACCTTCGAGAGCCTGTGCGATAAGCGCATACATGACATTCTGCTGCTTCTCGGACATGGAATCGATCACATCAGCAATCGTCTCTTCGTTGTCCTCCTTCACTTTAGTATCCTCCTTCTTTTCCTCTTCATTTTGTTCATCCTTAGACTCCGAAGAATGAGAAAGACAGAGAGGCATTCCGGTATAGATGATAGCTTCATCATCGGACATTTCGCCGTGCTTCAGCATGGAATCGATAAATGCACCGGGGTTAGCACCCTTATGCACCAGACTCACCTCGCAAATACAACCATGCAGCACATCAGGACCAGCCTGCTGAAGCTGATTGGCGTAAATGGACAGAGCACAGATGTCACCGTGCTTAATAAGGACCTTCGCAATTTCGCCATCAGCGGTGTCATTGAGAAAGCCATAGGTGTAAACACCTTCCTCACGGTTCTCAAGCCATGCATGACCGAGAACGTCACGAGGACTGTTGTGCTGATGATTCCAGACCAGCGGGACTTTAATACCGTCGTTATTCTTGAAAGCGTCCCGACGAATTACTCGTCCGTCAGAACACTTAAGGTCATTTCGGGTTGCCCAGCCGCTGAAATCACAATCCTCAACCGAAAAAGATTTGCTCATTTTTGATCATCCTCCTTATTTTTTCGATTTTCGTTTAGAAGTTTTCTGAAATTTAGATTCGGAGCGAATTTTATCGAGTTCCTGAATATACTTCTCATCATATTTTTCTTTTAAGCGAGAACGCTCGTTTTTATGGTCTGTTCGTAACGAGCTGCTATCAGATTTAAAATCTTCGGATAATTGTCGGCGCATTTCCTTATTTTCTTCTCTTAAAGAACCAATTAGACTATAAATTCGTTCTTTATTACGAGCTTTTTCTGCTTTGCCCATACCTTTTAGCATCTGACGGAGATTATCGATCTTGGCTCGCATGGCGTTTTTATGAGATTCAATTTTAGCATTCTTTCGTTCGCGCAAAGAATCGATCTTTGACATTGTTTGCTCCCGATGAGATTCGACCTTTTGTTTACGTTCGTTGCTAAGCTGTTCTCTAACGTATCTTGCAGCTATTTTACCTTCTTCATTGAGCTTTGCCGTAGAACGACGACCTTTTAATTCTCTAGTCTTAAGATAATACTCATGAGCTTTCACAGGATCATAATAAGGAGATACGTAATGCTGCAATTCATCCTCATCTTCATTAAGCTCCACTTCCAGTTCGTCAAGTTGTGCATCAAGATCGTCAAGATCGTTAATAGCAGCATCGTAGTCTTCCTGAGTCATCTGCTCTTCCGAATATGCATCCTCCTCATCTAAAATCAACGATTGATTTTCTTCGCTTAATGAATTGAGATTTTTGTTTCTTAGTTCATCAGCTTTCGGATCATTAGAAGGTTTCATACCTATAATCTGCCTGATTTCATTTGAAGTCATAATTTCATTTCTAGTGAATTTATCCGCAATTTCAGCAATATCGTTTACAGGAACCAGTTTGAACGGATCTCTGAAGAACGAAATCGACTGTCGTTGTGATCGGGCAGTTTTTGTCAGAAACTTTCGTTTCATCTCATCAACAATAGCGGAAATGATCGGTTCGATTGTCCGGTTGTTGTAGTTCAGCATTGTCTTCTCGTCCGCTGTTCCATCCAAAATGCTCTGAGTGATTCCCAACTGGCTGTATAGCATACTCGTCAAGTATTCAATCTGGGACATTAGGTTGTTGTTCACGGAACGATTCAACTGTGTGATATGCTCAGTACCATCGGTGTAAGCAATACCATACTTTGAACCTGACAACTGGTTTTCTATATCTTTACGCCGATTTTCGGCCTGTTGACGCCTTGCTTCTGTCTTGATGATATAGGGGAGCTGAATAATTAAATCAAGTTTTCCAGATCCGCTTTGCTCATCAATGACATCAAGTAGGTTAAGTTTACGAATGAGCCGCTGCATAGTAGAATTTGGCTCATTGATAACTGCATACAGTGGATTCTCAATGATAGCCACTGCACTTTTCGGCACCACGATATCCTCTTTTCTGCCCGTTTGTTCGTTGTACACACGAGCGCGAATATGCTGCGGGTACCAGTCTAAAATTTGTCCGACACGAAGAGACTGAATATCATACGAACCGGACACATTAGGGTCAGTAGTTGTATCGACCGGAACAATAGCCACGCTTCCTTCATCAAACATAGAGATAACTACATCCTGAACGAACGACCGTGCCGTTTGATCGACATTCGCTTCCAAAGTGAGGCAATTATTCAATCCGTCATCGATGACCGAAAGAAAACGCCCATTTTCGTCCAACCGAACATGCTGGACATTCAAGGCCGCAACATCAAGCGCAATTCGGTTATATACCGATGTGACGATTGATCTTTCATTGCCTCTGGACATTCTTGGTCGGTCAGCTCGGTAGGAATAGCTCATACCTAAATCCCGGTAATTCATTTGAACATTACCGGTAAACGCATTCCAAGCATGTTTCAGTCTGGAGCCAAATACAATTTTCATGTCATTTCACCTCCCACAGCTGCAAAACATTTGGTCATTACTTAACCTACATGGCATTTTTCATTTGTTTCTTCGCAAAGGCTTTTGCCTCTTTGAAGTCCTTCTCAGTCAATTCGTTGATTGGAGTGTTGAGATACTTTTCACTCTTCTGTATCCAGTTAGCAGCCTCATCCATATAAAGCTGATACATCATTTTGGAATTTTGTTTGATAGATTTTAGATCCGAATCTATTGATTCTATAGCATGCTTTTTAACATCATCGACATCAAAGGCAACTTTCATATAGTCTTTATCATGCCAGTCATCCCCGTACATATCATCAAGGTATTTCATCCATCCATCTTTACCACTATATTTGTTCTTAAATTCCTCTGGAGCAACTTTATAATAATCAGCATCTTCTTTACTGGTTATACTCTTTTTTTTTGCTACCTCGGCAGCTGCCTTAAATTGTGCTTGTCTTTTTTTTCCAAAAGTAGTAAGAGAACCATCTTTGTTTTGGAAACGACGCACACCCCACTTCTGTCCTTTGATACCGTGATGGTACATCTGATCCAACCTAATCGCCTCCTTATTAAAAATAACTTCAAACTTCAAAGTTCAGGATTATGGGGTTTATTTCGTGCAATTCTTAATTGCTTCTTCCGCACTACAAACCGACCAGCCAATTCTGCCAGTCAGCTTATTTACAGCTGCCGCCACCTTGTTAGGGATCACATCAGGGTTATTGGCTTCACACAGATACACAAACGCTCCATCGGTTTCCTTAACAAATTTAATTGTCATTGTGTCAGACAATTCTTTATTTACAATTTCTATGGCATCTTTTTTATTCACTGTATCACTTCCTTTCTACAACTGCATCTCGAATAGCATCCCAATTGATAGTGGTGTTATCCGTTCGAATATACTCATATGAGTGACGAGATTTTGATCTTATGATACTCTCATCCATAGAATTGTACAGGGTATTTGATTGACAGTCCCGTATTACTACGTTTCCGTTCTTTTTTTCCCATACCATAGAATGTTTAGAATCGAAATCTCCTACGCCGGATATAATGTTTCCACGAGCCCCCTCTGGTTCGCTTTGAAGCTTCGATTTTAACTCGTCATAGCTTTTTGTACTGAACTTAGACCCCACTGGCTTTAAGTTGAAATACTTCATTGGATCTTCCATGTATCTTCCTAGTTCTGTTGTATTAGCCTTAACATCATATCCTCTCCTTCTAAGTTCATATGCTGTTGAACATAATACACAGTTCATGGTATATTTACGTTCCATACTTTTAAATCCAGGGTTAACCGCTTTCATATCTTCTTCTTCACTATGTCTGCCTTTTATTCTCTTTTGAATATTTGTTGTGTTTGACTCTATATTATTCTTAATATCCTGGTCATGCTTAATATTAAAACGTAGTTTTTGCACACCAAGCATAACAAATGGAGCCGCAAATGCTACCCCCATTTTTATCATATTTGGGTCAATACTTCCAACCGCGGAATTCACAAAACTTTTTTTAAAGTTTTGCTTAAATGTACCTCGGTAATCATCGGAATAAGTTTTTTTATTTACGGATTCTTTAAGTGGATAAGGCGGACCGTTTCTAACTCCCCATTTCTGTCCTTTGATACCGTGATGGTATATCTCATTCAACTTGACCACCTCCTTATTCAAATGCGTCTCGATTGAGTTTATAAGCAATATAAGCGTCCATCATTGCCGCAACAGCATCGATTTTCTGCTCGTATCGCTTCTTCAAAAGTTTACGGTTTCCGTTTGTATCTTCAAGGGTAATGCAGTTACCCATAGCGAAGGTCATAAGGTCCTCATCGAAGATAAGCATTCTTTCTTCAGAAAGCTTTTTCAGTTCTCCAAGCGGAACCGACTCAGTTTTAGCTCCTTGAATGACTTTCTCAATCCCAAACGGACCGTTTTCAGATTCCCATCTCGCCACAAATTCCTTTGCATTATAAGGGTCAAACCCAAGGCATCGAACATCATATCCGCACTCCTGAATATGGTTATCCAAATCTTCATAGACATCCATCATATTAAGTACAGCACCCTCTAAAACAATTAAACTGCCCTCCGCCATGAATTGATCGTATTTAATCCGCATAGCAGCAGGCAGCCTCATTAAAGTGGTAGAGGTAATATAGTTTCGTGTCTTGATACCAAAAGAACCATTTGGCAGCGGGAACAAGAATGTAAATGCGCAGAAGTCATCGCCCTGCGATAAGTCTGCACCGAGAGAACAAGGCATCTGCCAGTAGTCCCTCTTTCGATGCGGAAGAGTTTCTTCATAAGTGAAGTAATAGGTGTACCCCTCCATAGGCAGTCCAAATCTCTTTGCTAGAATATCGTTTCGGGCAGCTGGAACTTTTTCAGCTCGTTCAACATCAAGCTGATACGTTTCGTAGCTTACGGTTTTTCCGAGATTCGGGTTAGCCTTGAGCCACATTTCCGGGTCTCCGACTTCATCAATGGAGTCAAGCTTGTACCACCAAATAGAAACATGGGGATTGATGTAGTCACCCTTAAGGATGTCCATCAACTCCATTTTGATAGTGTCGCCGCTTCCGTTACGAACCGTACCTTCCGAGCTGATTGCAACGATGATATAGTCATTCACCTTGGATGCACCCTGTTCAATTGCACCGATAACGTCCTCTCGAATGTCACCGGAAAGCCACTCATCAACGGTTGCGACCTTGATTTGTAGACCCTGGAGTTTATTGATGCTCATTGGTCTGACCTCAAGAAGAGAACCAGTAAGGAAGTTTTCAACGCCCTTTTTTGTAGAGGCTAACTTTGTGCGATTCGCTTTGGAACCAGTTGTATTTTGTAAAGAGCCTTCTGTCAGGAACTGAAACAGCGGTCCTCTTGAACGGGTGATAGCAGTACGAAGAGGGGACATGACCTCCTCCGCCTGTTTCATTGTGGGTGCTGTAGTGATCTGATGGGTGGTGGAGGTATCAACATTCAGAAAGTAACCTTGTAAAGTTGATCCGTACATTGATTTGGCAGCGCCTCGTGCAACGATCAAATACTGTTTGTTAATTAGCCGTTTCTTTACATTTTTGCGAACATAATGTCCACCATGGCCATCGGAATTTGGCTGATACACGCTTCGCTCAACAAAATAGTACCAACCAAAGATCTGCTCACCCCAAAGTTTAAAGCTATCCAAAAGGCTAAGGTCAGAGCCGTCTGTTAGGGTAAGCTCGGATTCGCAATAAGCAATCCAACCTTCAACTGCCTGGTCATCATAGTACACACCTGGATTAGCAATAAGATCATCGATACGGTTCATCTCCATAGAGATCTCTTTGCAGACTGGAATTTCCCCACGAATCACGGCATCACGAAACATGCCATAATACTTGGGAATGGCAGTGTTTGATAATGCCATAAGTACCTCCTTAACCAGCCTTCTTAGCCATACCGTTTACAATTTCTTTGATCTTGCTGTAGTTATTGTAAATGGTTAAAGCAGTCGAAGTAGCAGTCGCAATCATACTGGCAACTTTCAGCGTTTTCGATACATATTCCTTTCCGCGATTCACATCTGTCGAGGATAGTTGCTTGTACTGCTTCTCCATCTGAAGACGATTCAGTCGGTTGCGGAGCTCTGCATCACTCATAGATTTAACGCTCTTACTGTTATGAGCTTTCGTATAATCCTCATGAGCAGGAACATCAGACTTAGAAGAACTTTCTCTTTTCTTTCCGGCTGCGGTACGAGTGCCATCTTTATTCTGATAGCGCCGGACCCCCCATTTCTGACCGAGAATACCGTGATGGGCAAGTGTTGTATTATCCATTTTGAAATCCTCCTCTCGTTTTTAATCAGGGTCGACTGTCACATTGATTCGCCATTCAAGCTCGCTGATCTGTCGGTTAATTGCTTCCATCACTGCCGAACTCAACGGCGGGTCGAACACCAGTCTTACCTTCAGGTAGATAAAGGTTTTTACAAATTCAAGACGAGGATCATCGTACAGGAATTCAGACCAGGTCTTACTTGCATCTTCGATACGGAATCCTTCTTCCGGACCAACACCGAGCTGCGTCAAGACCGAGAATGCCGAATTGATGTACATGACGATGTCCGGGTCAAAGTGCTCATACTCTTCAGCAATTCCGAGCAGCTTTTTAATCGATGTCAGTATACTGTCCATATCGTTTTCTCCTTACTGCTTGACGGCTACAAATTTCTTCATGCAGAATCCTTCGATACCGGTAGCAGTACAGACAGCGTACCAATCATCATTGGAATCGCCAATGTCAATTTCCAATTTGTCAAGGCATGTCACAACCGTTACTACTCTGGAATCCTTACTCGGCTTTTCACGAATGTTTAGCTTCAGACAATCGGTAACAACCCCGATCACATTCCGAGCTGCATCTTCGCAAAGCCCAGCTTCCTGCTCCTCGATGGCTTCAGTCGAATCATCAAGAACAGAGTTTTCATAGATTTCCTTTGTCATTGAAATTTTCTCCTTTCATTATTTTCGCCAAGGGCATGTATCATTTTGTGTGCGCTGTACTGGAGGGAGAAGTAACAAACTTTCATCGCCATAGTGAATAGCATTATGCGTATTCAACTTGGTGCATATTACATTCTCCGGATCGAAGACGCATGGACTCTGATTCAACAGGTCTTCATAAGTGATGGGATTCAGATGATGAATCAATATTGAGCCAAAGATTTCATAACCCGGTACGCCGAGATCACAACCTTCATCACGAATGATAATTTCATCTCTGAATTTCAACCACTTGTCTGAATGATAGAACTCTTGGTTCAGCCAGCGCTTAAAACCGAAAGTCTCTTTCCCAACAGAGCCATCGAGTTTCAAATAACAAAACCGTTCTTCAAATGTCGGCAGTGTAATCAACTCTGAATAAGTTTTAATATTCATCGTCATCACAGCCTGCACCTGAATATCTCCTAAACGCTTCAAGAGCCTTGTTGTACAACTCTTTGGCTTCACTATTGGAATTTAGATTCTTGGTCTTCGCTTCGATAAGCTCTTTCTGCTTCTCCAGAATCTCCTTTTCAATTCGTTCCTTGCTGGAACCAAGTTTCAAATAATGCGTTATGACCTGAGAAGAAGCAGTTCCGTCTCTGAGCTGCTTTTCAGCACATTGAACCGCCAAAGAAATCATTAAGTTCTCTTGCGCTTCGAGAGATGTCGGTGGTCTCAATGGGCTATTTGAGTCGGAAGAGCTTGCAGCTTTACCTTTGGGCATTAGCACTGCCTCCTCTCTTAAAAATTTGGTGCAGATAACAGGAGTTGAACCTGCACGGAGTTACCTCCAATAAATTCTGAGTCTATTGCGTCTACCAGTTCCGCCATATCCGCATACTTATGCTGCACTTTCTGTCCAAACTGATACTCTTTTAGGTGAGAATAGGTGCAGTATTTGAAAGAACTTACAGAGCTGAATTTCCACCAATCACCGAAAGGAGAAAAGAAACATGAAAGGAGATGTTCACACTTTATGGAAAATGCTTCAACCCTGTAAGTTCTTTCAAATACTGCACCTGAGGGGGTAAGCCCCATTTCCAAAATATCCCTCCGGAGATTTTTTTAAGACCGCCGCGATGAGGCAGGGGGTGCGTTTTTGGAGACCCCCCTCCCCATGCCTTTAGGCCCTGCGGTAGCAGTGCAGATCAAGTAACAATTTGTTTGTGTTGGCTTCACATTCAAACATTTTCTGAAAAGAAAACAAAAACTTTATTG
>OLNE01000394.1_pt1 | contig 43735 bp, 38 predicted proteins | sample 1672431 | NCBI WGS metagenome assembly OLNE01 (sample SAMEA3136685, study PRJEB25190) | human gut metagenome | reverse complement strand
CGGCGGACTTCCGCTCATTGGCCCCGATTGTATTGGAACAGGCATTGAAGGAATCAGGGACGCAACTGCTGGAACCTTATCTCTCCTTCACCCTCTATGCGCCCCGGGAATATCTTTCCAGGGCTTATCATGATGCACCGAAATACTGTGCCACCATCGAAACGGTCCAGGTAAAAAAGGATGAAGTTGTCTTTACTGGCGAGATTCCCGCCCGCTGTATACAGGCATACCGTACTGATCTGGCCTTTTACACCAACGGGCAGAGCGTATGCCTTACAGAACTGAAAGGGTATCAGGCCGCTGTCGGCAAGCCAGTCATCCAGCCCCGCCGTCCAAACAGCCGCCTGGACAAGGTGCGCTATATGTTTCAGAAGATAATGTAACGTCTTGCGCAATGCAAGCGTTCATTGCTGGCTATTGCGAAATATCATTGATAAAATCAGTATCAGAGAGGAGAAACTATTTTGAACCAGGAACAGACGAATAGAACCGCAAGCAGGACTGTTATATCTGCGGCAGCTACAAGAAGCGTACCCGTGACTGTACGGCACACTTTATCCGCACCGACCTTTTGACGGCGGGCGTGCTTTCCAATCTCCGGCAAGTGACGGAATACGCCGCCAGGCATGAGAGCCGCTTTGTAAAGCTGCTCATCCAGCAGAACGAAATCGGCGGCAAGAGAAAGACCGCCGCAGCCACGAAGCAGCTTGAACAGGCCCAGACACGCATTGCCGAAGTGAACCGCATTATCAAGCGGCTGTATGAGGACAATGTAAGCGGCAAAATCAGCGACGAGCGTTTCATGGAGCTGTCGGCGGACTATGAGCAGGAGCAGCGGGAACTGAAAGACCGGGCTGCCGCTTTGCAGGAGGAACTTTCCAAGTCGCAGGCCGCCACCGTCAACGCCGAGAAATTCATGGGGATTGTGAGAAAGCACCTTGCTTTTGAAGAATTGACCCCCACCCTCTTGCGGGAAATGATTGAGAAAATCGTCGTGCATGAGTGCAGCTATGACGAGAACGGCACCCGCAGGCAGGACATTGAGATTTATTACAGCTTTGTCGGCAAGATTGATTTGCCCGAAGCCTAACGCCCGACCTATCCGACACAATGGCCAAGTGCCGGATAGGAACGGCAAAATTTTTTACACTTCTATTACTTCTTTATCGCACATTAGCAAATGTGCAGGAGTATAAGAACAGGCTCAAGAACGAAAAATTCAAGGCCGCCGAGATTGCCAAGGCGACCGGTTCCGAGATAAGTCTCATGACCACGACAGCTACAACCCGCTGAAGCCAACCGTGACATATTTCCGGAAAAGCAGCTGCTTCATGCAATTCATATGGCCGGTGGTTTGTCATACCTGAATGTAACGAACGGCCTATTCATGATTGCTATCATCGTATTCGCCGGTCTGCTTGGCCTGTTGCTCAGTATGATGATGCGTCGGCAGCAGACCCGTGAGCAGGCGCATGAGCGCATGCTGGAGCGGGAGCGTCAGGAACATCACGCTCAGACGCTCGATTACGCCACGCAGGTGCACGACTCGGGCGGACGCGGTATCCGTTGATCGGTTGCGTCGACTATGTGACGCTCTTCGAGAAGAGCTTGCCGGCAAGGGATTCCATGGAGGGTTCGCGCTGCACGACAATGGACTCATGGAAGACATCGACCCCGATCATATGACGCTGCTTGGCGAGCTGCTCAATGAAATCGCCCATAACATCATCCGGCATTGCCCGGCAGGTTGCGAATTCGATTGCAGCGTGATGCTTCACGATGACGTCGCAGAAGTCACCCAGTACAATTCCGTGACTCATCCGGCCGATAAAAGTGAGACGGCGGTCTCCACACATATGGGACTTGGCCTGTGTCGTGACAGACTGCTCCATATCGGCGGCATGCTGCGCACCGAGGTCGAGGACGGCACTTGGATGCTGTATGCCCGTGTGCCTCTATCGCATCAAACCTGACCACTGTCGTAGCGTCCGCGGTGTCGTAATACAAAAAAGAGCGCCGGGGAGAATTCCCTGACGCCCATGCCAACGAGACGATGACAGCCGGTAATCGGTGTGTCGGCCGACCGTCCTGACGACGGCGGCCGGCCGACACACCGGGCCGGACAGCGAATCGGCCTACTTGATAGCGTTGAGCCACTGCTCCTTGGTGGCCTTCTCCGCCTCCAGCTTGGCCTTCTTCTTTGGGTCGGACTCGGTCGCGATCTTCTCGTCAAGCTCGGCGAGCTGAGCGGTCAGCTGCTCCTCGAAGCTGGACTTGCGGGCGTCGGCCTCTGGATCGGTCTTCTTCCACGCGGCGTCCTCGACGGCCTTGATCTGCTTGTCGACGGCGTCGAGACGGCCTTCGATGCGGCGCATGTCGTCGCGCGGCACATAGCCGATCTGATCCCACTCGTCTTGGATGGCTCCCAGCGCCTGACGCGCCTTCTTCGCGGCGGCCTCGTCGGCGACGGGTACCAGGGCCTCGGCCTTCTTCAGCAGCTCCTCCTTCTTGGCGAGGTTCTCTTTCTCGGAGGTGCTGATCTGGTCACGGTCGGCCTGACGCGCGTTGAAGAACTCGTCGGCTGCCTTGCGGAACTGCGCCCACAGCGCGTCGTCATCGCTGCGGCCGACGCGGCCGGCCCGCTTCCAACGGTCCATCAACTCGTTGAACCGGCGCGAGGTCTCGCCCCATGCGGTCGAGTCCTTCAGCTGGTTCGCCTCGGCGATGATCGCCTCTTTCTCGGCCTTGGCATGGGCGCGCTCGACGTCGCGGGCCTGCGACCACTTGCGGCGGGCCTGGTTGAACGTGGTGCGTGCGGCGGAGAAACGCTTCCACAGCGCGTCGGCCTGCGGCTTGTCGATGTGCACGGACGTGCGCTGATGCTGCTGCCACTGGTCGAATAGGGAACGGAACTTGTCGGCGGTGGAACGCCAGTTGATCTCGTCATCCAGCGAGGATGCGAGGGCCTCGGCCTTCTCGACGATCTTGGTGCGTTCTTCGACAGCCTTGGCGATCGCCGCCTTGCGGGCCTTGGTGAGCTCGGCCTTCTTCGCGGCGCCGGCCTCCTTCAGCTGCTCGAACTGCTGCTTCAGCGCGGCCATGTCGCCGACCGCCGCGGGCTTGTCGGTCTCCTGCTCAAGGGACTTCAGCGTCTCGTCGATCTCGTGCGACTTCACCGTGTCGGAATGCAGGCGGCTCGCCAGCAGATCCAACTTGGCCTTGAGGTCAAGGTAACGACGGGCGTACAGCGACAGCGCCTCCTCCTTGGAGACGTCGGGGAACTGCCCGACCTCACGCTCGGAGTCGCCCTCCCTGACGTACACGGTACCGTTGTCGTCGACGCGGCCGAACGCTTCGGCCGCCTTCACCTCGGCGTCCGAATAGCTGGATGCCGAAGCGGCGGGGGCGGGGCGCTTGACCGCTTTCTTGGCGAATGCGGCCGGCGAAGGGGCGTGGGGTTTCGGCGCGGATGCAGGGGTCGGTGCCGGTGTGGGCGTCGTTGCCTGCTCGGTGGGTTCGGTGGTGTTGTCGGATATGGTGGCAGTCTCGTCGGCCATGGCCAGCTCCTTATAAGCTTGAAGGTAGTCGTTGGCTGGGGAAAATCCGAATGGATTTTTCCGCAACCTCCCCTATTATAGGGAATCGTGGCTAAAGGCGCATCAATATCAGGATTTCCAGAGTGGCTCCCCTCTGAACGTGTTGTGGAGCAGCGTGTCATCGACACGCTCCGTAGGGTTTTCGAGCTCAACGGTTTCATCGGCATCGAGACACGCGCGGTGGAACAGGGCTCCAGTCTGCTCAAAAAAGGCGAGACCAGCAAGGAGATTTACCTGCTGTCCCGTCTGCAGGAGGTCGGGCACGAATCCGACACGCCGGTCAATGACCGGTTGGGTCTGCACTTCGATCTGACCGTGCCGCTGAGCCGGTATGTGGTCGAGCATTCCGGCGACCTCGCGTTCCCGTTCAAGCGTTGGCAGATTCAGAAGGTGTGGCGTGGCGAACGTCCGCAGGAAGGACGTTTCCGCGAGTTCGTCCAGGCCGATATCGACGTGATCGGCAACGGCGACCTGCCCGACCATTACGAGGTCGAGCTGCCGCTGGTCATGGTGTCGGCTCTTGAGGAGCTGCGCGCGTTCGGCCTACCCAAGGCGACCGTGCACGCGAACAACCGCAAGCTGTCCGAAGGCTTCTACCGCGGACTTGGCCTGACCGACATCGAGGGAGTGCTTCGCGAGATCGACAAGCTCGACAAGATCGGCGCGGACGAAGTGGCGAAGCTGCTCGTCGACACGTGCGGCGCCGATGAAGCGCAGGCCCGCGCCTGCCTGGAACTGGCCGAACTCACCGCCGCCGACGGCAAGGAGCTCGCCGACAAGTTCGACGCGCTGTGCGCCGCGCACGGCATCGCGGCCGATTCCGCCGCGTACATGCTGGCCCGGCAGGGACTGGACATGCTCGCGATGATCGTCGACGAAGCCGCCCTCATCCGCCCGGGCGCGGTGATCGCCGACCTGAAGATCGCCCGTGGACTCGACTACTACACCGGTTCCGTATACGAGACCTTCCTCGACGGGGCGGCGTCGCTTGGCTCGATCTGCTCCGGCGGCCGTTACGACAACCTCGCCTCGCAGGGCAACCGCAAGTACCCGGGCGTCGGCCTGTCCATCGGCCTGAGCCGTCTCGTGTCGTACATGCTGCACTCCGCCGGAGCGCACGCCAGCCGCGTCTGCCCGGCATCCGTGCTCGTCGCCGTGTGGAATGAGCAGGATCGCTCCGCCGCGAATCTCATCGCGAACACGCTGCGCTCCCGCGGCATCGCCGCGGACGTCGCGCCCACTGCGGCCAAACTTGGCAAGCAGATCAAATATGCCGACAAGCTTGGCATCCCGTATGTGTGGTTCCCGGCCGGCGCGACGGACGGCGACGACACGGCATCCGACGAGGTCAAGAACATCGTCACCGGCGATCAGCAGCCGGCCGATCCCAAGTCGTGGCAACCGGATACTGTGTATGCCCGGCAAACCGTTGTAATCGACTGATTTTCGTCAGCGCCCGTCCTCTGCCGGGGACGGGCGCGCGTTGCAGGGAAACCATTGCATAGATTGCATAAGAAAGAGGAAGCATGAGCCAGACGGCTTACAGAACACATCATGCCACCGAGGTGACCGAAGCACTCGTCGGTCAGAAGGTGACGCTCGCAGGTTGGGTCGATCGTCGCCGCGATCATGGCGGCGTGGCGTTCATCGATTTGCGCGACAACACCGGCCTGGTGCAGATCGTCATCTACGACGAGGAGATGGCGCGCCCGCTGCGCTCCGAGTTCGTCATCCAGGTCACCGGCGAGGTTCGTCTGCGCCCGGACGGCAACGAGAACACGCATCTGGCCACCGGCAAGATCGAAGTCGTCGTCGAGACCATCGATGTGCTCGCCAAGTCCGATGCGCTGCCGTTCCAGGTGTCCACCGCGCTCGAAAACGAGTCCGAGAACAAGCTGCCCGGCGAAGATGTGCGACTGAAGTACCGTTACCTCGACCTTCGCCGTCCGTCCATGCAGCACAACCTCAAGTTGCGCTCCGACATGGCCAAGGCCGCCCGCCACGCGCTGGAGGAGATGGACTTCACCGAGGTCGAGACCCCGACCTTCATCAAGTCCACCCCGGAAGGTGCCCGCGACTTCGTCGTGCCCGCCCGTCTGGTGCCTGGCTCCTGGTACGCGCTGCCGCAGTCCCCGCAGCTCTTGAAGCAGCTGCTCATGGTCTCCGGCGTCGAGCGCTACTACCAGCTCGCCCGCTGCTACCGTGACGAAGACTTCCGCGCCGACCGCCAGCCCGAGTTCACCCAGCTCGACATGGAGATGGCGTTCGTCGACCAGGAGGACGTGATGGCCATGGCCGAGAAGGTCATCGCCGCCATCTGGAAGTCCGCCGGCTACGACGTGCAGCTGCCGATTCAGCGCATCACCTGGCAGGATGCCATGGACAAGTACGGCTCCGACAAGCCGGACCTGCGTTTCGGCAACCCGCTCGTCGAGCTCACCGAATACTTCAAGGACACGCCGTTCCGCGTGTTCCAGGCCGACTACGTCGGCGCCGTCGTCTTCAAGGGCGGTGCCGCCACCCCGCGTCGTCAGTTCGACGCATGGCAGGAGTGGGCCAAGCAGCGCGGCGCCAAGGGCCTCGCCTACGTGTCCTTCACCGAGGACGGCGAGCTCAAGGGACCCGTCGCCAAGAACCTGTCCGACTCCGAGCGCGAGGGCCTGATGGCCGCCGTCGGTGCCGAGTCCGGCGACGCCGTGTTCTTCGCCGCCGGCTCCCGCGAATCCTCCCAGCTGCTGCTGGGTGCCGTGCGCGTGGAGCTCGCCCGTCGCGCGGGTCTGCTCGATCCGAAGAAGTTCGCCTTCACCTGGGTCGTGGACTTCCCGCTGTTCAAGCCCACGGATGACCCGGATGATGACGATGTGGCTGTCGGCCACTCCAAGTGGACCTCCATGCACCACCCGTTCACCATGCCGAGCAAGGACTGGATCGACAAGTTCGATCAGGATCCCGAGCACGCCATGTCTGACTCCTACGACATCGTCTGCAACGGCGAGGAGATGGGCGGCGGTTCCGTGCGTATCCACCGCGACGACATTCAGGACCGCGTCCTCAACGTCCTCGGCATCGCTCCCGAAGAGGCCAAGGAGAAGTTCGGCTTCCTCCTCGACGCCTTCAAGTTCGGCGCCCCGCCTCACGCAGGCATCGCCCTGGGCTGGGACCGCACCGTGTCCATCCTCGCCGGTGCCGACACCATTCGCGACGTCATCGCCTTCCCGAAGGCCGGTGGCGGTCGTGACCCGTTGACCGGCGCCCCGGCTCCGATCAGTGACGAGCAGCGTGCCGAGACCGGCGTCGACTACGACCCGGATGCCGAAGACTGAGTAACATCTCGCTGTCTTCTTTGACGGGAGGGTCCAGACCATACAGGTCGGGGCCCTCTTTGCATATCCGTCTGCGCAGTGCACAGGCCGTTTTTTCGCAGTTGTCCGCACCCTGCTACCCGTGAGGATTGCCGAACTGCTGTTTTGCGTTCCTATGTGCGCGCCGAAACGACAAGTGCGCGCACATAGCGACGCAAATGGCCCGGTTTGCGTTCTTAAGTGCGCGCGGTCGTCGTTTCGGCGCGCACATAGGAACGCAATGACGGCCAAAGCACATCAGCAATGGGATCGTGATCACCATTGGAATCGTGGATAACGACCGGTTCGCATTGCCCATGCTGGATATGCCGCTGACCGACATTCCCGGTCCCGAGATCTGCCGGCGTGTTCGTGCTGCATCAGCCGACATCGTGGTACTTGGCATCACATCGTATTCGTTGGATCATTACCGTCAGCTGGCGATCGATGCGGGCGCCCAGGGGTTGATTGCCAAAAGCGTGACGCCGAAGGAACTCGCCGAAGCCATGCGGAATGTCCTGGTACTGCCGTTCCCGGGTTTCCCGACCACGGAACAGGCACATGGGTCGATAGTATCGGCATCGGCGCGACGGTCCCGGACACTGTCGAAGCGGGAGCGTGAGGTGTTGGGTCTGTATGCCGACAACTATTCGACGGCGGAGATTGCGGAGCGCCTGGGAATAGCGGATTCGACGGTGTCCGTGGTGGTGCGGCACGCGAAGGTCAAGCTCGACGTCGCCGCTCGGTCGGAGGCCGTGCGCGTGTTTCGTGCATTGTACTGAGTCGAATACGGCTTGAACATCGTGCGTCTGTTTACGGTGACCACCCCCAGCCGCCGGTACCGATCGAAGCCGCTGCCATGTCGATCCGGCATGTTGATGACGTCATGCGTGTCATGCAGCGCCCGCATGACGATGGAGCGCAGCGATTGTGCTTCCGCTTCCTCCAGCAGCCCTGCGTCGAGGTCATGATCGATACGCATGACCGCGTAGGCGAGATCGTTGGAGATTCGGTCGTGCACACGCACAAGACCCGCAAGGCGCCGCCCGAATTCGCCGCGGCTTTCGTCACCGCGGACACGCACGCCGACCTCAACGGCGTGGTCAAGCACACGCTGGAGGTGTCCAAGGTCAGTTTCGCACCGATTGACGCGGCCGTCGAGGCGACCGGCATGGAGTCGGGCGGCATGTCGCCGATCGGACTGCCCGATGACTGGCCGCTGCTCGTCGACCAGCATGTGCTGTCGATTCCCAAGCTGTATCTCGGCTCCGGCATCCGCCCGTCCAAACTGGTGGTCGACGGCTCGATCTTCGCCGATATTCCCGGCGTCCGATTCGTCCCCGGTCTGGGCAAGCCGCGGCAGTAAGACGCCGCGCGGCCGCGGGCGAGTCGCACAGGCGAGTCGCATATTGGACGAGAATGTGAACTTCTTGTGCCTTCAATAGTTTATACTGCTCAATATGTCAGAAAAACAAGAAGCAATACTCCCCGTGGTGCCACTGGTACCGGGCAATGAACCCACAGGACGACCTCTCGTCGAACTGACTCACGTGGAAAAGTACTTCGGCGACCTCCACGTATTGAAAGACATCAACCTGACCGTCAACAAGGGCGAAGTGCTCGTCGTCGTGGGGCCGTCCGGCTCCGGCAAGTCGACGATGTGCCGCACCATCAACCGCCTGGAGCCCATCGAGTCGGGCGACATCCGCATCGACGGCAAGGCGCTGCCCCAGGAGGGCAGACAGCTCGCGCAGCTGCGCGCCGAAGTCGGCATGGTGTTCCAGTCGTTCAACCTGTTCGCCAACAAGACGATCCTTGAAAACGTTACCCTTGCGCCCATCAAGGTGCGCCACATGGACAAGAAGGAAGCCGAGCATCTCGCCATGGATCTGCTGACCCGTGTCGGCGTCGACTCGCAGGCGTCCAAGATGCCCTCCCAGCTGTCCGGCGGCCAGCAGCAGCGCGTGGCCATCGCCCGCGCGCTCGCCATGCGCCCGAAGGTCATGCTGTTCGACGAGCCGACCTCCGCGCTCGACCCCGAAATGGTCAACGAGGTGCTGGACGTGATGGTCGAGCTCGCGCGAGAAGGCATGACGATGATCTGCGTCACCCACGAGATGGGCTTCGCGCGCAAGGCGGCCGACCGCATCGTGTTCATGGCCGACGGGCAGATCCTTGAGGAGAGCACGCCCGACGAGTTCTTCGGCCATCCGAAGACCGAACGCGCCAAGGACTTCCTGTCGAAGATCCTCACGCACTGATTGGTCGTGACGCATATGACGGTATTCAACACTCGCATCAGGCGCATCGCCCGCCGCGCGCTCGCGGCGCTCGCCGCCGTGGCATGCACGATGTCGCTGGCCGCGTGCGGCGCCGACGAAAGCGGCAAGATACGCATCGGCATCAAGTTCGACCAGCCCGGCCTCGGCTTCAAGAAATCCGGAACATACGTCGGCTTCGATGTGGACGTGGCCAAGTACGTCGCCAAGAAGCTCGGCTATTCCGAAGACGAGATCGTCTGGAAGGAAGCCCCCTCCAAGCAGCGTGAGGCCATGCTGCAGAACGGCGACGTCGACATGATCCTCGCCACCTACTCGATCACCGACGAGCGCAAGAACGCGGTCTCCTTCGCCGGCCCGTACTTCGTGGCCGGGCAGGACCTGCTCGTGCGCAAGGACGACCATTCCATCAACGGCCCCGAAGACCTCAACGGCAAGCGCCTGTGCTCGGTCACCGGTTCCACTTCGGCCGCCACAGTCAAGGAGAAGTTCGCCTCTGAAGTGCAGCTCATGGAGCAGCCCGGCTATGCGGAATGCGCCACGGCGCTGTTCTCCGGCATCGTGGACGCGGTCACCACCGACGACATCATCCTCGCCGGCCTCGCCTCCGCCTCGCGCGGCAAGCTGCGCGTCGTCGGCAAGCCGTTCACGCAGGAATACTACGGCGTGGGCATCAAGAAGGGCGACACGGCGCTCGCCAAGAAGATCAACGCCGCCATCACCGAGATGATCAAGGACGGTTCCTGGGAGCGCGCCATCGCCGACAACACCGAGGGCACGTCGTACACGCCGAATGCGGAGTACAACCCGCCGAAACCGACCGAGGGGGAGAAGTAGCATGGACGGATTCATCCAACTGTTCAGCGAGTACAACGTTCCCGCCGCGTTCCTGGTCAACATCGAACTGACGCTGTGGTCGGCGCTGTTCTCGCTGATTCTCGGCGTGGTGCTGGTCATGATGCGCATCTCGCCGATATCCTCACTGCGCACCGTCGCCGGAGCCTACGTGGAACTGTTCAAGAACCTGCCGCTGACCATCATCATGGTGTTCATGGTGCTGGGCGCCTACGCGCAGCTCAAGCTCACGTTCTCCGACACGTTCGCCACGAACTTCTTCTGGCTGTCGGTGACGGGCCTGAGCCTGTACACCGCGGCGTTCGTGTGCGAGTCGCTGCGTTCAGGCATCAACACCGTGCCGATCGGCCAGGCCGAGGCGGCTCGTGCGCTCGGATTGGGCTTCATGCAGTCGGCCACGCAGATCATCCTGCCGCAGGCGTTCCGCGGCTCGGTCGCGCCTCTCGGCAATACGCTGATCGCGTTGCTGAAGAACTCCACGGTGGCCGCGGCCGCGTCGGTGGCCACGGAGACGTCGTCGCTGATGAGCACGATGATCGAATTCCACCCGGACGTGATCGTGCAGATCTTCCTGATCTTCGCGTTCGGCTATGTGATTCTCATCATCCCGATCGGCATGCTGACCACGTACCTGTCCAACAAGCTCGCCGTGCGGAGGTGACGACATGGCTGATACTTCCAATTCCGTATTGTTCGACCAGCCCGGTCCCAAGGGACGTCGCGCCATCCGCATCGTCAACTGGGTCGCCGCGCTGATCTTTGTCGGCGTGCTGGTGCTGATCCTGATGCGCCTGCACAACCCGCCGGACGGCGAGAACCAGCTGAGCTGGGAGCTGTGGAAGCCCGCGCTGGAGCGTGAGGCGTGGACCGATTTCTATCTTCCCGGCCTGTGGATGACGGTCAAGGCGTCCATCGTCGCCGTTGTCGGCTCCGTGGTGTTCGGCCTGGTGTTCGGCGTCGGCCGACTGCTGCCGAACGTGGTACTGCGGGCGATCTCGTCGGTCGTCGTGGAGTTCTGCCGCGCGGTGCCGGTACTGCTGCTGATGATCTTCTTCTGGCGCTGGTTCGCGTTCGCGGGACTGTCCAGCCCGTCCTACTGGGCAGTGGTGCTGGCCCTGGTGCTGTATAACGGCTCCGTGGTCGCCGAGCTGGTGCGTTCCGGCGTCGGCAACCTACCGAACGGGCAGCGTGAGGCGTCGCTCGCACTGGGACTGACCGAGACGCAGTCGCTGATGCAGATCGAGGTGCCGCAGGCCGTCTACGCGATGTTGCCGGCCGCCGTCACGCAGCTGGTCGTGGTGCTCAAGGATACCGCGCTCGGATCGATCATCATGTACACCGATCTGCTGCAGGAGTCGCGCCGTCTCGGCTCGATGTACTTCAACATCCTGCAGACGCTGGTCGTGGCCGCGGTCGTGTACTTCATCGTCTGCTGGCTGCTGTCGCGTCTGGCCGAATGGCTGCCGTCGCGCATGCGGCAGCGCACCGCGGCGCCGGCCGAACCGGAACCAGTTCCGCCGATCGCGATCATGGATCCGTCCAACGTCAACCAGATTGCCGTCGCCAAGGAGGTCGAGGAGCGCCCCCTGCGCGGCACGCCGCTCACATACCACGTGCACCATCGCGGCAGCAACGCCTCGATCCACAACTGGCAGCGCACGCGCTACGAGCAGGGCTTCGACGAGGCCCATCCCGATCCGCAGGGCGGAGATGAGGACGATGCCGAGCAGAAGAACGCTGAAGACGACGCGTAATGACCCGGTAGATTACGGCCCGCGCAGGAATACGCGGACAGCGTCCCGCAGCCTGACCCGATAACGGCCGGGCCGGCACTCCCCGACAGGGGATGCGCCGGTCCGGCCGTTCGATATTCCGCCGCGGAAATGCTTCACAAGGCGGCGCATGGGACGTACAATCGGGGCATGGCCAAAGGCGACGGAAAATCGGACAAGACAGATAAGCCGGACAAGTCGGGCAAAGGAGCGAAGTCCGAGAAAACGGACAAACGCATCGACAAGGTACTGCGGCTCGCCACGAACCGCATCGAAACCATCGAATCGAGCACGACGGTGGCTGAACGACTCGCGAACGCCGCCAAATCCAGTGAGCTGCTCAGCGCTGTATGGTCGCTGCCGCCCGCGCAGCGTCTCATGTTCCATCACGGCGTGCATATCGACGATGTCGCCGGAGACTCCACACCCGGCTTCCCAGGCGGCAGGGATGACGCTGAACGGTTCATCACGCTCAGCTCATCGGAGATCGCCCGATATCAACGGCTGCTGTATGCGAACGGCGTCAAGGGCTCGCGCCGCCGGCTGCTCATCGTGCTGCAGGGCATGGACGCCTCCGGCAAGGGCGGCATCGTGCGCCACGTGTTCCGGCAGGGCGACCCGATGGGCATCCACTATCACGGTTTCGGCAAGCCGACCGACGAGGAGGCGCGGCACGGCTTCCTGTGGCGGGTGGAACGCGAGCTGCCAAAGAACGGGTGGATCGCGGTGTTCGACCGCTCGCATTACGAGGACATCGTCATGCCGCATGTGTACGGCACGTATCCCGAGGCCGAATGGTGCGGCCGGTACGATCTGGTCAATGAGTTCGAGCGTTCGCTGGCGGCCGACGGCTGCGCGATTCTCAAGATCTTCCTCGTCGTGAGCCAGGAGGAGCAGAAGAGGCATTTTCTCGGGCGTCTCAACGACCCGACCAAATACTGGAAGTTCGACATGTCCGACCTGGACGCGCGCGAACGCTGGGACGACTATATGGGCGCGTGGCAGGAGGTGTTCGAGAAGACCAGCACGCAGACCGCGCCGTGGTATCTGGTGCCCGCTGACAACCGCTGGTACTCGAGGGCCGTGGTCTCCGAGCTGCTGCGCACCACATTGAAGAACATGAACATGACATGGCCGGGACTCGACCCGGACGTCGATCCGGACGAGGTTCGGCGGCTGCTGGGGTGAACTTGCGCCCGCCGGTCGATTCCGCAAGCTGCGCCGGCGTGTAGACTGGGAACCACTATGGCAGATACAGAACACTATGGTTCGCTGGGGGCGCTGGCGCCCGCGTGGGACGAGGGCGAGCGCAACATCGACACGGACGAGATCTACGAGCGGTTCTTCGGCTGGGTGGCCGACGTCAAGGGCGTCGAGCCGTGGCCTCATCAGGAAGAGGCCATCATGGACCTGCTGGCAGGCGACCATGTGATCCTCAACACGCCGACCGGCTCCGGAAAGTCGCTGGTGGCGCTTGGCATGCACTTCGCCGCGCTGTGCACCGGGCGGCGCTCCTATTACACCGCGCCGATCAAGGCGCTGGTCTCGGAAAAGTTCTTCGATCTGGTCGAGGTGTTCGGCCGCGACAACGTCGGCATGATCACTGGAGACACGCATATCAACGCCGATGCGCCGATCATCTGCTGCACGGCCGAGATCCTCGCCAACCAGGCGCTGCGCGAGGGGCGTCGCGCGGACGTCGGCTGCGTGGCCATGGACGAGTTCCACTATTACGGCGACTCGGAGCGCGGCTGGGCGTGGCAGGTGCCGCTGCTGACGCTGCCGGACACGCAGTTCCTGCTGATGAGCGCCACACTCGGCAACGTCGACGCGATCGCCGACAAGCTGGAGGACATGACCGACACTGACGTGGACGTGATCGCCGACGCGCCGCGCCCGGTGCCGCTCACTTACGAGTACACGCTCGATCCGCTGGAGAAGACCGTCGAACTTGCGTTCCGCAAGGGCGAGACGCCGATCTACGTCGTGCATTTCTCGCAGGATGCGGCGCTCGACACCGCGCAGTCGCTCGCCTCGACCGGCGTGTCCAGCAAGGAGCAGCGACAGGCCATCGCCGAGGCCATCAAGGGCGTGAAGTTCACGACCGCGTTCGGCAAGATACTGCAACGGCTGTTGCGTACCGGCGTCGGCATCCACCATGCCGGCATGCTGCCGCGATATCGTCGTCTCGTCGAGCAGCTTGCGCAGCAGGGGCTGTTGCCGGTCATCTGCGGCACCGATACGCTGGGAGTCGGCATCAACGTGCCGATCCATTCGGTCGTGCTGACCGCGCTGACGAAGTTCGACGGCACCAAGATGCGTCGCCTGCGCGCCCGCGAGTTCCATCAGATCGCCGGCCGCGCCGGCCGCATGGGCTTCGACACGGAGGGACTGGTCGTCGCCGAGGCGCCCGAATACGAGATCGAAAACGCCAAGGCCGTCGCCAAGGCCGGGAACGATCCGAAGAAACTCAAGAAAGTCAAGCGCAAGAAGGCGCCGGAAGGGTTCGTCACGTGGAACCAGAGCACGTTCGACAAGTTGATTGACGCCGCGCCGGAAACACTCGTCCCGCACATGAAGATCACCCATTCGATGGTGCTCAACGAGGTCACGCAGGGCGGTGACGCGCGCCGGCGCGTCGACGAGCTGATCGACGACTCCGCGCAGACGCCGGACCAGAAGGAGCATCTGCATGAACGTGCCGACGAGATATTCCAGACCCTGTTCGACACGAAGGTGATCGAGACCGAAGAGCGCGACGACGGTGGGCTCGACTACTTCCTCGACGTGGACATGCCCGACGATTTCGCGCTCGACCAGCCGCTCAGCCCGTTCCTGCTCGCCGCGCTGGAACTGCTCGACCCTGAATCCGACATGTACGCGCTTGACGTGATTTCCATGGTCGAGGCCACACTCGAAGACCCCAAGCAGGTGCTGCGCGCGCAGGAGCGGCAGGCGCGCGACGCCGCGATGATCCGGATGAAGGAAGACGGGCTCGAATACGACGAGCGCATGGACAGGCTGCAGGAGATCACCTATCCCAAGCCGCTGGAGGACATGCTTGACGCGGCGTTCGATCAGTACCGGCACGACGTGCCGTGGGCGAACGACTACTGGCTGAGCCCCAAATCCGTGGTACGCGACATGGTCGAGACCGCCTCCGACTTCACCGGATACATCTCGCGGTACAACATCGCCCGCTCGGAGGGCACGCTGTTGCGCTACCTGTCCGACGCCTACCGGGCGCTCGCCCGCACCGTACCGGACGACAAGCTCGACGATCAGCTGCGCGACGTGATCTCATGGCTGCGCGTGGTCGTGCGTTCGATCGACTCCAGTCTGGTGGACGAATGGGAGAACGCCGGCGCGTCCGATGATGCCTCGCAGGCGGCCGCCAGTCTGGCCGCGCCGGGCGCGAAGGCCGCGGTGGTGGAGGACCGGCGCGGGCTCACCGTGCTGATCCGCAACGCGCTGTTCCACCGCGTGCAGCTCATGGACCTTGACAAGCCCGAGACGCTCGGCGCTCTCGACAAGGAGTGGGGCTACGGCGTGCATGAGTGGGAGGACGCGCTCGACGACTTCTACGACGAACACGAGTACGTGAACACCGACGCCAAGGCGCGTTCGGCCGAGCTGTTCATGCTCGACGAGAAGCACGAGAACGATGAGCACAGCTGGCACGTGCGCCAGATCATCGACGACTCCGACGGCGACCACGACTGGGCCATCACCGGCACCATCGACCTGGACGCGACGCAATCCAGCGGCGAAGTCGTCTTCTTCGACTACGCCGTCACCAACGACTGACGCCGCCGGCCCCCGCCAGCGGGGGCTGGCGCGAAGCGACTGAGGGTGGTCCGTCCGGTATCGAACCTATGTTCGATGCTGTGTTGTAGAGTGTAGGCATGGCTGAGAATGATCTGTTCGGGGCGGCGGATGTGCCCGACGATATGACGCGACCGTTGGCCGTGCGCATGCGGCCTCGGACGGTCGACGAGGTGTTGGGGCAGTCCCATGTGCTGGGGGAGGGCTCCCCATTGCGGCGTCTGGCGAATCCCTCGTCCAAGGGGTCGCTGACCGCGCCGAGCTCCATCATCATGTTCGGACCTCCCGGCGTGGGCAAGACCACGCTGGCGACCATCGTCGCCCGTCAGTCGGGGCGCGCGTTCGAGGAGCTGTCGGCGGTGACATCGGGGGTGAAGGACGTGCGTGACGTGCTCGCCCTCGCGCGGCGCAGACTCGTCGGCGACGGCACGGAGACCGTCCTGTTCATCGACGAGGTGCATCGTTTCTCCAAATCGCAGCAGGACGCGTTGCTGCCCGCCGTCGAGAACCGTGACGTCACCTTCATCGGCGCGACCACCGAGAATCCGAGCTTCTCCGTCATCAAACCATTGCTGTCACGTTCCGTCGTCGTCAAACTCGAATCGTTGGAACCGTCCGATCTCGTCACGCTCATCGCACGCGCGGTGGAAGACAAGCGCGGATTGAACGGCGAAGTCAAAATCGACGATGCGGCGGTCAACGAGATCGTCCGCATGGCCGGCGGTGACGCCCGCAAGACGCTGACGATCCTCGAAGCCGCTGCAGGTGCCGTCACCGGAGACAAGGCCCGCAGAAAAGGCGCGCGGCGTCCGACCATCACGCCGGATGTGGTCTCGCAGGTCATGGACGCCGCCACCGTGCGCTACGACAAGGACGGCGACGACCATTACGACGTCATCTCCGCATTCATCAAATCGATGCGCGGCTCCGACCCGGATGCCGCGATACACTACCTCGCACGCATGCTGCGAGCGGGCGAGGATCCGCGGTTCATCGCCCGTCGCATCATGATCGCCGCCAGCGAGGAGGTCGGCATGGCCGCGCCGCAGATACTGCAGGTCACCGTCGCCGCCGCACAGGCCGTCGCGATGATCGGCATGCCCGAAGCGCGCATCATCCTCGCCGAGGCGACCATCGCCGTCGCCACCGCACCCAAATCGAACGCCAGCTACAACGCCATCAACCAGGCGCTCGCCGACGTGGACGCCGGGCTCATCGGCCAGGTGCCGCTATACCTGCGCAACGCGCCGACCGCGTTGATGAAAAGCTGGGGCAACCATGACGGCTATCGGTACGCGCACGACTGGCCGGGTGCCGTCGCGCCGCAGGAATACCTGCCCGAGGAGCTGCGCGGCCGCGAGTACTATCATCCCAACGACCGCGGATACGAGCACGAGGTCAGCCAGCGCTTGGACAAAGTCCGCTCCATCCTGCACAGTGAAACCGCGCCGGACGGCTATACCGAGTCCAAAGAGCAGAACGGATAAATCGCCCCGCCCGGCGGGGTTGCCGAGCGGTAGCGAGGCTGGGAGTGGTTCATCGCAACCGCCACTCCGCCCTCGTCCGGCAATCCGTTACACTGTAATGTGGCCTGACGCAGTGTGGGTATCGTAAGGGCAGTCCGGAAACAACTGGCGTCGGTCTGAATGGATTTCATCACATGACCTCAACCTCGCAGGAGCGCATCCCCAAGCGTCTGATCGGCGCCATCGTCGCCGTGGGCTCGCTGGCATTCATCGGCATCCTCACCGAAACGGTGATGACCGTGCTGTTCCCGGAACTCATGACCGAATTCGGCGTGAACACCGCCACCGTGCAATGGATCACCACCGTGTATCTGCTGGTGGTCGCGGCCACGATGCCGCTGTCGTCGTTCCTGAACCGCCGCTTCCGGCTGAAGTCCCTGTTCATCGCGGCTGTGGTCCTCGCCGTGACCGGTTCGGCGATCATGATCGTCGGCCACACCTTCCCGGTCATCCTGCTCGCCCGCGTGATCCAAGGCATCGGCTCGGGCGTGGCGACGCCGCTGATGATGAACATCATCCTCGAACAGTCGCCCCGCAGCAAGGTCGGCCGCCTCATGGGCGTAGGTTCGCTGGTGATCACGGTCGCCCCGGCCATCGGCCCCACCGTCGGCGGCGCAGTGTCGAGTGTTTTGCCGTGGCGTGCCATCTTCGTCATCGCCATTCCGATCGTGCTGTTGGTCTCCCTGCCGCTCGGACTGCACTGCATCGAGCAGAAACGCCCCACCGAGGACGCGCGGCTCAACCCAGTGCAGTTCGTGGCGATAGTGCTCGCCCTGAGCGGCATGATCTTGGCGCTCAACCAGATGGGCGTCGCGGTCAGCGCTGCGGTCAACGGCTCTTCGGCGACACGTCCCGTCATCATCACCGTCGTGAGCCTGGTCGTCGGTGTGGGCTCCCTGGTGTTCTTCGGCTGGTCATCCAGCCGCTCGTTCTCGCCGCTGATTCGTCTGGGGTGGCTACGAGACCGTGTCGTCCAGCTTCATCTACTCGCGTACCTGATTCTGCCGATCGTCGGCATCGGATTCGGATACGTCATCACCAATCTGGCCCAGATGTCGCTTGGCACCAGCGCGTTCCACGCCGGCGTCCTCGTGCTGCCGGGCGCTCTGGTCGGTGCGTTCTTCGCGCCCGTCGGAGGCATGCTGTACGACAAATTCGGCCCGACGAAGCCGATTCTTTCGGCGATTTCGGTGGCCACGTTCGGACCGATCCTGCTGCTGGCATTCTCCATGCGGTTGACGCCTGCGCTGCTCGCCGGCTTCTACTTCATTTTCGGGCTGTGCTATGCGCTGGGATTCTCCAACATCATGACCAGTGCGCTGAGCGGCATCGACCACGCGTTCATGCCGGATGGCAATGCCGTGTTCAATACCGCATTGCAGTTCGGCGGTGCCGTCGGCACCGCACTGTTCTCGATGATTCTCGGCGTGGCTCAGGCGGGCGCCGGCTCGGCCGAAAAGGGGAGTGCCGCGTTCCGTCACGCCACGGCCGTGGGCGGCACGTGGATGTTCGCGACGATGACGGTGATCTGCCTGATCGCGATCTGCTCGCTTGCCTGCGCGTTCCGTATCCGTGCGTCGAGAACGGCTGCCGAGCGCTGACTCCCGCTCCGGGGATGGTTCAGGTCAGAGCCATCCCACCGCCAGCAGCGCGACGACGTAGGCGACGCACGCGGCTGCGACCATTAGATCGCGTCGGCGCGCGCGCATCACTCTCCAATGGGTGCGGTGGATGCCTTCCTCGTAGCAGCGCGCGTCAAGCGCCAGACTGAGATTATCCGCGTGACGCAGCGCCGCCACAAGGATCGGCACGATGATGGCGAACAGCGCTTTGACACGAGTGGCCGGCGAACCGGTCTCGATCGTGCCGCCGCGGGCCGATTGCGCGTCGATGATCGCCTTGGTCTCGTCGCTGAGCGTCGGCAGGAACCGCAGCGCAAGACTCATCACCAGAGCCACTTCCTGCGTGTGCCAGCCGATCTTTCTGAACGGCAACAGCAGGGAGCCGAACGCATCCGTCATCGCGGTGGGGGTCGTCGTCGCAAGGAACACGGCACCCAGGATGATCACCAGCGCGAGACGGCACGAATACAGCACCGCGACCATGAGCCCGCCGGTGGTGATCGGCAGCGGGCCGATATGCGCAAGCGTCTCGCCGGAGCGGGCGAAGAACATGTTCACCAGGCCCATCACCGCGAATACGATCAGGAACACGCGCACGGAAGACAGCAAACGCAGCGGATGCAGCCGGGCGGCCGCCACGACGCATGCGGTCAGGACGGCGCCCATCGCCAGCTGCGCCGGCCTGGTGATGACGAATGCGGTGAACATCAACGTCAGGAACGTTACCATCTTCGCGCGCGGATCCAGGGACGCTACGAATGACGGACGGTTCCTGGATCCGTCTTCAATGGACTCGATGCCGGCTTTGCCGGCGTTCGTGGAAGACTCGGTGGCGTCGCCGACGCTGGTGTCTCCGTCGTCTCCGGTACCGCAACCATCGCCTTCGCCGTCGCCATTATGCGATCCCATGGTGATGATGCGGTCCGCGCAGTGCTCGGCCTCGTCGATGGAATGCGTGATGATGAGCACCGCCACGCCCTGACTTTTCAGGGAACCCAGCAGCGCGTGGATGCGGGAGACCGCCGATTCGTCCAGACTGGCGGTCGGCTCGTCCATGATGAGCACACGAGGGCGGCATGCGATGACGCCCGCGATGGCGACGAGCCGCTGCTGCCCGCCCGACAGGTTGAACGGAGAACGGTCGGCGAGATGCTCGATATGCAGCATCCGCAGCGCCTCCTCTACGCGGGTGGCCACCTCCAACTCGCTCAGATGCTGGTTGCGTGGGCCGTACGCCACATCCTCGGCGACGGTGTCAGCGAACAGCTGACGCTCCGGATGCTGCATGACATAGCCGACGTTGCGCCGCAGGGCCGCGCGTTCTTTTCGGGTGAGTGCGCGAGGCCGTTTCCCGTGTTTCGACGACGAGACCGGCAATCCGGCCACGGTGATCGATCCGGCGGACGGGCGGTCCAAGGCGCACAGCAGACGTGCGAGCGTGGTCTTGCCGGCGCCGTTGGAACCCATCAGCGCCACGATTTCGCCTTCGGCGACGCGCAGAGAAAGATTCTCGAAAACCGGGGCGTCGCCATCGTCATAACGATATGACAGGCCGGATACTGCGATGGCGTCGGATGCTGAGCCTGTAGGTGGAATGGGTGATGCGTCCGACTTGGTAGACGCCGGTTTTACGGGTTGTCCGGATTTCGCTGGTTGCGCGGGCGACGCGGCCGCGGTGGAACCTCCGGGCTCCTCAGCTGCCGACTCCGTGGAGCCCGCAGCGTCAGTCGCGTCAGCGTGGCTCCGCGCAATCACTTGCTTCGCCGCAATCGCGTCCCTGTCGGCTTCGACCTGCGTGAGCAGCCCGCCGTCTATGCGAAGTACGCGGTCGGCGTGCATGGTCTCGTCATGATGATGCGTGACCAGCACGATCGTCGTGCCACGCCGTTGCAGCATGTCGAGGATGCGCATCACCTCGATCCGCGCGTCGGGATCCAGCATCGCGGTCGGTTCGTCGAGCACCAGCATGCGCGGGTTCATCGCCAGCATTCCGGCGATGGCGATACGCTGCTGCTGGCCGCCGCTCATGCGCGTCGGATCCGCGTGGCGGAACCCCGCCATATCCACCGATTGCAGGGATTCGTCGATGCGCCCGCCGATGTCGTCCCGAGCCACGCCGAGGTTTTCCGGGCCGAATGCCACATCATCCTCGACGATGGTGGTGACGATCTGATCCTCCGGATTCTGGAACACCGTGCCGATGCCATGCCGGGCATCGCGGTATTCGCTCGGATTCGCTGAAGCGGTCTCGCCGTCGAAGACATGATGGCCCAGCAGCGTCATATCGCCGCCGTCCGGGGCGGCGAGACCGGCGATCAGACGCGCCAGAGTGGATTTGCCGGAGCCGTTGGGGCCCACCAGACACAGCCGCTCCCCGCTGCGGATGGTCAGGTCGATGCCGTCAAGCACCCATGTGACGCCGTTGTCATAGCTGAATCGCACATGCTCAAGTCGTGCGGCGGGAACCATGCTGTTCATATCATCCATTCACAAAACATCGTGGTCAATCCATATCATAGAGGCCATTGTCACCGCTGACGGATGCAGCCCGCCAGAGAGGTCATCACCCGGACTGTCGGAAATAAGCCTCGTGCGATGACCCTTTTGGCGGGCTGCCCTAGGCGGCGACTTCGCGCCGCATCATGTCAGCGATTCAGCAGGTTCGAAATCGGCTTGTACACCAGGAACGTGACCACGCCGTGAATCACGAACTTGATCAGGTTGAACGGCAGCAGTGCGGGAACGATGATGGCCGCCACCTCGGAGACCGGCCAGCCGGTGTAGATCGGCGTGATGACCAGATTGCCGGCGATGGCCGCGACCAAGGCCAGCAGGGCACCGACGACCAAACCGATGACAGCGCCCTTGCGCGTGTGCACGTGGCGATAGATGAGCGCCGCCGGCACCGACAGCGTCAAAGCCACCAGCACGGCCATCAGCGTGCCCCACGGGTCCATGAACACGTGCGGTACGAAGCCGAGCACACTGACGATCGCGGCTGCGGCCGGGCCGTACGCGAAGCCGGCGATCAGGCACACGATGCCGGACGGGTCGTATTTGAGGAACGAGAACGCCGGGTTCGGCAGGATCGGGAACGAGATGAAGCTGGTCGCCATCGCCAGCGCCACGAACAGCGCGTACATGGCGATGCGGCGGGTCGACCAGCGGCCGGAATCGGCGACGCCGGTCGAATGCGCCAAATCCGGGCGCGTCGGCTTGGCCGCGTTCGACGAATCGGCTGAATTGGGTTGCGAAGATACACTCATGGTGAGCTCCGTTTCTTCCATCCGGACTTTGACCGTTGGCTCCGGATTCCCACCGGATCAGCCGCTTGCGCGGGTCGCGGGCTGCCGCGGCCGCCGTTATGAATCCCGGCTCCGCAGGTCACCGCCAGTAAGGAATTGCACCTTCCCTGAAACTTGCTTGACCATGTATACGCCGGGGTGTGGATGATTGACGTAACGTTGCCCACATAGCGAACATGAGGCATCCATGCGCGTAGGTGGCCCCATCCACTACGTTGTGCCGGTTTTCGCGCTGCATACCGGCGCAATTGCCCATTTCGACACGATTTCGTTATACAATTTCGCGTACAGCCACTATGACGTGCGTGTCGCACACCATCCAACAGGAGGTCATGATGATTGATACCGCTCAAGCGTTTGGCGTGGATATCGGCGGATCCGGTATCAAGGCCGCTCCGGTCGACCTGAACAAGGGGGAGTTCGCCGAGCCCAGGCTGAAGATCCTCACCCCGTCCGAGTCCACCCCGCAGGCGATCGGATCGGTGCTGCGCAAGCAGCTCGAACATTTCGAGATTCCGGAGACGGCTCCGGTCGGCATCTCTTTCCCCGCTCCGGTCAAGCCCGGCCAGAAGCTGAATTGGATCGCCAACCTCGACCAGTCGTGGGTAGGCGTCGACATCACCGAGGCGCTGTCCGAGGAGTGCGGCCGTCCGGTCACGGTCGTCAATGACGCCGATGCCGCCGGCTTGGCGGAACAGCAGTTCGGCGCGGCCAAGGGTCAGGAGGGTCTGGTCGTCGTGACCACGCTCGGTACCGGCATCGGCACGGCGCTGATCTATGACGGCGTGCTCATCCCGAACACCGAGCTCGGCCACATCGAGTTGGAGGGCGGCAAGGGCGACGCCGAGCGCTACGCATCCTCCGCGGTGCGCGAGCGCAAGGAGCTCAGCTACAAGAAGTGGGCCAAGCGTCTGACCAAGTACTACAGCCTGATCGAAAAGTACTTCAGCCCCTCGCTGATCGTCATCGGTGGTGGCGTGAGCCGCAAGAGCGACAACTTCGTGCCGTTCATCGACATCGATACGCCGATCGTCCCCGCGAAGCTGCGCAACGAGGCCGGCATCATCGGTGCCGCCTACTACGCCAGCACCAAGTAGCGCAGAGGGCACAGGCACATACATTCGCACGCCACACCTTGGCCGACCATCGTCCCGGCAATGCAGGACGCATGGTCGCGGTAGGGTAGTGGCGTGCGTTTTTCTTCCCGAGTAGATCTGAGCGAGCCCAATCCCATAGCCGCAGCCGAGACACATTGCCGGTGCGAAGGCATGCCCCTGGGCAAGCTCAACGATTCCAATCCCACACGTCACGGACTTGCACCGGCACTGGTGCCGGGCACGTACACCGCCGACCCGAGAGGCCCGCGGCCCGCACGGGAGGCGCTGGCCTCCTTCCTGACCGAGCTTCACCGGGGCGCCGAAGGTGCCGGCACCGCGCCGGCGGCGGATCCGAATCGCCTCTATCTGCTGAGTTCCACGTCACAGGCGTACTCGTGGCTCATGAAGCTGCTGTGTGACGCGGGCGATGCGGTGCTCGCCCCCAAGCCGGGGTATCCGCTGATCGAATCCATCGCCCGCCTGGAATGCGTCGACACTATCGAATACCAGCTGCGTTTCGACGGGTCATGGTACATCGACGTCGCCGAGTTGCGCGCGCTGCTGGACGGGCCGCAGGGGGCGTGTATACGCGCTTTGGTGCTCATCAACCCCAACAATCCGACCGGGTCCTACGTCAAGGCGGGGGAGCGCGAGCAGCTCGTCGGCCTGTGCCGCGAGCGCGGTGTCGCCATCATCGCCGACGAGGTGTTCTACGATTACGCACTGGAGCCGTTCCCCGGCAATGCACGGCTCGCCGGCGAGGCGGGGGCGCTGACGTTCGCGTTGGATGGGTTCTCGAAGATGCTCGCCGCGCCCCATGCCAAGGTCGGCTGGATTCAGGTGTCGGGCCCTGAGACGGACGTTCGCGAGGCCATGCGTCGGCTGGATGTCATCGCCGACGACTACCTGCCGATGAGCGACATCATCGCCTCCCGCATCCCGGACCTGTTGGAGGCGGCGAAGGTCCAGACCGACCTCGTGCGCGGCCGGGTGCAGGGCAATCTCAGGGCACTGCACCGCATGCTGGAGTCCGACCCGCTCGGCGTCGTCTCCGTGCTGCGGGCCGAGGGCGGCTGGAACGTGCTGCTGCGCGTGCCGGGCGTCATCGATGAGAACGAGCTGGTGCTGCACATGATTGACGCGCATGGCGTCTCCGGCCAGCCCGGCTATTTCTTCGACATGGCCTCGAACGGCTATCTGGCCATATCGCTGCTGCCCGAACCGGACGAATTCGCGCATAACGTGCGCGTCGTGCTGGACTCGGTGGCCGAATTGCTGGGGTGATTGTCGAAGGACGCTCTCAAAACTCGCAGATACAGATTCCACGTTTTCTGCGTTTTGGCCATTTTCCGCCGTTTTCGCGTAAAAGCGGAAAACGTATCTGCGAGTTTTGAGAGCGTGCTTTCCGCTATCGTGCCACTTTGGACCGAATCAGGTCCTCATAGAACGCGGCCGCGGCGGCAGGTTCCCCGTCGAATACCACCGCGTGGTCGTCGACCACCAGCGCCCGGTCGATCGCGTACTGCGGCCGTGTGATCATGTCCACGTCATGCGTGGCGAAAATGACCTGCTTGTTGTAGCCGAACAGCGCCTTCGCCACGTGGGCCGAGCCGATCTCGTCCAGGCCCTTGGTGGGCTCGTCCGCCACGATCGCCGCGGGGGAGAAGCTCAACGCGCTGGCGATGGCGAGCAGGTGCCGCTGCTCGCTGTTGAGCGAGCTGGCCGACTGCCGAGCCACGGTGCTGAGCCCGAAATGCGCGAACAGGTTGCCGACGATGGCCAGCCGCTCTGATTCGGGCACCTTGTGCTTTTTCAACGGCTGGTCGATCGCCTCGCGGATGGTCGCCGCACGGTAGTAACTGTCGGGGATCTCCTCGCGGCGGACACGCCCGACGATGTCCTCGATGCGTTTGAGATCACGCTTGACGGCGGGGCTGAGCGCGGTCTCGCCAGCGGTGATGGAGACGGATCCGCTCGTGGCGGCCAATGCTCCGTCGAGCAGCTTGAGCAGCGTGGTCTTGCCGGCGCCGTTCAGCCCGATGACCGCCACGCGCCTGTCGTCGGGCGTGATCGTCAGCGATGTGGGAAGAAGCCCGACGGAACCGTCCTCATAGGTGTGTCCGGCTTGGTCCAGCGTGAAGGTCACCTGCGATGGCAAGGCTTCGTCCTTGCCGAAGAGCGAGTCAAAAAGTCCCATGACTCCTATAGTAGCGGCATCGGCGCATTCGCATCGGCCCGCATCGCGAAAAGGCCCGGCGGCCGCCGGTACGCGGTCGTCGGGCCTTCTCGTCATGGCCTGCGGGCGATCGTCTTCGCGTCAGGCGAAGTCGTTGTCGAACATGTAGATGTAGTACTGGCCGTCGGGCAGCAGCTGGATGGTGTTGAAGTGGATCCAGTCCCAGCTCCCGGATGCGGCCGGATCGGATTCATCGATGCCGGAGTGGCCGGTGGAAGCCTTGTAATCGGGGAACATCTCGCCGAAGTCGACGAGCTTCGTCACCTTGCCGGTGCTCGTGTTGACCTTGATGGCCTGGTCCTGCACGGCATGGTCGGATCGTGTCAGGTCGGTGGCGAGGGAGACGATGTTGCCGTCATCGTCGAGCGCGTAGTCGTGGTGGAGGATGAACCGGTCACCCAGGTCGATGATCTTCTCCAGCTTTCCGAACCGGTTCATGCCGACGAAATGCTTGGTCGACGCGGAGAACCACATGAGCCCGTTGTCGTCGAACAGCAGCCGGTGCGAGCGGTCGCACGGTAATAATGCGCAGAGGAAACGCTATGTGTTGTCTGGCGATTTCCTGAATCGCATGAATGTCGATTATGGCGGGCGGCTTATACGTGTCGCGGTCCGGTGCCGTCCGCGACACGCCCGCGGGCGTCTACAGCCTGAACCAGGCGACGACCGTGTCGTAGAGGACCGGATTGTTGTTGATCAGCGAGTCGTCGCGGCCCGGGATGAAGCAGGCCAGCACAGCCAGGATGATGGATGCCATCAGCGCTGCCACAACCAGTCCGCGGACGCATGCGAGCACCATCGGGTGACGCTTCGTGACGTCTCGCCGAGGCTCGTTGCGTTCCGACGGATCGGGCGCACTGGCCACGATCGCGTCGCCGTCGGGATGCATGAGATACAGCATCGGCGCCAGCGCGGCGATTGCCATCATCCACCCGAAATCGCAGATGTAGCGCCATCCCAGGCCCGCGGTGTGGCTGTCGAACGACGCCAGCAGCACCGCCAGGGCCAGGGAGCACGTGGCGAGCCCCCAATAACCCGACCTGTGCATCCTGCGCCGCAGGAACGGGGCCGCCAGCGCGAGCAGCAGCAGCGGGCATGCCGTGAACAGGCCGCCGGCCATCAGCTCGTAATAGCCCCATTCGCGGAACGCCATGGGCGTCATGCCAATGAAGGGGAACTCCGACGTGAACCGCAACGGCAGGAACAGGTAAGCGCCCACCGACGGCAGGAAATTGGCCGTCGGCTGCACGAACCTGGTCATGTCGGTGACGGTCATCTGGTAGTCATTGCCGAAATCCAGCGGCGACCCGAACCGGGCGACGTTGTAGGCCATCAGCGGCAGCACCACGATCAGGGCGGGGATGATGACGGCGGCCGGCGCTCGCAGGGCCCTTCGCGGGGGCAGGGAGCGGCTTTTCAACCCCTGCAGCAGCGAGGTGATCTGCGGCCAGAAGATCGGGAAGCACAGCAGCGCGGACAGCGCGAACGTGGGCCGGCATCCGAAATTCGCCGCGATGCATGCCGCGCCGGCGGCGAGATAGCGCAGCGATAGTGGTTGGGCGCCCGCGACCGACCAGCTGCCCACATGGACGTGCTCCCCGCGCCCGGGATGCCGTTCGGGTGTCGCTTTGAGCCACAGCCACAGGCCGAGCGTCGTGAACATCAGGGATGCGGCGAAGGGCACGGAGTAGAAATTCAGGCGGAAATGCAGATAACTGGCGTTCGAGCCGAGCAGGAACATCACGATGACGATGGACGTGGCCGCCACCGATGCGTTCGGGCACAGACGGTGCGTCAGCCGTATCACCAGCAGGCATGCGAAGACGGCGAACAGGAACATCATCAGCAGTATGCACACGGACGTGGGCAGCATCATGCCGCCGGGCGTCCATAGGGACGTTATCGCACGGAACGGCAGGAAGAACAGCACCACGGGCACCACGCCGAAATACGAATACCAGTGGCCGCCATAGAAGGCATAATCCCAGAATATCTGCGTCTTGCCGGATTCGAACAGCTGACCGCGCACCAGGATGTCATGCGGGTTCGCAGCCTGCGCCAGCTCGGGGGAGACCGGCAGATCCAGCCACACGCGGCCGTTCAGCAGCGACTGCGCGACATGGTCGTACTGGTCGAAGTCGTAGGTGTAGCCATGCGGGTTGGGGAACACCAGCGGCCCGGAGACGAGGAATTCGCCGACGATGCGCACCGTGGTATAGATGGCCAGCGGGGCGAGGAATGCAATGAGCGCCCACCGCTGCCGTACGCTCGCGGGATTGAGCCGTATGCGCCACAACGCGGAGCCGGGTCGCCACAGCGCGACCAGTAGCGCCACCGCGGCCATGATCGACACGCGCAGCCAACTGAACTCGAAGGGAACCCGAACGTTAGCTCTGACCGCGGAGAACGGGATACGAGAGCCCACGGGCTCCTCGATCCACAGGCGAACCGAGCTGCCCGGCTTCACCTTAAGGTACAGCGAGCGCGGCGCCGACGTGGAGACGGAGGTGATCTCGCCGGCGCGCGAATCGGTGTCGGCGCGCACGAACACGTTGTTCGCCGCTTTGACGTCGCCTCCTTCGGGCGTGTTCGCCGTCTCGATGCGCACGTATGACGACGTGCCGTCCGCACTCACTTCCATGTACGCCGACGTCGGGTCGGTGACGGTGAGGATGCCGTCCTCGCCGCGTTTGAGACCGTCTCCCATGACGTTCGTCGCCGCGGCGGAATCGGTGCTGGCACCGAGCGTGGTCCAGAACGGCATGTTGAACGCCACGCATTCGATCACCAGGATCGCCAGCAGCGCCACAAGCATGGCTGGCAGTGACCGTCGCATGTGGTCTCGGGAAATGACGGAAGAACGCACCCCATTATTCTATCGGCTTCATGTCGGGTTGGATTGAAAGAATGTGTGCCATGTTCCGAAACGCTTCACACTTCCCGTCAGAAGGCTCTCTTGGAGGGCTGATCTCAGGCCTGTCCGGCGCGTTGCGACAGGTGGGGGACGCCGCCGCGTCCGTACTGGGCGGGCGTGGCGTTCGTATGGACGAGGACGGGCAGGGACCGTTCGAGGCGGCGGTGCAGGCCGCGGCCGGGTCCGGCAACGACACGGATGCGATGATGGCCGCGCTCTCGAAGCATTCGGTGAGATTGACGCCGCTGATCAAGCGTCGCGTGTTTCCCGACCTGCCCGGTGTCCCGCGCGGTGTGGCGCTGGGATGGGCGCAGCTGACCTCGGGGGAGGGTGCCACCATCTCGATTGGGCTGTTCATCGGGCATGACCGTTTCTCGCAGATCGCGCTCGCCGACGGGAATGGGCGCGTGTTCGTGACCTCCGACCCGCATGCCGATACGCATGATATGAAGCCGCGGTTCATGCTCGTCAAGGAGGAGGAGCTGGACGCCGTCGACGGCGCGAGATTCGGCGCGAAGGTGCGGCCGCCGTCTGCGGTGACGGGGGCCTCGACCGGCGAGTCGGCGGGCACGGTCCGCGCGTTTCAGGGCGGCATCGTGGGACGGGACGCCACAGGGCGCATGACATGGCTTGCCTCGTGGCTGAAGACGGGAAACCGGTACACCCTGGAGCAGATGCGCTCCCCGCTGCCCGCCTCGCTGCGGCAGCGTCTGGAGTACCGTGACGCCATCTCCATCGCCTTCCTCGCCGCATACATGCTGCCCGAAATGCGGGGGCTGCTCATCGGGTTCGGATCGGGCAACATCTTCCGTCGCCTCAACCGTGAGGCGCCGATGGGTGCCATACGCCGCAGCATACGCGACACGATGGAGGCTCGCGCGCACGGCATGCGGGCGTCCGGTCTGGAGGATCATTTCGCCGACCTGATGCAAGAGGCCGGCGCCCTCGACCATGCGTCCGGCCTGGAGGCGGTGCACGGGGCCGAACCGCTGCACCTGTATACGTCCAGTTACTCCGGCGGGTATTTCTTCGCGTGGGACTCCGGACTGGAGTTCCGCGCCGCGCTGCGCTCGCTGAGAATCGAGGGTAATCTCAACCGTTTCGCCGCAGTGAGCGCGTGGATCGAACGATCCGCCCGCAACGGCGGCGTGACCGAGGACACGGTCACGCGCGCGCAGGCCGCGCAGATCGATCTTGCGCTGCTGGACGATCCGGCGCTGATGGCGCTGCCTTGGGAAGGGAACCCCGCGATATCCGAAATCGATTTCCCGCACGACGACGGCGTGGCGGCGATACGACACGTGTGGCGGTACGCGGGCGAGACCGCTGACCGGATGCTTCAAGACAATCCGAATCCCGCGGGCGGGCGGGTCGGTTCCGACCCAGGGGCGTCAGAATGGGGGTACCGTCAGGCGGTGTCCCGGCTGCTGCGCCAGCTGAGGCTCCCGTATCGCTTCGACATGGAATTCCGCAGCAATCTCGAACAGGGGACGACCGCGGTGGCGTTCACCACGGCGGGCCCCTCCATGATGCCGGAAAGCCGCTATGACGAGTGCACCCACGATTGGGTCTCGTTCTCGCAGGGGGAACGGGCCGCCATGAGCGCCGCGTACAATCTCCGCGTCGGGCTCATCATCGCGGCACTGTGCTTCGGCGCGAGCGAACGGGTCGATCAGGTGTGCGTGCGCATCGATTCCATCGGTCTGGAAGAGGCGGTCGCCGAGCAGGACAGCGCGATCTCCGATCTGATGAGCGCAGCGCTGCGATCGTTCGAGCGCTTGCACACGGGCGATGCCGGCGCGTCCAAGGCCGATCCGAAGGACGGTGACCATCACGGCGATCCTTCGCATACGCCTTCCGCGGAGCCGGCGCCTGATGCCCGCACCCCGCAGGCGGATGCCAGAGGCGCCCAGGACGCGAAGACGGATTCCGCCGGTGAGTCCGTTTCTGCGACCGTCGAGGATGATGATCTGCAGTCGTTGGAGAGCTTCGCCGACATGATGAAGGACATCAATTTCGAAGACTTCGTACGGGACTCCCCGCAGGAAGTCCAGGACTCCGACTCCGGCGATACGGGTCAGGCGGATGACGCCGGAGCGGCCCCCGGCGGCGAAGGCAACGAAGAGGGCGACACCGACCCCATGGATGCGCTGCGCCGCAGCCCCACCGTGCGAAACCTCGTCACCGTAACGTTCACCAGGCAGGAGTTGCTGCAGCGGCTGCGCGAAGACGCGTTGCGGCACCCCGCCGACACCTATCGCCTGTTCGGCGCGGTGATGGACATCGACGAGCGGGGCGGACTCGCCCCCATCAGCGCCGAATTCGACCTGCGCGACGCGAGGTTCTCCCCGACGGGCTCCCAGGAGGAGCCGGAACTGTCGGACAAGGTCTTCCCGGCGACTGTCGCCGGCATCCTCGGCACGGACAACGCCGAGGGCCTGTCCATCCAGCGGGCGGACCTGCTGCAGCGCTGCGTCGACGAATTCCACCGGCTCGCCGCCGACGGGACTCTGGCGTCGGTCTCCAAGGCGCAGCATGCGATGCATGTCATCGACCGCGTCGCCGATCCGGAGCTGTCCGAATTGTCGTCACGCGTCACCAGTGCGCTCATCGACGGTACCGACACACCGGACTTCACCTTCCAGCTGGCGGACGAACTCGACCGGGAACGCACGCGGGCCCGCGACCTGCTGTTCTCCGGTCAGGACGATCAGGCCGTGACCGTCGCCGAAGCGGCCATCGAACGTGTGGAATCGGCTTATGCCGACAATCCGGGCGTGCCACGGTATTTCAACTCGTATGCCGAGCGCGTCGTCTACAACCGCCTGTTCGCCACGGATGGCGAACGCACGGTGCTGATCCCCGACAACCTGTTCTACGCGCACACCGAGCTGGCGGACCTGCTGTCTCAGCTCAAGGGCGCGAAGGCCGCGCTGCCGCACCTTAACGCGATGGTGGCGTATGCTCCCGCTTATCCGTTCTCGCACATGAAGCTCGCAGTGCAGCTCGCCCGCAACGAGGATTGGGATTCCGCGCGCGCGGCATGCCTGAACGCGCTGCGCGTGGCGCTCGACCGTGATGACGCCGCATTCGCCTACTACCGGCTGGCATACGCGGAATGGATGCGCGACCGTTTCGATATCGCCGCCGCGGCCTACATCATGAGCGAGCACATCGCACCGGGGCAGATCGGGGCGCTTGACGGCGAGCTGAGGGAACTGCTCGCACGCGCCGAATCCCAATGCATAGCGGTGCCTACCGACGTGGAGTCGGCAGCCGGCGTGCTGCGCATGCACGATCTGCCGGTGTGGCCCCACACCCAGGTCGCCGCGATCGTGCGCGACGCCGCCCGCGTGTGCGTGGACGAGGGCATGTTCGTTCCCGCACGGACGCTGTCGATGGCGGCCGCCCGTATGAACGACGGCGACAACGGCGGTGTCGACATGGTGCAGTCCCAGTTCCTGAGATCGCTCAACTCCTGATGCCGTGGCGCGGGCGTCGCCGAGGCGGGTTCATGTTTTCGATTACAATCGAATCCAGATGAATTCGCACATACGAAGGGGAAGTGATGGCTCGCGCAGCGGTTTCGCAATCATCCGGCGACCAGTTGGCTTGGGATTTCGACGATCCGGACGCCGGGGAGGCTCCGGCGCCGGTCGAGAACGAAGGCGCCGCCCGGTTCGCGCCCGGCTCATCCCAGTGGGTCGCCGCGCTGCAGTCCACGGACGCTGATGCGGCCCGGCTGGATCGGCTGGATGTGTCCTCGCTGTCGAACGAGGTTGCAGCCCGCCTGTGGGCACGCGTCGCGGCATGGGTCGAGGCCGACCAGATCGCCTATTACATCGATGACGCGCCGGTCTCGTCCGACGCGGCCTACGATGCGCGCTTGCGTTGCCTGCAACGGCTGGAGGCGGAGTTCCCGTCGTTGGATTCACCGCAATCTCCCACGCACCGGGTCGGCGGCACGTTCTCCAATGATTTCGCTTCGGTGCGGCATCCGTCGCGCATGATGAGCCTTGACGACGTGTTCTCGATCGAGGAGCTGCGCGATTGGTACGATTCGGTGCTGCGCGATTTGGACTGGCCTGAGGGCAAGCCGTTGCCGATGACCTGCGAGGTGAAGATAGACGGCCTGGCATTGAATCTGATATACCGCAACGGCGTGCTGGAACAGGGGCTGACGCGTGGCGACGGCGTCACCGGTGAGGACATCACGCTCAATGTGCGCACGATCGGCTCCATTCCCGCCAATCTCGGCGGGCCGGCCGCGGATATCCCCGAGTTCGTGGAGATCCGCGGCGAGGTGTTCATGCGTTGGGACGATTTCAAGGCGCTCAACGGTGAACAGGAGGATGCCGGGCGCCCTCCGTTCGCCAACCCGCGCAATGCGGCGGCCGGATCGCTCAGGCAGAAGGATCCGCGCATCACCGCCACAAGGCGGCTGAGCTTTTACGCGCATGGCATCGGTACGCTGCGCTGGGGCTCGGGGCGGCCCGCCGGCTCGCATGACGTCGTCGCCGACCAGTCCGAGGCGTACACGCTGTACTCCAAGTGGGGAGTGCCGGTGTCGCCGCACAACCGTGAGGTCACGTCGTTCGCGCAGATCCTCGACATGATCGACTATTACGGCGAGCACCGCGGCGACATCGAGCACGCGCTCGACGGCATCGTCGTCAAGGTCGACGATCTCGGCCTGCAGAGGTCGCTGGGCGCGACCTCGCGGGCGCCGCGTTGGGCCATCGCCTACAAGTACCCGCCCGAGGAGGTCAACACCGAACTGCTGGACATCACCGTGCAGGTCGGGCGTACCGGGCGCGTCACGCCCGTCGCCGTGCTCAAGCCCGTGTATGTAGCGGGGTCCACGGTGTCTCGCACGACATTGCACAATCCGTTCGAGGTCAAGCGCAAGGGGGTGCTGATCGGCGATACGGTGGTGGTGCGCAAGGCCGGCGACGTGATTCCCGAACTGGTCGGGCCGGTCGTGGAACGCCGCAAGGGGCGTGAAGACGACCTGCGCGAATTCGTCATGCCGGATCGTTGCCCGTCCTGCGGATCGAAGCTCGCACCGGCCAAGGAGGGAGATAAGGACATTCGCTGCCCGAACGTGGAATCCTGCCCCGCCCAGCTGACCGAGCGCATCATCAACCTGGCTTCGCGCAAGGCGTTCGACATCGAGCATCTGGGCGACCAGTCGGCCATCGCGCTGACCAACCCGGAGGAGAACCGGCCGGATTCGCCGGATACGTTCGCTCCGAACATCACCGAGATTCTCGTCAAGCCCGGCGAGGAGCCGGAGCCGTACGAGCCCGTGGAGGGACTGCGGCTGCCGGAACGGCAGAAGCCAGTGCTGTCGAGCGAAGCGGGGTTGTTCACACTGGACGCCGTGGCGCTCAGGGATGTGCGCGTGTGGCGCGAGGCCGCGATCATCGAGATCCATGAGACGGTCACGGCCGACGGCAAGACCAAGCGCACTCGCAAACGCATCGGTGGCTCGGGCCTATGGCATCAGGTCCCGGCGTTCTGGACCGCGCCCACGCCGGCGAAGAAGCTTTCCTCGCGACGGCAGGCTGCGGCCGGTGCGCCGGCCGACGCTGCGGCTGAGCCGTATCCGGGATATGACGTGCCGGCCGATGCGGTGGTCGTGCGCGTCGATCGGAAGACCACGCGCAACGGCACGGTCGACGTTCCCGTGTACGTCCGCCCCGGCGAGAACACGCGCAAGATGTTCGACGAGATGGACAAGGCCCGGCACGCTGACCTGTGGCGGGTGCTGGTCGCCTTGTCGATACGTCGTCTCGGCCCGCCCACGGCCCGTCTGATCGCCTCCGCCTTCGGCTCGCTGGACGCCATCGAGCAGGCGGGCGTGGACGAGCTGTCGGCCATTGACGGCATCGGCCCGGAAATCGCCGAATCGGTGGTCAATTGGTTCGCCGCCGCCCGTGAGCCGAGGGATTGGCGGGGCGAGACGCTGCGCGCCTGGCAGGCGGCCGGTGTCGGGGTCGCCGCCGCCGAGACCAGCACGCTGCCGCAGACGCTTGCCGGAAAGACCGTCGTCGTGACTGGTTCTCTGGAGGGATTCTCGCGTGATTCCGCCAAGGAGGCCATCATCGAGCGCGGCGGCAAGGCTGCCGGCTCGGTCAGCAAGAAAACCGATTGGGTCGTCGTCGGCGAAAACGCCGGCTCCAAGGCCGCCAAGGCCGAAGAACTCGGCATCCCCATGCTTGACGAAGCCCAATTCCGCACCCTCTTGGAAACCGGCGCCGTGCAATAGACTGCCGCCCCCCCGCTGACGGAGGGCTGTCGCGGAGCGACTGGGGTGGTCCATGCCTATAACCCGCCCCTCAGTCTCGCTTCGCGAGTCAGCTCCCGCCGGCGGGAGCAAGTACCCGCCCCGCGCTTTGCGGCCCATTTCACAGGGTGGATTTCACGCCGCCTCTGGCACGCCGTCGATTCACACGCTAGTCTGGTACGCGGCAATAAGGAGGATAGGATACATGACAGACGCACGCCACATCGAGGCGCAGATCTACGAACGGCTCAGCAAAGTCATCGACCCGGAGCTCGGACGCTCCATCACCGATCTGGGGATGATCGCCGCAATCAACGCGGTGGGCGTCACCTCCCAGGACGACGGCGACGTGCCGTCATATGACGTGACCGTGCATGTGGAACTTACGGTCGAGGGCTGTCCGCTGTCGCAGACCATCACCAATCAGATCAACGGCGCAATCGTCTCATATCCCGACGCGAAGCTCACCCCGCACATCGAGGTCTCATCCATGAGCCATGACAAGCTCGCCGACCTGGTGGCGGGTCTCAAGGCGGAGCGCAAGCAGAATCCGTTCAACAGACCGGGCGTCAAGACGCGCATCTTCGCGATCGCCTCCGGCAAGGGCGGCGTCGGCAAATCATCGGTGAGCGCCAATCTGGCGGCGACCTTCGCGGCGCTCGGGTACGACACCGCGGCCATCGACGCGGACATCTACGGTTTTTCGCTGCCGAAGCTGTTCGGCGTGCACACGCAGCCGACGAACCTCAACGGCATGCTGATGCCGGTGACTGCATGGGGTGTCAAGCTGATTTCGATTGGCATGTTCGCCGGTGCCGACCGTGCGATTCTGTGGCGCGGGCCTCGTCTGCAGCGTTCGCTGGAACAGTTCCTGTCGGACGTGTGGTGGGGGGATCCGGACGTGCTGCTGCTCGACCTTGCCCCGGGCACCGGCGACATGGCGATTTCAGTGGCTCAGGCGTTGCCGAACGCGGAACTCGTCGTCGTCACCACTCCGCAGCCGTCGGCTTCGGATGTGGCGGTGCGCTCCGGTCTGGTCGCATTGCAGGTGCCGATGAAAGTACGCGGCGTGGTCGAGAACATGAGCTGGTATGAGCATAAGGGCGAGCGACTGGAGATCTTCGGCGCGGGCGGCGGTCGGCGTGTGTCCGATCAACTGACCGAGACGCTTGGCTATGACGTGCCTCTACTCGCCCAGCTGCCGCTCGACCCCGATTTGCGCGAGGTGGGCGAGTCCGGCCGTCCGGCGGTTCTGAACGAGGACGGCGCACTGCGCTCGGATGCCCTGGGGCGCACGTTCCGGGAGCTTGCCGAGGGTCTTCTTCGCAGCGAATGATTCTCAATAAGAAAGGTGCGAGGATTGCGCACAAATACGCACAGTCGCACATTCCTAGGAGTGGCGGAATAGAGCCGTTTCTGCATATTTCATGTGCGTTTGGCCGGCAGTCGGACTCGCACCTTTCTTATTGAGAACCGTTCGCTGCGAGCCAGTAGTGCAAATAACGCTGCCGGTTGACGATGTCCCGCACCATCTCGATGAAGGCCCGCCTTGATTCCTCCGTCCGCAGGTCATTCGCGGTGACCATGATGATGGTCCAGCCATTGTGCTGCAGCTCGTTGAACCGCGCGGCGTCCTTGCGCATCTGCTCGGGGCTCGCATGATATGCGCCCTGATATTCGAATCCCACCTTGCAGTCGGGGTAGGCCATATCGATCAGTCTGGTTCCGTGCCTAAGCCTCACTCGGTAATTCGCATATGGCCTGCCGAGCCCCGAATCCAAGAGAATGCCGAACAGAGGTGTTTCGGGTGGTGAATCCGTGTCCTCGACGATGTACGGGAGCGCCTCCTCGCATTTTCTCTTCCCCGCGAAACGGGGACTCGCGTCGAGGTATGCGGCGAAGTCGTCTTTACTGGCCTTCTTCCTGCGTTCCTCGCGGCTGGCAAACGCCGAGGCTATCGTCGCCAGGGCTTCCGTGTCGCAGTAGGTTGCCATCTGCGCCCATGCCATGGCGGGGGAGGCCATCCAGAACCGTTCATATTCGTATTTGCAGTATTCCTCCTTTCCGGAGAACACATGGAATGTGACTCCGGCGATGTGATTGCGATCCTGTGCGCGAGGCACGCTGACATGGACGCGATTCGACGCCAGATTGGTCTTCGGCACGGGAGCTCCCCAGTATCGTATGGCGTTGATATATCCGACCCTGAGCGGTCTCTTGGTGCGCATGGCGGCTTCATTGCAGCGTTTGCGTTCGTTCCGCCGCCCGTTGACTATATCCGTGTTCATGAATCCCATGGGGCAACGGTATGGAATGGAATGTACCGATGGCAAGCGATTTCGGGGTATGTGGTCGAAGGCTAGGCATTTTTGGCATGTCTTCGGCGTGTTATCCACATTCCATGTATCAGCGAACGGTTCTCATTAAGAAAGGTGCGAGTCGGTTCTGCGGGCAAACGAACATGAAATTGATGGGAACGGCGTTATTCCGCCGATATGAGAAATGTGCGATTGTGCGTATCTGTGCGCAATCCTCGCACCTTTCTTAATGAGAATGATTCGCTGATACATCGGGGGGGGGAAAAGAGAAGGAGGGAGAAAAAGATGAGGAGGGGAAGAGAGAGGAAGAGATAATGAAAAAGCATCTATCAGATGTGGAATCTGATTTGTAGGGTTTGCCACAATTGTTGAGGTAATGCGGAAAATGGCTTGATACCGCCATTTATCAGACGTGTCGTAGGTGGCTATGGACGGCCTTAGATTTCTTTAGATTGCTATTGTTGGCTACCCTTGGGAATATTCTGGTCGTATGGCACGAAGAACACATGGAAGCGGCAGTGTCTATCCGGAACGCACTGGAGGGTACCGGGCGACGTGCGAATTGCCTCCGGATCCGGCGACGGGGAGGCGGCGGCGTCTGGTGGCGCGTGGGCGTACTAAGGCCGTAGCGCTGAAGCGGTTGAAGGACAAGAAGCTGGAGTATGAGCGTTCCGGCCGTATGCCGAGCCAGACGACGCCGTACCTGAAAGATTGGTTGGATAGGTGGTTGGATGAGATTGTCAAGCCGCGTCTGCGTCCTTCGACGTTGGCGACATACAGGAGCGTTGTCGAGGCGTTGATCAAGCCTGCGATCGGTGGCGTCCGGTTGGGCAGGTTGGAGCCGAAACACTTCCGGATGATGGAGGAGTACATCACCAAAGGTGATGACACGTGCGATCCGCCGCGGAGACCCCGAAGCAGCGCGACGGCGGGAAGTGCGTGGCGGACGTTGCATAAAGCTCTTGACGATGCCGTGAGGGAAGGGATCATCGAGTCGAACCCATGTGATCGTGCTGAATCCCCGCGCGTCGTGTATACGGAGCGCAAGATTCTGACACCGGCGCAGGCGGGGCAATTGATTAATGCCGAGAACGATGTCATGTGGCATTTGATGTGGCGGCTTGCTTATGAGACGGGCATGAGGCAGGGGGAGCGTCTTGGTTTGACGAACTCCGAGATTCAGCTGATTGACAACGTGATCTGCATTGTGGTCGAATGGCAGTTGAAGGTCTACAACAATGTGAAGGATGCGCGGGATATCCCTAGCTCACTCGGTGCCCGGCATGTGATGGGCAAGGCTTATTTGGTGCCGCCCAAGACGAATGCGGGGCGTCGCGTGATTCCACTGCCTGAATCGTTGGCGGCTGAGTTGGGGCTGTATATCAAGGGCACCGGGCGGGTGAAGCCTGATGATCTGGTTTTCGTCCAAGAGGATGGAGCGCCTTTGAATCGTATGATCGAGACACGGGCGTGGAAGAAGGCATTACAACGTGTCGGGCTGCCGGGGGATTTCGTGCCGCATTCGGCCCGGCATACGGCGGCGACGGCGATGGCCCAGTTGGGAATGAGTGACAAGGTTCGCGAGTCCATCATGGGGCATAGTGACATCAGCGTCACCAATCGCGTGTACACGCATGTTGGCACGGCCGACGCGTCCAAGGCCGTCAACGGAGTCGAAACGCTGCTGGCGTTGGAACCTGCGAATTCGGAGGAATCCGGTTCGCCTGTGGAATGATGAAACCATGAGTGTTGTGGAACAATGTATCCGAGTAATAACATTCATCGAACAACATGGCGGTTACAGGAGATACAAAGGTTCTAGTCAGTTTGTTGTGAAAAAATGTTGAGTAACCGTCGATAAGTGTGCAGGGAGGTTATATGCCCGCCGAGCATGGTGTTATTTACACAAAGCGTTGGGTTGTTGACTTTGTGCTAGATCTTGCCGGCTACGTATCCGGTTCGGGAATCACGAACAAGGTAATCGTCGAACCCTCATGTGGTTGTGGTGCGTTCATGGTGTCCATTGTTGAGCGTCTAGCCGATGAGGCTACACGACGGGGGACGAGCTGGGAAGACTTAGCTGATGCGGTGCACGGCTACGACATAGACATTGCTTCGATTGATGTTACTAAACGTGCTGTAGTCGACGTACTCATAGCGAAGGGGTGTCCAGATGGCACGGCAATACGACTTGCCAATACGTGGTTAATTCATGGGGACTTTATCCTGAGCGAAGTGCCCATCTGCGATTTTATTGTCGGGAACCCACCGTATGTGCGTGCGATTGATATTGATCGAGACAAACGCGCGTTGTATTGTAGTACGCTTACATCGGTTACAAGTGGATGCGACTTGTACGTGAGTTTTTTCGACAAGGGTCTTAGCATACTTAAACGAGATGGCGTCCTATGTTTTATCTGCGCTGATCGCTGGCTTCAGAACGCTTATGGTAGGCGCTTGCGCGCACGTGTTAGTTCGTCATATGACTTGGACATGTTGGTTAGGATGCACGGAGTTGATGCGTTCGACGACGAGGTTGACGCTTATCCGGCGGTAACGCTTATTCGGCATCGTCCACTGACGGGATTGATTCGCTTCGTGAACTGTTGTCCCGATTTCAAACCAGAGGATGTTGATGCTATCAAGACGTGGCTTGATGCTCCGGATGAGGCGTTGCATGCAGCGCGATTCGAGGCATTCGAAATTGATCGTCCGAAGGGTGACGAGGTTTATCCGCTCGGTAGTTCCGAGCTGGTTGATTTTGTCACACAAGCGCGTGAGAAACTGCCAAGTATTGAGGAGTCTGGCGTACGTATAGGTATTGGAGTGGCGACAGGCTGTGACAAGGTGTTCATTACCGACATTGAGAACCTTGTCGAGCCCGAACGTATGTTGCCCGTGTTTAGTATGCGTGACTATCGTCGCGGACATGCTGATAAGCGCCGCTGGCTTGTGAACCCATGGAACGATGACGGTACGCTTGTTGATCTCGATGAATATCCGAAGCTCAAGGCGTACTTTGAAAAATATACCGACAAGCTGTGTAAACGTCATGTGGCGCGCAATAACGATAATGCGTGGTATCGCACGATTGATAAATTGACGCCTGGTCTTATGGATCGTGACTTGCTCTTCATACCGGATATGGCCACAACATCCGATCCTGTGCTATCTCGCGGATTGTATCCTGCCCACAATACATATTGGATCGCATCCGATACATGGGACATGCGCACGTTGGGCGGGTTTCTGATGGCGGACACGACGCGAAGCTTCATTGATGCGCTTGGAGTCAAAATGCGCGGCGGCACTTTGCGCTTTCAAGCGCAATATCTACGTCTTGTGCACATTCCGGCTCCCACGCAGGTAAACGACGAAGTTAAGGCGGCACTCGCTCGTTCGTTTGATGACGGTGATCGCAATGTTGCCACACACTTCGCGGAGATTGCTTATAAGGAGGCTATGAGATGAGATAAAACATTGAGACTGCGATACTCGGCATGTATAGTGCTATGGCGCGTGCTGCGGCGGCACAAGCGGCAAATGGGCGTGCTGATCAAGGGCGTAGAAGTGCTGTTACGTCGGGCAAACACCTCGATCCGGTTGCCGGGATTATAAGAAACGACTTGATTGACCTCGGTTTCCATGAAGACGAGGTGTTTCACACAGGGCGCGCATGTACGCTTCCGGGATGGTTTCGTCCGACAAAGGACTGGGATCTGTTGGCGCTTGATGATGGTGAGCTCGTAAGTGCCATTGAGCTCAAGAGCATCAGTAGTTCGTTTGGCAACAACGCTAACAATCGCGCTGAGGAATCGATAGGGTCGGTTGTCGACGCGATTGAGGCGTATAACGAGCGCTTATATGGTAACTGCAGCATTCCGCCGGTGATGGGTTACGCCATGATCGTCTGTGATTGTGATGAAAGTCGTAGTACGTCCGCACGTCCTGCGCATTCACCGCATTTCGATATAGATGAAGCATTTAAGGGCGTTTCGTATCTTGATCGCTTTCATATTCTCTGCGACCGCTTACGTCGGAAGAGCTTGTATAACGCGGTATGGCTCGTATTCGCGCGTCCTGACGAAGGTATCGCTTACGAGCCGGATCCATCCATGACATATGAAGTGTTTATGACGACGATTGAGTCGGGCTTGCGGATGCATCGTGCTCAACGTTGATAAGAAGTAGTACTTATTCTTCCATCATTTTGTCAACTCGCTTTATATACCATGTATCCGCAGACAGTTAGCCGTTGCATGTCTGCTGTCAATTACGGTTTCGTCTTCGATGTTTCGCACTGTGCTGAAACTTTGAAAAATGGGCGGCTATATCAGGGCGCTGAATATCCTGTATGGCCGCCCACTTGCGTTTATATTGGTCAGTTGTCGTTCATGCCGAATTCAATTGTCCGAAGCACGCCCTTCCAGTAGGATTCCCGGCTAAGCACCGTGTCACGGGACGTCTTTTTGTCGAATATTTCCAGAATCGAATACGAGAAATTGCTGGTGATGTACTCCGCGCCGTATTTGTTCCTCAATTCGATCATCTCTTTGTTACCGCCGGTCGGATCATTCAGGTTCGCGTAAGTGGACCATCGCGTCCACAGACCTTCATTGTCACTGGATGCGCTGCCCACATACAGTTTGCCCGTGTTCCGATCTGTGATCACATATACGGCTTTGACGGCGGACAGGGCCGTGCGCCATTCCGGTTCATCGTGGTTGATGATGTCCTGCAATTCACCGTGGGTCAGGGTTACGTGATCGTAGCCGTTGAACGTGCCGAGCTTGGTGCGGGGCGCGATCTCATGCACGATTGGGTCGAGCTGATCCTGCACATGCTCGTACAGGCGCATGTACGGTTCATTGTTCGAGAGCACTTTGTTGATGCGGATGATAAGGCGTTTCTCATAGCCCGCATACTGGTCCATGTGCTCCAACTTGTAGCCGATGCCTTCGTATACCGGCGGTTGGATTTCTGTTGCCCGGTATAGTCCGCCGAAAATGTAATAGTCCTTGCCATACGGGTAGTACTGTGCAAATGCGAATAAATATTCGCGCCCGTTCATTTTGTGGTTGTTGTTACGCTCGCCGCCGCGGTACGCGTTCATGATCTCCCATTCGGGATCGTCATGTAGCAGGAGATCCCATGCGGGGAATGTGGTGTTGTTCCGGTTGAGTTTGATCTTCGCGTTGGTCGGCTCACTGAAATGGAATAGTTCAGTGAATTTTATCGGTTTTTGCTCTGGCATTTTTCATCCTTATGCAGGTGCATTATTGTTATCTATTTTCGTTTTATCGCTGATTGCATTATCAGGTTAAATCTGCGGCGGGATGGGGATATTTTTGCCTGTGTATTTCGTAGACGAACCCATCGTGTAGTTTGACGGGGATTATATCGTAAGCAGGATCGTCGGGATGCGCTTCCATTTCGTCGTGGGCTGCGCACAGTCGTTGAATGTCGCTGCCGATCAGGTTTCGTTTGCTGAACAGATCACTGGGATGTTTGTGCATGGCCTTGGCGACGCTGTTCTTGCTGTCCCCTTCGTGTATCGCCCATGCGGCGACTACCGCCAGTTCATGGTCGAGTGCTTTCTTGAGTTCTGAAATCAACAGCACTTGAGCGACGTGTCGGCATAGTCCGTTGTCGTATTCCGGCGACAGGGGTATTACGATGTAGCCGTTCTCCCGACGTGTTGGTATAACGGCTGTTTCTGCTTCCAACTGCTCGGCTAGATCGATGGACATTGTGTCGACTTGGCTGAGAATCTCGATGACCTTGTTGTACATGAGTTTTCTGTAATTGTCATCGTTCTCGATTGTTGCGAGGACGCGCATGTTGTCGCGCGTGTGCTTCTGTTGCGATTCCATCCGGGCCATGTGGAAGTCCTTTCCTCTCTAACGGTTTTCTATATGAATACGGTACTCGGAAAATTCTTGGGAAATCTGCTGATGGACGAAAGGATGGAAATCACCAAGGGAACGCACAGGGCGATCCCGAAAACCAGAAAGGTGGCGTCACATGCCACGCAGGAAAAGCTACACAACTGCCGAAGGATTTCAGAGCCTCGACCAGCATCTCATCGCTCAGCAGATGATTCCCCTGAGGGTTGAGGAGAAACAGGGCGATTGGGATGCCGAGACCAAAACCAATGCGCAGAAGACCAATGCGGACGGCGTACCTCAATGGCTGATCCAGACCTTGTTCCAGCCAATCGATGGTGATACAGAGCACGCGCCCGAGGTCGTGCCCGTTACCGTGACGGCCAAGGTGAAACCCGTCATCCGTGTGGGGGTTCCGGTGGAATTTGTTGGATTCGGCGCATGGGTTTACGTCTCCCACGACAAGACTACGAAGCAGGTCACGTCGGTGGGACGCAGCTTCATGGCCGCCGGGTTCAAACAGAACGGCGGTGAATGATGATGGGGCGTAAGACCAGTATCACGGTCCGAATCCCCATTGACCTGCTGGACCGGTTGGACGCGTACGGGGAATCCGAATTCGGTCGCCGTTTCGATCGGAGTCTGTTCATCGTGGAAGCGATAACGGGGCGGCTGAATGGTATCAAGGAAGGAGCCCATCATGGGTGACGTGTTGTTCTGGCCGGCGCTGGCATTGATTGCCTGCGTCGCGGCCGTGGTCTTTATCTCGGTCGTGCGGTTGCGGAAACTGCGCCATACGATTGAGCATCACATGCCTGAAGTGTGTTTTGTCAAGTTGTTATAGGCCAGTGTGGCGTGAGTTTTCCTTCCGAAAA
>OLNE01000386.1_pt1 | contig 44239 bp, 42 predicted proteins | sample 1672431 | NCBI WGS metagenome assembly OLNE01 (sample SAMEA3136685, study PRJEB25190) | human gut metagenome | reverse complement strand
AAGTGGCTTTGGCTGCAAGCTGTTTGGCATATTTAACACCACAGGCATTACAGAATCTTGAATGACAAGAATGTGGAATAATATTCCAGTTGTCACAATCCGTACATTCAAACTGATCAAAACCAAGATAACATGTGTGGCAAAGAAGAGAACGTTCTACATTGTCTAAAATACAAGGACGAGCTTTACCAGAAGCATCTAGTTTTCGAATGTAGTCAATATTATCGAAGAAGATATTCTTGATGGGATGAATAAAATTGAAGTTTTTAACATCACAATCTAATAATGATAGAGTTTCAATTGGAATGTTTGAATGATAAGTGGTGTCCATAATTGAAGTATAGAATTAAATAGAGATGTAAACAAGACTTAGCAAATGAAAAGCGCCCATACAAATCATTTTATATGATTTGATGGGCTTTTTTTATATGTATATTTTTTTGTACTTTGATAAGCAAAGGGATAGGACTGATTATAGAAATAAGATTGTATGAATTTTTTGACAGTTGGATTATGTGAAAATCTTAATATATACTTTATATAAAGTAAAAACGGATGTTTTTAGTATGAATAAAATGTTGTATGGGATTTTTAGCTTTTCTTGTGGAAATACATTTGGTTTATCTGTATAATACATATAGAGAACGACTACTGGAAAAGCAGTGGTTACTCTGAAATAAAATTAATGCTGAAGCACTAATCTATGTCCATTGCTAGTGGTGATTAGTGCTTTTTGCATTTTTCTATAATCATCAATGTTACTTTTAGTATTTCTACTATGGCAAATAAGCACATAGCAACATCAATATGTAGATATATATACATAAGCTTTCCTCCTGCAAAAAAATAGAAGGATCTACTTACCTGGAATTCAAGATTCAAGGCTTCAAATCTCCTTAACAAGAGGCAACCACCAACCACATCCAGTAGCCAATTTCAATTATAAAACTTCAATGTGAAAACATTATTAATTCCTGTAAATTTGTTGATTGTTTGACAGTTGGGTTAGATAAAAAAGTTTCAAATTATTGATGCGTGACCATAAAAGGTATATAATATAGCCACAAGGAGGTACTTTTATGGAAATCGTACCAATGAGAGATTTAAAAAATACAGTACGTATTGAGGAATTGTGTAAAGATAGTGGAAAGGTGTTTGTTACAAAAAATGGATATGGACGTCTTGTGGTAATGGATATTGACTATTATAGAAGTATTTTTGAGGAATTAGAGGAAGCAAAAGCTGTGTATGAAGGATTGCAACAGATGTATTCTGGTAAATTAAAAGATGGTATAAAAGTAATGGAAGAAATGAAAGATAAGTATGGCTTATAAGTATTTCTTTACGGATGAAGCGCAAATAGATTTAGATAATATATTAGATTATTTGACTAATCATTTATGCAATTTACACGCTGCAAAAAGCTTCTATATTTTATTGATTGAGAGGCTTGCTTTGGTGTGTGATTTTCCTGAATCAAATCCAATGATTAAAAATAGATTTTTAGGATTCCATGAGGTCCGAAAGATGGTAATCAAAAATTATTTACTATATTATTATGTAGATGAAAATAATAAAACCATAAATGTTCTGTCGATACGTCATTCATTAGAAAATCAGGAGAAAATTATATAAATCATTGTTTTATATTTAGAATTTTTCTTGTGGAAATACATTTGGTTTCTTTGTATAATACATATAGAGAACGACTACTGGAAAAGCAGTGGTTACTTTGAAATAAAGTTAATGCTGAAGCACTAATCTTTTTCCATTGTCGGTGGTGATTAGTGCTTTTTGCATTTTTCTATAATAATCAATGTTACTTTTAGTATTTCTACTATGGCAAATAAGCACATAGCAACATCAATATGTAGATATATATACACAAGCTTTTTTCCTGTAAAAAAAATAGAAGGATCTACTTACCTGGAATTCAAGATTCAAGGCTTCAAAACTCCTTGACAAGAGGTAACCACCAATCACATCCAGTAGCCAATTTCCATTATAAAACTTCAATGTGAAAACATTATTAATTCCTGAAAATTTGTTGATTGTTTGACAGTTTGGCAAAAGAAAAACGAGTATTTGTTCTTTATATAAAGGTGAAATGCTCGTTTTTAGGTGTTTTAAAATGTTGCCTGGGATTATAATATTTCTTTTAATTTAGCAATTAGTCCTAAATCTGCAGGTAGCCAATCTACTAAGTCTAATGTGTCTTTAGTAAGCCATTTTGCGGATTCGTGTTCTAATAGTGTTAAATTTCCTTCAAGGATCGTACAAATGAAACATTCCATGGATAGGTGGAAGTTTGGATAGTCATATTCGACTGTATCAAAGTATTCTTCGACTTGAATGGTTGTATCTAATTCTTCTTTGATTTCACGAACAATGGCTTGTCTACTTGTTTCATCCGGTTCAACTTTTCCTCCAGGAAATTCCCATCCGTCTTTAAATTCGCCATAACCTCTTTGGGTGGCGAATATTTTATTTCCATCTTTAATAATGGCGGCTACTACGTGTATTGTTTTCAAAAAATCACTCCTCTACAATGTATCGATAAATGTCTTCTCTTACGGGTGTATCCAAATGCCATAAGATTTCGACGGCTGTTTTTTGTGTGTTTGGCATCACAAACTGTTTGGTCTTATCTATCTCTGCTTGCATATGACCTAGATAATAGAATTCTTTGCTTGTTTTATCATCTTTGTTCTTTCGCACAAACAAATGAACTTCAATCCCTCTTTCTTTGGCGTACAAGAAGTTTTGTACGTCATCACTGCTTGTGGTTCTTCCGGATTTGGATATCGCAATCAATTGACTTTCATTGATAAAATGATCTTCATATTTGATGGTATCTTGAATGTCGTTTGCCTTGTCATAATTGATAAAGACAGGGAATGTTTTGGTTGTTTGATCATATTTGTATCCGCCAATATTTAATGGAACTTCATTGTGTTGCCAATTTAATAAGCGACAGGCATCTTCGTATGTATATTTTTGATAAAGAACAAAGTTTGTATCTTTATATGTATTCTTATAATGTTTATTATATTGATCCAATGCATATTCAATGATTTCTTTTACCATGGATTTAAATTCGTTGTTTTCTAAACATGTCTTAAATGGTTTTGAAATCTTCTTGTCTTCAATAAAAATACAATCTTTAAACGTATTCTTTCCAGATCCAGTTGGAAATTCATTGGTGAAGATGTTTAATACATTTGTTTGGGATAGATCATTTGTATATTCTTGATCGTTGATTAAATCTTTTAGTGTTTCAAGCTCTATCTTTCTTTTTCCATTGGCAAGTTTTGTACAAATAAACTTAATAAAGTTTTCTTCAAGTTCATTTAATCTTACTTTATAATCCTTTTCATATTTCTTTAAAAAGGCGTAATAAGATCCTAGTGATTTGTTGTCGAAAATTCTTTGTACGTCAATTTCTCCATAGGTTTCAAAATCCATAAGAGTAGGGATTCTTCCAAGTTTATTCTTTAGATTTTTATAGCTATCCTTAATGAGCTTGATATCCGCAAAATTGGCGGTGTCAATCGACGCAAAAATTTGTTTCTTACTGATTTCATCAAAGTGAATCGTACTCGATCCTGGAATAATTCTTTCACCTTCAAGTACATAGCGTCTTATGTTGTCTTTGTTGTAAGAACGATCTCCAGATAGGGCGATTGGAATCATGAAGTTGTTTTTGTAGTTTCCAATGAAGTCTAGAATGACAACATATTCTTTGTCTTTTGATTTTCTTAGGCCTCGACCTAGTTGTTGGACAAAGACAATGGGCGATTGTGTAGGTCTTAATAGGACAACTTGATTGATTTCAGGTATGTCGACACCTTCATTAAAAATATCTACAGTTAAAATGTATTGTAGATAGTCACTTCTTGTATCGGATACTAAGCGATCGATCGCATCTTCTCTTTTTTCTTGAGAATCCTCTCCACTTAAAGCTATAGTTCGATATCCTCGTAGATTTAATCTTTCACTAAGGGCAGCCGCTTCTTTCTTGGAACTGCAAAACATGAGTCCTTTGACTCTTTCTCCACTATATCCATAGTAATTGGTTTGTTCGATAATGTAGTCAACTCTTTGGTTGGATGTTAAATAGTTAAAATCATTAAAATCTGTTTCGTTTCCGTTGGTTAAAAAGTCAGTAATGCCAAAATAGTGGAATGGACATAATAAGTTTTCTTCTAGAGCTTGTTGAAGACGAATTTCATAGGCAATATTATGGTCGAAGGCTGCATATACATCAAAGTCATCGGTTCTTTCTGGGCTTGCGCTCATTCCTAGCCAAAACTTTGGTTTAAAGTAGTCCATGATTTCTTGATAGCTTTTAGCTCCAATGCGATGTGCCTCATCAATGATGATGGTATCGAATGTATCAGGGGCAAAACTTGAATACACTTCTTTTTTAGACATCGTTTGCATCGTTGCGAACAAGTAGTCTACATCTGTATCCTTGCTGTTTCCAGATAAAAGCCCAAATGTCTTTGTATTTTTAAATACATTTTTGTAGCTTTGAAGAGCTTGTTTGGCAATCTGCTCTCTATGTACTAAAAATAGGGCTTTCTTGGGATTCTGATCTTGTAAGGCAAAGGCTGAGGCATACGTCTTTCCTGTTCCTGTGGCTGAAATCAACAAACTCTTTGATTCATTCTCATTGCGAAGATTTCTAAGATTGGAAATAAAGGCTTGCTGCATAGAATTTGGAATCAACTGTTTAGAGGGTAATTTAATGTCTTCTTTTTGTTTCACCTTTTTGTATTCTTCATAATGCACTCTATATGCACCAATAAATGCATTGTAGGAATATGTATTTGGATGATTCCATAATTCTTCAAATTCATCTAACATTTCTGATACAAACTCACCGGATTTTGTGGACACAATTTTTGTATTCCATTCTCGATTTGTAGTAAGTGCTGTATTTGTCATATTACTAGAACCCACAAGGATCTTGTAGATTTCATCGGATTGAAAGATATATCCCTTGGTATGAAAACCATTCTTTGAGTCGGGTACTAGATACATTTTAAGTTCAATATTCGAAAATGTAGCGAGTTTATCTAAGGCTTTAGGATCACTAAATGCCAAATAGTCCGTTGTAAGAATTTTACCTTTGATGCCTTTATCTTCTAAAGTACGAAGCGTTTGAAGTAAGGGGGTAATTCCTCCCATCGTAATGAAGGCTACACTGATTAAAAAGGAGTCGCAGTGTAATAATTCATCTTCAATGGTGCTTAGTGCTTTTCTTCCATTCTTATAGTCGTTTGAAATAAATTGAGGTCGATATAATACGTTGGAAGATATATTTTTGTCTAAAAATGCGGTAGATAGGCCGCTCTGTATATTTTGATAGTTCATACCTAACATTATACCAGCATTAAAATGAAATCATAGATCGAAAAGGCTATAATAACAGTATAAGACCAGAGGTATAGGGAATGGAAAATATAATAATTTCAAAAGAGTTTCTAGATTGGTATGACTATTACAATGATTGTAAAGATAAGTATTCAAGTTTAGTAAATGATGTAGAGAATAAACTAATTTGTGGTGAATATAAAGATATTGAACTTTCTTTTTCAAATATGAATACGAATAATTTGAATCGTGATATAGATAGTCTTGAAAAGATTCATATATTAATGATGCAGGGAAGTACAAGTCAGATTAATGTAGAAATTGAATTTGTGAAAGAGAAGATGTTAGAGTCTTGTTTAAATGTAAACTTTGGTATATTATGCAATCCTTTGGCGAGTACTCTATATCGTATGATTTTAGATTCGAGTAAAACAAAGAAGCATATTGAGGATGTTTCTAAACAATGTAAAGAAAATGATTTCTACATTTCTGTATTTATTCCTATTTACTTAAGACACTTTTATGCATCTATTTGTGAAGAGTGTATTAAGGGATATAGTTCGTATGAGTTTGTTCAATCTGTCGATTCTTTATTAAAGGAAGATAAGTTTGTAGAGGCTTGTAGTCTTTGTCCAATTTATGAAGAAATTTACATTCATGCTAATGAAAAATATCTACTTACAAAAGAGTTAATACAGGTAATGCAGCAGTATGGTGTGGATGTACCTGTTTCAAAGAAGAAGGAAACACCGCCAAAGATTGTGAAAAAGTCAAAATTAGATATAGAAACGCGTAAAAAGATTGTAGGGGATGGCGTTAAGGAAATCTTGGATATGAGTGATGAGGAGCTTATATCTCGTTATGATGGTAAGTCAGAGGATGAGGTTCAAGAAATGCTTTATGAGGAGCCTTGGTGTGAGGATGAATATTTTGATGATGATCTACTTGCGTTTCTTAGCGTATTAACATGTATGAGGTTTGATTTTGAGAATGTCTTTATTAATTGGTTAGCTCATTTTATATTTAGAAGATTGCTTGATATACATAAGAAAGTGTTGTTTGAACCACCTAAAATGGTGAAGACAACTCCGCCTAAAGTACAATTCCCAAAGGTTCGAAAGGTAAATCAGGGTGGTGCTCCAAGGACTAAATCACCTAAGAGTTGTAGTGAACATGTGAGTCAATCTTCTAGAAAGACAAATCAAAGCAGGGCTTCAGTAGCTATTAAACAGGAGGAAACATCAAATGGTAAGGGTGGAATTATTTTCTTGATCATTATTGGACTTCTGTTTGGATATGGATATATTTCTTTGAAAAAGGAAGAGGCAGAATGGGATATGGCACAGGAGCAGTATCGTATTGAGAGTAGGCAGAAAGCTGAACAAAATGAGTTTAAGGTAAGGGAAGAAAAACATAAAAAGAAAGAGGGGCAACGTTCAAACTCATCATCATCTTCTTCGTCCTCATCTTATGATGAAGGAAGTGATGATGCATATTTTGGTGATTATGATGAGAATCGTTACGATAACGATGAAAATTATCGTGATTGTGTAGATGATATGTTGGATGAACTGGGAGAATAAAGAAAAATACAGTGAAAGACTTATTGAATATTTGTATACTCATGAGTAGTATACTTACGAGTATACAAATTTATTAACAAATGATAATTTAGGCATCTGTTTAGGATAGGTGTTTTTTTTGTTGATGAAAAAAGTGCAACAACACTTCTTATAATCGGTGTTTTTTTTGCGTTTAAAAAAATAGTAAACGTTTTCAAAAAAAGTGTTGCATTCTCGAAAAAGAACTGGTATATTAAGCGTGTACAAATGGTATGCAAATACGAACCAGTGCCCGAGGTTGTTGGTGTACCTAAGAGGAGGAAATTATGACTGTTAGTGAAAGAGTTGAATTAATTAAATTCGATGAACCAAAGTATTTGGAAGATGGTAAGGCTGTAGTTAGCCAACGTAAAGAGGCTGAAGATTTAGCGAAAGTTATTCATGATCAAGGTTATTCAAACATTTTCTTATTAGGTATTGGCGGTACTGAGTTTGAATTTGGTCACTATGAATATTTACTTTCAAGAATGTCAGATGTAGATGTTTATTCAGTTAATGCGGCTGATGTGAACACAGTTCGTCCTAAGAAATTAAACAAAGATTCATTAGTAATCACTGCTAGTGCTTCTGGTGATACTGTTGAAATCGTTCAAGCTGCTAAATGGATGAAAGAAGAAGGAATCCGCGTTGTTGCATTTACAGGTCGTGATAGTAAATTAGGAAAAATGTTAGATTATGTAGTTCATGCTCCTGTTGTAACTGGATTCTGCGAACACTCATATGTATTACAAGCATATTTCATGTACAAATTAATGAATTTACGTGGAGATTTCGATGCTTATGATCGCTTCGCAGATCAATTATCTGAATATATTTTCGAAGACTTATTAGCAATTAAGAAAAAATTCGAACCAATCGGAATGAAGATGGCTTCTGAATTATATGATGCTGAATATACAATCTTTACAGGTTCTGGTGCACTTTGGGGAGAAACATTATTATTCTCTATGTGTATGTTAGAAGAAATGCAATGGATTCGTTGCCGTCCTGTAAATGCTGCACAATTCTTCCACGGAACATTAGAATTGATCGAAGACAAAGTTCCAGTATTTATCGTTAAGGGTGAAGATGAATTTAGAGCTCAAGACAACCGTGTTGAAGAATTCTGTAAAAAGATCAACTGCCAATATGTAGTATTCGATGCGAGTGAATATGCCGTCCGTTTAGACAATGAATTTAGAAAATTCATCGTTCCTATGATCACTACTGCTTGTATTACAGGAAGATTATCAAGACACTACGAAGCATATACTAAACACAACTTACAATATCGTCGTTACTACAGACAATTTAAATATTAATAGTCAATGTACGATGTCAAACCACTCTGTAAATAAGGGTGGTTTTTTTATATGGGGTTAAATATGAGATATAAAGGTATTATTTTTGATATGGATGGAGTTTTAGTGGATTCAGAACCAATCTATTTGCAGGAAGTCATTGATTATATTTTGGATGATCTTAAAGAAGAAGTTGGTTATTTGGAACAGAAAAGAGAAATGAATAAAATTGTGGGTGCTTCGGATGATAAAATGTTTGAAGCTATGTCTGAATATTTAAATCCTAAATATTCGCCTGAATAAATTAAGACGGGTATGTGGTCAAAAGAATTAGAGTTAGATTATCGTATGATTTTAAATCCGCATGTATTATATGTGTTACCGAAATTGAAGGCGAAGGGATATAAGCTTACGATTGCGTCAAGTTCTTCAATGGAAAATATTAAGAAGGTAACTCGTCAGTGTGGTATTGCATCATATTTTGGATGCGTATAACATTATTAAATATTGGAATTTAGAAGAAAATTATTTTTTCATGTAAACGCTTGCATTATATTTTGATTACTGGTATACTTTAATTGTACAAATGGTATGCATTTACATACCACTTGCAAGCGGGCATAGTCGAGTGGTAAAAATCAAGTGTACGCAATTGGAAAAGAGGATGTATTGATGAGAAGATTTATTTTGGCATCACATGCTTATATGTCTAAAGGAATCAAAACTTCACTTGAATTAATTCTTGGAAAACAAGACAACTTATCCGTATATTGTGCATATGCTGAGGGCGAACCTTTCTTTAAGCCTTTGGTGATTCAAGAAGTTGAAGATCATCCTGAAGATGAATTTGTAATTATGACAGATCTATTGGGTGGTAGCGTAAACAACGAATTGTTGGAGCTAACGACTAAGGGAAATGTTCATTTAGTAACAGGAACAAACTTAATTTTGGCAATGTCAATCTTATTGACTTGTCGTGAATGCGATGATGTTGCAGCAGCAATCCGTACATGCGTTGAAGATGCTAAAACAGGTATTGTATATTGTAATGATTCAGAAATTGACTCAGATTTAGATGAGTTGTAAAAATTGAAAGGAGAAGTACAATGATTAAATTACTTCGTATTGATCACCGTTTATTACATGGTCAGGTAGCTTTTAGTTGGAGTAAACAACTTGGTACAGATTGTATTTTGTTGGCTTGTGATACTTTGTTGAATGACAAATTGCGTATGTCAGCTATTAAAATGGCTAAACCTAGTGGCGTAAAGGTTGTAGCTAAAACAGTTGATGATGCGGTTGCAGCAATCAAATCTGGTGTTACAGATAAGTACAAATTGTTTATCGTAGTTGAAAGTGTTGAAGATGCTGATCGACTTGCAAGAGCGTTAGATATTAAGGAGATCAACCTTGGTGGTACAAAACCAACAGATGATCGTCACGTAATTTCGACAGCGGTTTATGTAAGTGATAACGATGAAAAGATCTTAAAAGATTTAATGGATGATGGATTTGATGTATTTACACAGATGGTTCCATCAGACAAACGTGTTAATACAAAAGATTTATTAAAATAAAAAATTTTAGAGGAGAAGAATAAGATGTTAGTTAAGACTTTATTAATTTTCTTGATCACGTTCTTCGCGGTTTCAGAATTCTTGTTGGGCACATCATTAATTCAAAGACCGCTAGTTTTAGGACCACTGGTAGGTCTAGCGTTTGGTCAATTAGAATTAGGAATTATTATGGGTGCTACTCTTGAGTTGGCGTTTATTGGTGCTGTTTCAATTGGTGCGTACATACCTCCTGATATGATTTCAGGAACTATCTTAGGAACAGCTTTAGCAATCGAAGCTGGAGCAGGTCCTGAGACAGCGTTGGCATTAGGTTTACCAATTTCTACAGTTATGTTGGCATTGAACTCAGTATTAAGTGCTCCAATTATGTTGGTTTTCACTCACTTGATGGATAAAGATATTGAAGATGGTAACATTGGAAAATTTAAATTCCACTATTTCTTTGGTGGTTATGCTTCATTCTTACCTCGTTTAGTAGTAATTCCATGTGCATTCTATTTTGGAAGTGAAGCTGTAGTTGGATTATTAAGTCAAATTCCAGAATGGTTACAAACAGGTATTAATATTTCAGGTGGAATTATTCCTGCATTAGGTTTTGCGATGTTAGCACAGATGATCATGGACAAAAAGATTGCTCCATTCTTCTTCATTGGTTTCTTCGCAGTTCAATATTTAAGTTTAAATACAACAGCAATCGCAATCTTCGCATTGGCTTATGTAGTCTTAATGTTCTTTAAAGAAAAAGATCAAAAAGGAAAAGTTGCAGTTGTTGAGGGAGGAGATGGCTTAGATGAGTTCTAATTACGAATACAAGGGCGTTATTAATAAAAGAGATTTAAGAAAAGTATTCTTACACGCCATTACAATGGAACATACGTGGAACTATGAACGTATGATGAATGATGGATATCTATATTCAATGCTTCCAGCATTACAAAAAATCTATACAAATCCAGAAGATCTTAAAGAAGCATGTAAACGTCACTTAGAGTTCTTCAATACAACTCCACAATGTATTACATTGCCATTGGGTATTACAGTTGCGATGGAAGAACAACGTGCAAATGACATGGAAAACTTTGACACGACTTCTATTTCAAGTGTTAAGACAGCTATCATGGGTCCTTTAGCTGGTATTGGTGATAGTTTTATTTGGGGAACATTAAGAATTTTAGCTACTGGTGTAGGTACTTCGTTAGCATTACAAGGAAGTATCTTAGGACCAATCTTATTCTTATTGGTTTTCAACGTACCTAGCTTCATCTTACGTTACGTATTGGTATATGCAGGTTACAAATTTGGTTCAGACTTCATTACTTCTGCAGAAGAATCTGGTGTAATGGATCTAATTAGTAAAGCAGCAAGTATCTTAGGTTTAACAGTTGCAGGTGCTATGGCTGCAGAAATGGTTTATTTGACAGTTCCAATTGCGATTGGTAGTGGTGAATCAGCTACAACAGTTCAGGCTATTATTGATGGAATCATCCCTGGATTATTACCGTTATTATTAACTGGATTCGTATATATGTTGTTAAATAAGAAAGTTAAACCACTAGTAATTATGTTTGCGATGATGGCACTTTGTATTGTTTGTGCATTCTTCGGTATTTTGGCATAATTAAACATAATATATAAAGGGTTGAAAAGACTTTTTTCAACCCTTTAATTTCTGATGAGGATAAATAAATGAAAAATTTTAAAAATCGATTATGTGGAATGAACAGTCATTATAGATTTTATTCTTTTGAACGGTTTTTTCAGGAAATGAATCGTTTAGGTATTAAAAATGTAGAGATTTGGACGGGTCCTATGCATTTCTATGTGGACTACAATAAGAATCAGAGTGTAGAACAGCTTAAGGAATACGCAAAAAAATATGACGTAAAAATTATTGGTATTTGTCCAGAACAAACAAATCCAAAGCCGAACAATGTGGCAAGTCCAACACGTCAAGAAGATGTATATGCATATTATTGTCGAATGGTGGATATCGCAAAAGAAGTCAATGCCCAACATATATTGATCACAACAGGCTGGGCTTATTATGATGAATCTGTAGAAGGTGCTTGGAATCGTTCGGTTGAATTGATGCGTAAGGTTTGTGATTATGCAAAGGCAAACAATATTTTGGTGGCAATCGAAGCATTACAACCAGATGAATCTGTTCTTGCGAATAGTGTAGAACAATTAAAGGCATATTTGGATGCGGTCAATCATCCACAGTTAAAGGTATGTATTGATTTTGGTGCAATGGCACGAGTCAATAATACGATTCAAGATTATTTTGATGCATTTGGAAAAGATGTGATCCATACACACTTTGTGGATGGAAAGCCAACGGGTCACTTGGCATGGTCAGATGGAACAAGAGATTTAAAACAAGATCTTCTTGATTTAGAGGTCAATGGATACCATGGATATCTGTCGTTGGAAAGCGTAAACTCTAGATATTATGAAAAGCCTTGGGCAGCTGAGGAAAAGACTTTAAGTGCTTTTGATCAGTTAGAAACGAAATAAAAATGGTATAATAAACTAGTGTATGAGGAGGTTTTTATGAAGGCTATTACAAGAGATATTTATATAGCGGATGAGATTCGTTATAAGATTGAGATAGGTGAATTTAAACCTCATGACAAATTACCTAGCGAAAGACAGTTTTGTGAAATATTTAATTGTCAGCGTGCAACTGTGCGCTTGGCCTTAGAGAGTTTGCTCGATGAGGGTTGGATTTATTGCGTTGAAAGATCGGGTTATTATGTATCGCAACCACGTATTATGGAAACGTTAAATGTCGTTTCAAGTATGAGTGGGCGTATTGAAAATATGGGCAAAAAGATGCATCGTAAAGTGGTTTTTCTAAGAGTTATTGAAAGTAATAAAAAATTAATTAAGAAAATGGGTGTTGCGTTAGGAACAAAATTAATTGAATTCGAAAGAGTTCGCTATTTAGATGAAGAAGCTATTTCTTTGGAGACAGCTTATTTTGAAGCTGAACAATTTTCGGGATTATTAGATAAAGATTTAGAGAATAATTCATTGTTTTCAGTCTTAAAAAAATATTATGATGTAAAATTTACGCATGGGGAGCAGGAAATTCTTATAGTAAACGCAAATCCAACTGAAAGTAAATATTTGGGTGTGGAAGAAAACAGTCCGTTGGTATTGCGAAGAGGAATTTTGTATACAGAAGATAATCAATATAAAAGTTATCATGAATCTGTGATGCGAATGAACCGCTTTATTTATGCGGATGAGGAGAATTGATTATGGACCTACGTATACCTTTATATTTACAATTAAAAAATACGTTGTTAAATCGTATTGATAATGGAGAATTGTTGCCAGGTGAGCGTTTGGAGTCTGAAAGAGACTTGGCTGAAAAATATGGTGTGAACAGACAGACAGTGCGATCAGCACTTAATGTCTTGATTGAAGATGGTGTATTGATTAAGGTTCCTTATAAAGGAACGTTTGTCGCAAAACAAATTGTAAAACCTTCATGGGGAAACTATGATGCGATAAATGAACATCGTGGTTTTAGTAGTTTTTTAAAGGCACAAGGTTTTTCAATTGACAGTAAGGTCATTGTTGCAGAAAAGATTGAGCCGACAACTTCGATTCGTGCACACTTGAAATTAGAAGAAGGAGAAGACGTTTATTGTTTAATGCGTGTTCGTTATTACAATGATGAACCTTTTTCTGTGGAAATTGCCTATATGCCATACAAGTATGTAGAGGGCATTGAAGACTATGATTTTTCAAAAGTGTCATTATATGATTTTATGGCAAAGAAAGATCATGATCCTTGTGACTTCCATCGTTCATTAATCGTACAATTTCCAGATGATCGAATCTCAAAACTTTTGGGAAATCTTGTAGAACCTGTATTTCGATTTCAATATATTGGCTTTGATAAAGAAAAAAATGTCGTGGAATATACACATAGTTATATTCGAAGTGACAAATCCACGTATCGTTTTAGAATATAATTTCACGAAGGAAACAATATGGAACAATTAGAAACAATGGAATATTATATTTTGCAGACGCAGGATATTTTAAATTCAGTATATAAAAATAAAGAACAGACGAATAAATTGGCTCAGGTTTATATGGATGGAAACTATAGAAATATTAAGATTATAGCTTCTGGTTCGAGTGGAAATGGGTCTTGGTGTGCTAAATATGTTATGGAAAAATATTTAGGTGTAGATGTCACTGTGATAAATCCATATACATTCGCATACTATCCAGTGTTGTGTGAAGATGACTTTGTGTTTGTCGTTTCACAGAGTGGATATAGTAAAAATGCATTAGATGCATTGGATATATTAAAAAAATTAAATCGTAAAACAATCGCTTTAACAGGGGATTTAAAGAGTGATATTAAAGATCATGCTGAAGTTGTGATTGATTATGTAGACGAAGAAAAGGAGGGGTATGTTACTAAGGGTGTAACAACACTTGCCTTATTCTTAATAAAACTTACGTTTGCAATTTTAGAAAAACAAGGAAAAATGGTTGATACAGCTTGGCTTGATACATATTGTGAAAGTTATGCTTCTATGCAAAAGGAAAATTTTGTGCATGAAGAAGCTTTCTTAGAAAAGTTTAAAAAGAATTTCTTATCTATGGAAAATATGTATGCAGCTGGTTGTGGTCCTTGTGAAGGTGTAGCTAAAGAGGCAGCACTAAAGATTGGTGAAACTGTGAAGGTTGTTTCTTGTGCATATGAATTAGAAGAATATATTCATGGACCGAATTTGCAACTTTCTCCAAAGCACAATGTATTTATCATTGATGCGCAAGATGAAACTTCAGATCGTTCATACCAAATCTATAGAGCATCTCGTGCTGTGTCAGACCGTGTATATTACATCACAAATAAAGCATATGATGATGATCATGTATTAACGTTACTAAATCCTTGTGCAGATACTGTATCCTTAACGTATCTTCAAGTATTCCAATTATTCGCATATAGAATTAGTAAAGAATTAAGATCTATTCCTAAACATCCGTTGTTTGAGGAATTTAAAAAGATCGTTAATTCAAAAACAATCACATATGAAGATTAGTGTAATTAGCCTTTCGACTTGTTTGGAAGGCTTTTTTTATATAGATGTATAAAAATTACGAGAAGTTGACGTAAGAATGGTGTCAATGATTTTTATTGACAAACCTATTCATGAGCTATAGAATATTAATGTTCTAAATAGAACGATGAGGAGAGCGCATATGCACTTTTGGGATGAACATAAAACGATAACGAGATATTATGAGATGAAGGTTTCTGGAGTTTGCGAAAAATATCAGTTAAGACAGTTGGAGTATGACATATTAATGTTTATTTACAACAATCCTGCGTACAATACGGCTGCGGACATTGTTCGTATTCGTAAGTCTACAAAGTCTCATGTTTCGACTTCACTTAAAGTATTAGAAGATCATGGTTTTATTGAGCGAAGAGTCGACAAAGACAATAAAAAGCATGTAACTATTCATTTACTACAATTGGCCAATGAAGTAATTGAAGATGGAATATGGGCGCAAAAGGAGTTTGCACAAGATATGTTTGAAGGTCTTAGTGAAGAAGAAATCAAAGTGTTTATGAGTGTATTTCAAAAGGTGTATGACAATGCGGAAAGGATGATTTCAAATGAAAAAAATTCCTGATTTAATGGAAGTAATTTTTGATGCTTGTTATTTGATTTTTGACTTAATTGCCGGAATCTTATTCTTTGTATATTCGAAAGGAAATCCATTGTTCATATTATATGGTGTATTAACATTAACGTTGTGTGGTGGAGACGCATTCCACTTGGTCCCTCGTATTAAAAGGGCTTTGTATGGTACAAATGATAAAATTAAAAGACAGCTTGGAATTGGATTGCAGGTATCTTCAATCACAATGACCGTATTCTATATTATTTTATTGTTTATCTGGAAATTAACATTCCCAACATTACAAGCTCCACTTTGGGTTGAGGCTATGATTTGGATTTCAGCTATTATTCGTATCGTTGTATGTTTCTTACCACAAAACAATTGGACTTCCGAAGAAGGAAATAGGAAGCTTTCTGTGATTCGTAATGCCGTGTTTGCGGTAACTGGAGTTGGTGTGATAATTCTTTATGCCATTTCAGGAAATATGTACGATTTACATATGAACCGTATGGTTGCAGCCATCATTATTTCTTTTGGTTGCTACATTCCGGTTACATTGTGGTCTAAGACAAAACCAAAGATTGGTTTATTGATGATTCCTAAGACTTGTGCTTATATGTGGGTCATTGTGATGGGATTACAATTATTATTCTAATTCACAAAACTTGGTGCTTCATTGCACCTTTTTAATTTTTTCAAAAAGAAGAATAACACTATAAGTCGATAATCTACCGAATAAAATACTGAATGAATTCGACATATTTCCGAATAATGGGTATACTATTGGTAGTAGGATTGGTGGTGTTCACATGAAAACTTGTAAAGAAATGGCTTTAATTTGGAATATTAGTGTTCGTGCAGTTTCGAATTTGTGTAAATCGGGAAGAATTCCGGGTGCTGTTAAGAATGGAAAAAATTGGGAAATTCCAGATGAAGCAACAAAACCGGTAGATGGAAGAATTTCGTCTGGTGAATACTGTAAAAAAGGGATGAGTACAGATAGAAAGTCATTGCCTATTGGTATTTCAGACTATGTGCGTGCTCAATCGGATTATTATTATGTGGATAAAACAATGTTAATTAAGGAGTTTTTAGATCAAAAGCCATTGGTTTCATTATTCACAAGACCAAGAAGATTTGGAAAAACATTGAATATGGATATGCTTAGAGTGTATTTTGAAAAGGTGGATGAGGATACGTCTAAATATTTTAAAGATAAGAATATTTGGAAGTGTGGGGAAAACTATCGAATGCATCAAGGTAAATATCCTGTGATTTTTCTTACTTTTAAAGATGTAAAGTTTGATTCTTGGCAGGCCACTGTAGAGAAAATTAAATCGTTACTTCAAGAAGAATATGGAAGGCATCAAGAATTGTTGAGTAGTGGAAAAATATCGGATTATGAGAAGGCGTATTTTAATAAAATATTAAGTGCAACAGAAAATGAAGTGGAATTGTCTTTTTCACTTGAAAAGTTATCTAAGATGCTTGCGACGCATTATGATCAAGCTCCAATTATTATTATTGATGAATATGATACTCCAATTCAGGAAGGGTATTCTAAGGATTTTTATGATGAAATCATCGGCTTTATGAGAAATTTCTTTTCCGGTGCTTTTAAGGATAATAAAAATCTTTCTTACGGCTTTTTAACCGGAATTTTGAGAATTGCTCAAGAAAGTATTTTTAGTGGATTAAATAATTTAACTGTGAACTCAGTGATGGATGAAGCATATGATCGTTATTTCGGATTTACAAATGAAGAAGTAAGTAAAATGTTAGAGTATTATGGAGTTGCTGAAAAAGAGAGTGAACTTCAAGAATGGTATGATGGATATTTGTTTGGGAATGAAGAAATCTATAATCCGTGGTCTGTTATTAATTATATTTCGAAGGGGTGTGTTCCACAGGCATATTGGGTGAATACTGGAAAGAATGAGATTCTCGAAGATGTTTTAAAAGTGGCGGATGAGGATATAACAGAAAAGCTTTATTCTTTGATTCGTGGGGATAAAGTTTTGGCAAGAATTGATCAAAATGTTGTTTATCGTTCACTTACAGATGATCCAGCTAATATCTATAGTTTATTATTGGTAGCTGGGTATTTGAAAACAACGATTAAAGAATTGCAGGCGGATGGATCTTATTTGTGTCAGGTATCGATTCCCAATAAAGAGATAGCTTCCGTTTATAAAAGTGAGGTTTTGGCACATTTGATGCAGATTGGTGCAGTTTCAAGAACGACTGCAGATAAGATTGCGGAAAGTTTGTTCTTAAATGATTATGTAAAACTAGAAAAAGCTATTTCTGAATATATGAATAAAGCAATTAGCTTTTATGATACGGCTAGTGAATCTTTCTATCATGGATTGATTTTAGGATTGATTTCGATGATGGATAATCAGTACAAAATAAAGTCGAATAGAGAGTCTGGTAAAGGAAGATTTGATATTGGCTTAATTCCTAGAGATGATAAGTATCCTGGAATGATTATGGAACTCAAGTGGAAAAAGAATCTTGATGATCATGAATTAACGCTTTTGGCAAATGAAGCTCTTTGTCAGATTCATAGTATGGAATATGATTCTGAGATGAAGAGTGAAGGAATCAAAAAGATATTGAGATTTGGGATTGCGTTTTCTGGAAAGCGTGTTTGTGTTAAAACAAATTAGAATAGTAGTTTTATTTAAGATTCCTAAGACTTGTGCTTATATGTGGGTCATTGTGATGGGATTGCAATTATTATTTTAGAATTTCTTCAAGAGAACGCCTACTCGACGTTCTCTTTCTATATGAATTTTAGAGTATCTAATTCAATGAAAATAAGACGTTTTAGATGAAATAGGAACAATCGCAACAAATTTATTGGAATTAATAATGCTTTCACATTGAAGTTTTATAATTGAAACTGGCTACTGGATGTGGTTGATGGTTGCCTCTTGTTAAGGAGTTTTGAGGCCTTGAATCTTGAATTCCAGGTAAGTAGATCCTTCTATTTTTTTACAGGAGGAAAGCTTATGTATATATATCTACATATTGATGTTGCCATGTATTTAATGGCCATAGTAGAAATACTTAGAATCACATTATTGATTATAGAAAAATGTAAAAGACACTAGTTCACGTAAGCACAACGAATTACTAGTGTCTTTACATTAGAATAATTCAGAGTGATCACTGTATCTAGTGCTTTTCTTGTATGTGTATTAAATGATTGCTGGTAATAATTTATCAAAAAGTATTGACAACGCTTACAGATGAATGTTAATATATGCCTGCAAATAAAAAGACATGTAACTGGTAATGCAGGCAGGATCTAATAAATTGCTTTGAATTTTTCAAGGTGTTTATGGGATTCTGCCTTTTTTGCACTTTGAATGGCCATTCTTAAATAGATGATAGGAGAAAACAATTTATGGATTACAAAAAAATTGCAAATGAGATTTTAGATTTAATTGGTGGTTCGAAGAATGTTGCGACTTTGGAACATTGTTCAACAAGATTGAGATTTAGTTTGGTTGACAAGAGTGTTGTTGATGTAGAAAAAATCAAGAAAATCAAGGGTGTTATGGGCGTTGTGGATGGAAGTCAATTTCAGATTGTGATTGGAAACAACGTTGTTGAAGTGTATGATACATTATTGAAGATTTGTCCTTTAAGTGGAAATCAAGGTATTGAAGCTAAAAAGGATGATCGTAAATGTGGTGCGAAATTATTAGAATTTATCATTAGTGTATTTCAACCACTAGTTCCTGCTATTGCGGGTGCTGGTGTATTAAAGTCCGTTTTATTATTGCTTTCGATGTTTGGATTGTTGGCAAATGATTCAACTGTATATACGGCATTGGCTGCTATTTCAGATGCAACATTCTATTTCTTACCTATTATGGTTGCGGTAACGACTGCGAATGCTTTAAAGTCAAATCGTTTGGTTGCGGTTGCGGCAGTTGGATATTTATTGTTGCCTGCAACTACACAAGCTCTTACAGATGGAATGACATTGTTTGGTTTTGCGGTAAAGAATGTTACGTATAGTTCACAGGTATTCCCTGCAATCTTATGTGTTATTTTCTTAAGCTTGATGGAAAGAGGATTCAATAAAATTTCTCCAAAGGCTATTCGTATTTTCTTTGTTCCAATGATGTCTTTGGCTATCACAATTCCTGTGACTTTATTGATTTTAGGCCCATTGGGATATAATATTGGTACATTATTTACGGCTGTAATCTTAGCTCTTTATGGAAAACTTGGATTTGTGGCATTAGGATTACTTGCAGCTATTTTACCATTTATGATTGCGACTGGAATGCATAAAGCTTTACTTCCATATGCCATCACAACATATGGTCAATTGGGATATGAAGCTTTATATATGCCTGCAAGTTTAGCTCACAATATTAGTGAGAGTGGTGCTTGTTTTGCGGTGGCATTGAAATCTAAAGATGAAAATTTAAAACAGACGGCATTATCGGCTGGAATCTCTGCCTTAATGGGTATTACAGAGCCTGCATTGTATGGTGTTACTTTACAAAATAAAAAGGCTATGATTGGTGTTGTATTGTCTGGAGCCATTTCTGGTATGTTGATGGGATTGTTTGTCGTAAAAGCATTTATTGTTGTAGGGCCTGGTTTGGCAAGTATGTCCATGTTTGTGGATCCTGCAAATGGAAGTAACTTCATGTATGCATGTATTGGTTTTGCGGTTGCGTTATTAGGATCTTTCATTATCACATTTGTGTTATGGAAAGATAGTGATAGTGAAGTTGAAGAAGATGTTGCTGTTGTTGAATCGTTAACAGAAGAAGAAAAAGAAGTGAATATTTTAGTATCACCATTAGATGGTGAGGCTGTTGATTTAAGTACAGTGAGTGATGAAATGTTCGCATCGAAGACTTTGGGTGATGGTATTGCCATTGTTCCTAAAGATGGTAAGTTATATGCTCCTTGTGATGCCGAAGTAGTTATGTTATTTGAGACTAAGCATGCGATTGGTTTAAGAACAAGTAATGGCGCTGAGATCTTGATTCATATTGGTGTAAATACTGTTTCTATGGAAGGTGTTGGATTTACGGCTTTTGTAAAGCAGAATGATAAAGTAAAAGAGGGGGATTTATTAATTGAATTTGGTTTGGATGCAATCAAAGAAAAGAATTTAGATCCTACTGTAATGGTTGTGAATAGTAATAGTACAAGTTATAAAGTATTAAATCAGTCATATGGAGATGTTAAGACTGGTGATGTATTGTTTGATGTAAAAAGAGGGTAATGTATATGAAAAAGTTTCCTGAAGGATTTTTATGGGGTGGTGCTACGGCTGCCAATCAATTTGAGGGTGGTTGGAACCTTGGTGGCAAGGGATGGTCCGTTTCGGATGTTGCAAGAGCTCATTTTGATGCGGACGTAAAGGATTATAATAAGCATGTTTCAATAACGACAAAGGATATTGAGGAGGGCTTAGCTCATCCTGAGGATGAAGTGAATTATCCGAAGCGTCATGGTAGTGATTTTTATCATCATTATAAAGAGGATATTGCCTTAATGGCAGAAATGGGGTTCAAGACATATCGTATGAGCATTGCGTGGTCAAGAATTTTTCCAAATGGAGATGATTTGGAGCCGAATGAAGAGGGTTTGAAATTCTATGATGATGTATTTGATGAATTATTAAAGTATGGTATTGAGCCATTGGTGACAATGTCTCATTATGAACCACCATTAAATTTAGTATTAAACTATGATGGTTGGTATTCTAGAGAAGTGATTGGTTTCTTTACTCGTTTCGTGGAAACAATTTGTACTCGATATAAAAATAAAGTGAAGTATTGGCTAACTTTTAATGAAGTGGATAGTATGATTCGCCATCCTTATACGACGGGTGGACTTGTTGAAGATCGTTTTGAAGGTAAAAACTTCGAAGAAGTGATTTTCCAAGCTATGCACCATCAATTTGTGGCGAGTGCTTTGGCAACAAAGATTTGTCATGAAATTGTTCCAGATTCAAAGGTGGGTTGTATGTTGACTAAACTTACATATTATCCATATACTTGTAAGCCAGAAGATGTATTGGCTGCGCAACAAAAGATGCGTTCTACGTATGCCTATAGTGATACGCAGGTATTTGGTGAATATCCAGCTTATTTATTGTCTTATTTTAAAAACAACAATATTAATATTGTCAAAGAAGCCGATGATGATCGTATTATGAAGGAATATCCTGTAGATTTCATTTCATTCTCTTATTATATGTCTAGTTGTGAAGCTGCAGATAAGACGGGTTTGGATGTAACTCCTGGAAATACGATTTTGGCTGTTAAGAATCCATATTTGGAAACAAGCCAATGGGGTTGGCAAATTGATCCATTGGGATTGAGAATTTCATTGGTTGAATTGTATGATCGTTATCGTAAACCATTATTTATTGTTGAGAACGGTTTGGGTGCAAGAGATGTATTAACCGAAGATAAAAAGGTGCATGATCAGTATCGTATTGAATATTTGAAAAAGCATTTTGAATGTATGTTAGATGCGATTGTAGAAGATGGTGTTGAACTTATGGGCTATACTTCATGGGCATGTATTGATTTGATTAGTGAATCAACAAAACAAATTTCAAAACGCTATGGATATATCTATGTGGATATTGATGATTATGGAAATGGAACTTATAATAGATATAGAAAAGATAGTTTCTATTGGTATAAGAAGGTTATCGAAAATAATAGTGTAGATTTTGAATAATAGTAGAATGGAGCAGGGAAATGAATTACGTAATTAAGAAAGTTTTAAATTCAAGCGTCGTTCTTGTGAGTGATCATGAGAACAATGAGTTCATCCTGCTTGGTAAAGGAATTGGTTATGGCAAAAAGGTTGGTGAAAGCATAGATCAAAGTGCTTCAAATCAGATATTTGTTCCTGTGGAAAACACAAAGTCTAAACAGTTTGAAGAATTGATGGATGATATTCCAATCGATATTTTGACGATTACACAAGAAATCATTGTGGAGGCACAAAAGCTTTTGGAGTGTGAGTTCAATAAAAGTCTATACTTGATTTTGGCAGATCACTTGAATTTTGCGGTGCAAAGAGTTCGCGATGGGATTGTCATTACCAATCGCGTGTTTTGGGAAATTAAAAATTATTATCCAAAAGAATTCAAGGCTGGTTTAATGGCTATCTATATGTTTGAGGAAAAGCTTGGCATTACACTTCCTGAAGAAGAGGCGGCCAATATTGCCTTCCATTTTGCGAATGCGACAATGGGTAAACAAGAGAGTCATGATACGATGAAATATGCCAAAGTCATTGGTGAAATTATCAATATTGTGATTTTTTCGCTGAATCGAAATGTGGATCGGCAGAGCGCTCACTATATGCGTTTTGTCACACACATTAAGTTCTTTGTCGAAAGATATTTCACAAATAGTATGTTGAATAATCAAAATGATTTGTTGTATAACCAAATGAAGAGTGCGTATCCAAAAGAGATGGCAGTCGCATTAAAAATCAAAAACTTTTTAGAACAAAAGTATAGTACTCCATTAACGAATGAAGAAGTAACATTCTTAGTTGTTCATATAGCACGTATTATGAAAGGGTAGAATTAAGCAATTTAGTTCTACCTTTTCTTTTATCTTTCTTAAATCGAGAAAAAAAACAATAAATTTACTGGATTTAATGTTGTTTTCACATGAACTCTTTATAATTAAAAGTGCTACTGGATGTAGTAACGGTGAACCCTCTGAATGAAAAGGATGATATCTTGAGTTCTCGATGATTCCGATTTTGCAGGAGGACGTGTTGTATGTATATTTATCTATACATTGATGTAGCCATGTGTTTAATGGTCATAGTAGAAATACTAAGAATTGCATTATTAATTATAGAAAAATGTAAAAGACACTAGTTCACGTATTGAGCCACGAATTACTAGTGTCTTTTGACATAAAATAATTCAGATGGACCACTGCATCCAGTAGTCTTTCTGTATTTGTATTATAGCTATAAATAGAGGATTATGCAAATGAGGTAGTTCTTTTGATTAGAGTTTGTTAATTATTATAAAGGTCATATAAATATAAGGAGAAGGGGTAGACATGAACAATGAAATAATTAAGTTTAATAATGGAAATTTAGAATTAGACGTTACGGTAACTCCAGATAAAGATACTGTGTGGTTATCTGCGAATCAAATGGCATTGTTGTTTGATCGTGATGAAAAAACAATTCGTAAGCATATTAATAACATATTTAAAGATCGAGAAGTTGAAAAAGAGAACAACACGCAAAAAATGCGTGTTGTTGGAGTTAAGCAATCTGTTCCATTTTATTCTTTAGATGTAATTATTTCCGTTGGGTATAGAGTAAAATCACAAAACGGAATTATCTTTCGTAAATGGGCAACATCTATATTGAAGGACTATATGATAAAGGGATTTACAGTTAATGAAAAGAGGCTTGAGGCTTTAGATAAAACTATCCAAATTCAGTCTAGAATGCTTGCTTCTGCTTTAAACATTGAAGAAAAAGAAGTGTTGAATGTTGTTGATGCCTATTCGAATGCATTAACTCTTCTAGATGATTATGATCATGGAACGATTCCTAAACCGGATGGCATTGCTTCTGTTTATCAGTTAACCTACGAAGAAGTCGTGAATTGATTGATTCTATGAAATATGGAAACTATTCAAATGTGTTTGGTGTTGAAAAAGAGTATGGAAAGCTTAATGGAATCTTAGCGGCTATCTATCAATATGTTTTTGGAACTGAATTGTATCCAAGTATTGAAGAAAAAGCTGCAAACCTACTTTACTTTTTAATCAAAGATCATCCTTTTGTGGATGGTTGCAAACGTATTGGTGCATCCATATTCTTGGAATTTCTAAATAAGAATAAACATCTGATTATCGATGGAAAACAGATTGTTTCAGACAGTGCTTTAGTCGCAATTACATTAATGATTGCGAGTCTAGACCAGAAGAAAAGGAAACGATGGTCAAACTTGTCATGAATTTTTTGAAATGTGAATTTTAAAAGACATTATTTCGTGTAAATTAGTATCTTTTGATATGGTGTTGTGATTTAAAAAGAGGGTTGTTCAAGATTGACAACAAGTCTTAAATTCGGAAAACTATCATCAGTTAGACATCTCTGACAAGAGGTGGAGGGGTTGGAAGTGCAGTGAGTGAAGTACTTGCACCTGAAGGAGTCGTATGCAGACAATATATGTTAGGTATGCAAAATGTGTTTGGCAGAAGTGGTAATCCTAAGGATTTATTGGATACTATGAGTTGGACGCTAAGCATATCGCAGATAAAATAAAGAAAATTGCAGAAAAGTAATATTTAATATAACAAGTCACCTGATAACCGGGTGACTTGTTTAATGTTTATAAAAATTTTTTAGAAATTCATGCGATTTAATAATGTTTTCACATTGAAGTTTTATAATTGGAATTGGCTACTGTGTACAGTAGGGTGGTACCTCTGAAATTAAAAGTAATTTAGCTTGCGTTCTCGGCTCGATTCCGTTTATTGTAGGAGGTTGTCATATGTATATTTATCTTTATATTGACGTTGCCATGTGTTTAATGGCACTAGTAGAAATACTACGACTTACGTTAATGATTATAGAAAAATGCAAAAGACACTAGTCCGCCCAATCGCAAAGGAATTGACTAGTGCCTTAGCATTAGAATGATTTCAGAGCAACCACTGTATCCAGTAGTCTTTCTGCATCTGTATTATACCGATAAAGGAATGTTTATGCAAATCTGTTGGTTGATAGTGTGATGCTATACACTATTATAGAAAAAATAAAAGACATTCGTTCATCCAACTCGCAGCGTATTAAACCAGATAAAGGAGCGCATGTGTAAACTGATTGTGTTGACAACAAGGCTTAAATTCAGTAGTATAATCATCGGTTAGCCACCTCTAACAAAGAGATGGCTTCTTTTATGGAATAAGAGTTAGTATTTTCTAACTTGGAGGCATAATGAGAAAGATTCTATATATCACGATTGGATGCATATCATTAGGGTTAGGGATTATTAGTGTAATATTACCGATTCTTCCAACGGTTCCTTTTGTGTTGCTTGCAGCTTTTTGTTTTGCAAAATCAAGTGAAAGATTGGATGGTTGGTTTAAGAATACGAAGTTGTATGAAGAGAATAATATTAAGAGTGGTATGACGAAACGAGCAAAGCTTCGTATTATGTGTTCAGTAACTTTATTAATGAACATTGGATTTATCATGATGGGATTGAAGGGTATTGTGGTTGGCAATATTGTTTTATTGATTGTTTGGAGTAAAGACAGTATGAGAAGGGTTTTGAATTATTTACTCGCAATTAGCTTTGTTTTGACTATTATGGTTCCAAATACTGGAATCATAGTTCATAAATTGGCTTCTACATTATTCTTAGTATTGGCTTTGATTCATGTTTTTCTATATAGAAAGAGATTGGATTTGAAGTATTGTATTAACCATAGTATCCTTTGTTTTAGGGATACTATGATTGATTATGGTTGAATATCCAATGATATTAATTCTTCATAGAACAGTGTCGATTGTATTAATAATCTTATTAGCTATTCATATATATAAGTTTCATAGAAGACTTGCCGTTACATAATGTGACGGCTTTTATGATGCTTAAGGTAGATGACAGATGAGGATTATGAATTGTTGGAATGTGTATTGAATAAGCTAAAATAGTAGTGATGTAGTACTGGATTGTGAAGAAGTAAGAGTGTTAGTGGATGAGTTTGAAAAAGATCGTAATGAATGGATAAGAGTTCTATCGCAAAAGACTGAATGATTCAAAAAAATGACAAAGTTTTTGATGTGTTGGATGATAACGTTTTATATATTCTGAGAAAAATTTGTTTGATTTAGGATGGTATTATGATTCTAAGATGTTTTCAATTTGAATTGACAAATTTTTGGGGGTAGGAGTATGTTCTTACCAAAGAGAAAGCGAGCAAATAAAAACAAATTAATTATGTCAATTTTTGGGATGATATTTTGTATTCAGAACAAGAATATTTAAATTGGATGTTTCGTATCGTGTTGGCTACTTTATGTGGTTGTGTTATTGGTTATGAGAGGACGAGTCGAAATAAATCGGGGCATTCGAACACATGCGATTATTGCACTAGGATCTTCAATGTTTATGATTATTTCTAAATATTCGTTTTTTAATGTGTCGACGGCGGATGGAGCTAGAGTGGAGCACAAATTGTTAGTGGAATTGGATTTCTTGGTGCTGGCGTAATCTTTGTGAAAGATGATTTGATTCAAGGGCTCACTACAGCAGCTGGAATGTGGACTACTTCTGGCATAGCTGCATGTATTGGTGCTGGATTGATTTTTATTGGTGTTTTTGCGACATTATTTCTAGTCGTTCTTCAAAAGATATTTCATTATCCTTTCTTTAATCAAATTGATCATCCTAATGTATTGATTCAGACTAATATTGTTTCTAACAAAGTTGAAATATATAAAATATTTGAGAAGTATGGTATAGAGGTCAATGAAATAAAAATTGATAGGAATCTAGATTTAATGACTTTTGATACAAATAATAGGTGGATTGACCATAAAAATGAATTGTATCAGGATTTGATGTCAATTAATACAGTAACAAAAATATCTATTCTTTAATTAATAAAGAGACTATGGCGGATAATTTTGATGATGTGAATCATCAGTTGGAAAAATTATTGAGAGGATTGAAAATCATGAAGATTAAAGATGTAATTGAAATTTTAAAAGAAGAGGGTACTTGGGTTCGTTGGAATCGTTGTACAAGGGATCGTGTTTTATTTGGTGATGATGATCAGGAAGTAAAGAAAATTGGTGTTTGTTGGGTGGCTACTAATAAAGTGATTGAACAAGCATTAAAAAAGGGTATTAACTTCATTATTTCTCATGAGAATATTTTCTATACTACGGGTACGCATTTGGAAACTAAATTGGTTGAGTCTATTGAACACAAGAAAGACTTATTAAGTAAGGGTAATATTTGTGTGTATCGTTGTCATGATGTTTGGGATTCTATTCCTGAATATGGTGTGAGTGATGTATGGGCTAAAAAGCTTGGCTTTGATTTTAGGGATAGAGTGATCAATTCGTATTATCAGCATGCTGATATTCCTAAACAAACGGTTTCAGAATTAGCAGCACGTGTAGCTAATGCTTTAAAAGTTGATGGTGAAGAGGGAGTCTATGTTTTTGGGAATGTAAATAAAGAAGTATCTCATTTAGCCATTGGTACTGGTGCTGGAACGGATATCTTTGAAATGTTAGAATTCAATCCAGACGTAGTTATTGTTGCGGATGATGGAATCACTAACTACAAAGATGCTCAATATGCGATTGATAATGATTTGTCTATGATTGTAGTAAATCATGTTGGTTGTGAAATTGGTGGTTTAAAAAACATGGTGAATTATTTTAATGATAAACTTCCTGATCTTGATGTAGAGTATTTGGAAGAGGGGTATAGAATTTCATACTTTAAATAAAAACATAATGAAACAGAGGTTGTAGCGATTTACAACCTCTGTTTTTTTCTCTAGTCTTTAGATAAAGTGTATTCAAATCTAATTTTACTTGTATCCATAAAGCTTTTTGTGTACTCCACAATTTGATCGTCTTGAGTGCGACCAATAAATTCAATGCAATAAATTAAACGATCTTTTTTGATGTCTAATAGTTTTGCGATAGTAGCTGGAGCATGAATGATGGATAGGTTTCGTTCAAATTTAGTTGGTTTTAAATTGTTTTTTTCCATATAGTCATATAGATATATTTTTGAAAAATCATAGTTTTCGATGTCTGGAAATAAAGCTTTATTTGTATAGAAATATTCTAAGGCAGCTATTTGATTTTCTCCGTTAAATCGTTGTCTTACAATTGTATAGATTTCATCGTTATTGTTTAAATTTAATTTGCTTGCGATGCCCTCGAATCCTTTGAATGTAAAATTACTAACGAGTTTATCGTGTCCTTTTTTTCCGGATGTTTTAAATTTTGCTGAAATACTTGAAAAGGCTTTGTCGTCAAAGATTCCAAGCATATAATTCTCGTCATTTTTTTTCACAAAAGTCCCAGAGCCGGGTATAGTGTAAAGAATTCCATCATCACATAAAGATTGAATGGCTTTTTTAATAGTGGCACGATTTGCACCAAATACTTTAGCTAAGTCTCTTTCACTAGGAATCGTTTCTCCGGCAAGGTATTCACCGGAATCGATTTTATCTTTTAAAGATAGTTTGATTTTTTTATATAAAGGTAATTTATTGCTCATACTTCTGTGTTACCAACCTAAAAACTCATATTTTTCTAAATTAAAAGAATGTTCAATATGGAGTATGTTTTCTTGATTCGTATAGGTTGCGTTCCATCTGTATACATTCATTTCATCGCCAAAATTCATTAATTGTAATTCAAATTCATTTGCGTCTCGAGTATATATTTTCCCTTTTTCTTCTTTTGAATTTGAATAAGTTGCTTTTATGATTTCAAAAATTTCCTGATCTTTTAAAGATTCACAATCAGGAGAATATAGAAAAGCATTCATTAATGAAGTTGTATTGACTTTATCGTTTACAAGCATTATGACCTGAACGATTGTTGAATCGTAAGAAATGTTCATTCGTTTGGCGATTTTTTTATCTTTGGTTCTTTTTGTCGTGATTACACTATATGTGAATGGTGAATCCTTTTTTAGATAAAATAAATCACGTAAATTAATGTCTTCTTTGAATCCATTAATGTAATATCCACTTTTATCTTTGACATAAAGATAATTGACATCTACAAGCGATATTAATGATTTTCTGACCAATGCTCTGGATACGTTGAATAAAGATGCCAATGAGCGTTCACTTGGTAGTTTATCGTCTTTTGCATAATTATTTGTTTCAATATAATGTTTTATTTCTTCAGATAATATATTTTCGTCAATGTTCATAATATATAGGTGAGTTTCCTTTCTAGAATGATTATTTATATATTCATACAATATAATAGTAAACCAAAATGCAAAAAAATCAACCAATTTATAAAACAATTTTTTAAAAATATAGACCAAAAGTGCTGCAAAATAGGGAAAATGTCTATTTTTAAATGAATTAAGTATTCCAATATATTCGTTTAAAAAACCAGATGATTGTTTATTGGTTACAGTATGATTTGAATTGGCTCATGAAAACGCTTGTAAAATGGATTGAATTTGAAAAATAAAAAAATCTGGTTAAAAAGTGAAGAAAGTGGTTGACGCATAAATATAATCTGGTATTATATGAGTGTAATTGGTATACATACCAAGGAGGAGACGAAAATGTATAACTACGATGTTGAGGCGTTCTTAAAAGAAGGACAAGAAGTTTATGGCTTAAGAGGTACAATTGAAAAGGCTGTTGATGAGGTTTGTGCAAATGGTGTTTCAAAAGTTGTTTTAACTGGCGTTGGAGGAACAATTTTTGAATTAATGTCTATTAAATGTATTTTTGATAAATATTCTACTTATGATTGCATTCTAAAAAATGGTGCAGAATTGTTGGTTGAACAACCAGATTGGATTGATGATCATACAGTAGTCATTACAGGAAGTAAATCAGGAGATACTCCTGAAACAGTACAGGCTTGTAAATATTGTAAAGAAAGAGGGGCTAAAGTTATTGCGTTGGTTGGCACTGAGGATTGTCCTTTAGCTGAATATACGGATTATCCAATTGTTTCACCTATTCCAGGAATGACACACACTTATTTCAAGTTTAACTTGATTGCATTAAGAATGATTTATAATCATGGTGAATTTGATCAATATGAAAAATATGCAGATCAATGTAAAGATTTATATTCTGCAGTTGTTGCGATTCAAGAAAAATTTGAACCTAAAGCAGAAGAAATTGCTCAGAAATATTCAAAAGCACCATATCAAATGTGGATTGGTTCAGGAATTGTATGGGGCGAAATCAACATGTTCACAATGTGTATTCTAGAAGAAATGCAATGGATGAGAACAAGAGCTGCAACAAGTGCTGATTTCTTCCATGGCGTATTAGAATTGGTTGAAAAAGATGTTCCAGTATATTTAGTTAAGGGTGTTGATGTTTATCGTCCATTAGATGAACGTGCAGAACGTTTCTTAGTACAATATGCAGATGACTTAACAGTTATTGATTTACAAGATTATGTATTACCTGGATTCTCTGAAGAATTTGCTGAAATCTTATCTCCATTAGTATTCAATGCTTTAACAAGGGGCCGTTTGGCTTACTTATTCGAAAGAGAAACTGGACACGATTTAAATATCAGAAGATATTATCGTCAATTTAAATATTAATATGAATAGCTGAAGAAAAAAGGATTGGAGGTGAAGTTAATGAATAAAATCTTAGTTTGTTCTCATGGAAGTTTGGCAAAGGGCTTGTTGAGTAGCTTACAGATTATTATGGGAAATTTAAACAATATTGATGCTTTATCGTTTTATGAGAATCAAGAAGGTGTTGAAGATTTAAAAAGGCTAGAAAAATATTTAGAGGAAAATCAAGAAAATGATTTGATTGTATTATCAGATTTATACGGTGGAAGTGTAAACCAAGAGGTTATAAAGCAAACCGAAAAGTATAAAAACATTCGAATTGTCACAGGGATGAACTTTCCGTTGTTGTTGGAATTAGCGGTTCGTCTTGAAAATGGAATTTCGAATGAAGAATTGAATTCAGTGATTGAAGAATCAAAGAATCAATTGATGTTGGTAGACTTAAATCCAGATAAATTTGAGGATGATTTTGATCTATAGAAAAGGAGCGCGAAAAATATGATTTCTATGATTAGAATGGATGATCGATTATTACATGGACAGGTTGCCTATGCATGGAAGGCTGACTTGGGATATAACGCTGTAGTAATCGCATCAGATGCTGCATCTAAGGATGAGTTCAAGAAAAAAGCTTTAAAAATGTGTTGTCCATCAGGAATTAAGATTGCGATTCGTCCCGTTGAAGAGGCTGTTGAATTGTTAAAGAATCCTAAGTTGCAACCATTAAAAGTATTGGTTGTTATGGATAATACATCTGATTTGTTGAGATTATGTAAAGAATTAGATGAAAAGCCATTGGTTAATTTGGGTGGTATGACAAGAAGAGAAAATACGACTGAATTAATTAAAGCAGTAAATGCTACAAAAGAAGATATTGAAAATTTAGATGCTGTAGTTGGCTTAGGTTACAAAATTGAATGTAGACAGGTTCCATCAGATAAACCTGTTAGTTATGAAAAGGTAAGACCTTAATGATAAAAAAAGAGGAGGAGAATAAAACATGTTTACTCAGGCGTTGTTAGTAGGCCTTGTATTGTTTGGTGTTTGGTTTGTTGAAAAATGTTTAACGACACCAATGGTATTTAGACCACTTGTTGTTGGTACATTAGTGGGTATTGCTCTTGGAGATCCAGTAATGGGTGCAAAATGTGGTGCTGCTCTAGAAGTAGTATTTATGGGAGCTATTCAGATTGGTGCGGCTGTACCACCTGATGCAATGTTAGGTGCTGGTATTGGTACTGCATTGGCTATTATTACAGGAAAAGGACCAGAAGTTGCCTTTACATTAGGTTTCCCTATTGCCGTATTTGGTCAATCTATTAAAATCGTTTGCTTTATCGTTCGTTCATGGTATATGGGCTTGGCATGTAAATATGCTAGAGAAGTTCAAGTTGGTAAAATGCATGCTTTGAACTGGTTTGGTTTAATTTTACAATGTACTATTTATGGATTAGTAGGATTCTGTACAATTTACTTCGGATCATCAGTTGTTGAAAACGTATTAAATAATATTCCTGAAGTAGTTATGAAGTCTTTAGAAGTTGCCGGTGGATTATTACCAGCAGTTGGATTCGCTTTATTGTTACAACCTATGATGACTTCAAAGAACGCATTATACTTCTTCTTAGGATTCATTATGGTTGCATTCGCATCTCAAAGCGTATTAGCAGTTACTGCTTTCGGCGTTGTAGTTGCGTTTATCGTAGTATTTGAAATTGGACACAGTAAATCTGACAATATGAGTGATGAAGTAGAAGATAAAGAATTGGAGGCGCTTTTCGATGAGTAATTTCACAGATAAAATTAAGCAAATTTCACCAGCAGAAAAGAAGATGCTTAAAAATATGTTTAAAGCTTCTTTCGTGATGGAACATTCATACAACTATGAAAGACAACAAGGTCTAGGTTTCTCTTTGGGAATGTGGCCTGCAATCCGCGAAATTTATGATAATAAAGAAGATCAAGGGGATGCATTAGAAAGACATTTAGCTGTATTCAATGCAACTCCACATATTGAAACATTAATTATGGGTATTGCTGCTGCGATGGAAAAAGAAGCTAGTATTAACCCTGATTTCGATAAGAGTTCTATCAACGCCGTAAAAGTTGCTTTAATGGGTCCATTAAGTGGAATTGGAGATTCAATTTTCTGGGGTAGTTTACGTGTCGTAGCTGCAGGTATTGGTTTATCATTATGCCAGGCTGGAAATCCATTAGGAGCCTTAGTATTCTTGTTAGTTTATAATATTCCACACTTGATCATTAAATACTATTGTACATTTGCAGGATATGCATTCGGTACAGATTTAATGGGAAATATCCAGGGTAGTGGAGTATTGGATAAAATCACAAAAGCTGCAACAATTGTTGGTTTAATGGTTATTGGTGCGATGACTGCAAGTATGGTTGCATTGTCACTTACTGGAACATTCACAGTATCTGGAAACGAATTCGTTATTCAAGACTACATTGATCAAATGTTCCCTATGTTATTGCCATTACTATATACATTGTTAATGTTCTACTTATTACAAGTTAAGAAAATGAAAGCAACTACTTTATTGTTAGTTTCAATCGTAATCTCATTCGCATTAGTTGTTTGTGGCTTGATTTAGTAGGTACTTAATATGTCATTTTTAGACTGTATAAAACGAATTCCACAGTTAAACAAGGAAATCGTAGCGAATTATCCTAAACAATTTGAATGCTTATCCCAATGTAAGGGTAAGATTGAAAAGATTGTATTTGTTGCGAGTGGATCATCATACAATTCAGCTTCTGTCGCAAAATATTTTATTGAAAATCAATGTGAATTAGAAGTGGATGTTATTTATCCAAATGTGTTTAGTCAGCAAAAGACGCATAAAAAGAGCAATACAATTTTATATGTATTCATTTCTCAAACGGGAGCTACAAAACAAGTTTATGACGATGTAATGGATCTACAAGAAAAAGGATATATGGTTGCATCTATCATTGGTGATTTAAAATCTCCAATTGCGAAAGTTAGCAAGAATCCAATTGATATGGGATGTAAACACGAAGAGTATAAATATAGAACGATTGGTGTTTCAACAAGTATTGTTACATGCTGGTTATTAGGATGTTATTTATCTGATTTCCAAGATATGGATACTTTACTAGCTGTTAATAGTCAGTTGGATGGTATTGTAGAACAAGCTCTAGTTTGGTATGAGAATCATAAATTTGATTTAATGAAAAGAAATGTAGCTTTATTTACTGGATCATATAGTTTATGGCCAATTAGTGTGGAAGCTGACATTAAATTCATGGAAATGATTCCTTACATGACAAAAACATATGAGTTAGAAGAATTTGTTCACGGACCTCAAAATGAATTTAATAACAACGAATTGTTCTTCGTTGCTTCAAAGAAGGGCTTTGAAGACAATAAGACAGAAGCCATTTCTAAATTCTTAAAAAATGAAATTGGATGTTGTTATATGGTGGGTGACATCACACTTGATGAAAATGACTTTAAATTCGAATGTGATGAACCATACTTCTATGAATTGAAACACTTATGTTTCTATCAAGTTATTGCTTATATGTTGGCAAATGATCATGGAAGAGATTTGAAACAAGGTTTAAATACACAATTAACAAACTATTTTAATAAGACTATGCAATAATCTTAAAAAGGTTTGTTGAGTTAATTATTAAGAGAAAACAATTGCATAGCGCAGTTGTTTTTTTTGTGTTATGGGAATGGGAGTCATTATGAAAAAAGGGTATATTTACACAGCATTAAGTGCCATTATATTCGGTTTAATGCCACTATTAACGAAAATCATTATCGCAAGAGGAGCAACCTCACTCACAATACCTTTCTTTAGAGTGTTTTATGTAACCATTGTATTGTTCTTAGTTTTGAAAATAAAGAAGATTGATTTGCACTTAGAAAAAAGGGACTTACTATCTGCAATACTAACTTCAATATTTGGTTCTGGACTAACAATCATAATTTTAAATGAAAGCTATAATTATGTGGATACAGGAATTGCAACAAGCCTACACTTTTTATATCCATTGTTTGTAGCTATATTATGTTGTTTCTTTTATGGGGAGAAAATAAAAAAGAAACAAATAATATCACTATCATTCGCATTAGTAGGTATTATTTGTTTTATGAGTAAAGGCAATGGGAGTCTGTTTGGGTATTTTTTAGCCATCGCATCCGGATTAACCTATGCCTTTTACTTGGTTAAAATGGATAAGACTGGATTAGTGAAAATGAACGCTTTAAAGCTATCCTTCTATTTAGCATTATTTACAACAATAGAAATCTTTACAATGAATCTATATATGCAAGAAGTTGTATTTAAAATGGACGTTTTATCTTATGGCCTATTATTAGTACTAGCCTTATCCTCATCCTTTTTAGCAACAGTCTTACTACAAAAAGGCGTTCTATTATTAGGAAGTACAAGAGCTAGCTTCATATGTTTGTTAGAACCCGTAACCTCAATGATCGTGGGAATTCTATGGTTGAATGAAGCACTCACGTTCAATAAAGGTCTAGGAGGCTTGGCAATTATCATTTCATTGATTATTTTCTTAAGGGAATAAACAAGAAAGAGACTGTTTAAATGCAGCCTCTTTTGATTTAGATATAAAAAAATAGAGTTGGCTTAAATAAATGTGAAATGGTGCCAACTCTCGGAGATGTTGATTAGTGAGTTAATCAACGTATTAAGTCTAACATGAAGATGTTTGAAAATAAAGAGAAGATTTAAAATTATTAATTGATTAATTGATTTAGCTATTTAAGTTTAAGAGTATAAAATCTTTGTTATTGTTATATGGTCTGATTTGAATGCCAGTAGTAACTAGATGTATTTGATTGTTGTATTTATATTCAGATCCATAACAGATAAATGTTAGAAATCCTTCTACAATAGCAAAGTCTACACCGTTTTTAATATCTGTATATTGAACCATGTCTAAACAATCATATAGATTGCATTGTTTAATGACTGGTTCTTTTTCTTTGTTTGCTTCATCAAAATATTTATAGATGACTGCACAATCATGATCATTATATTTATGAAGATTTTCTATAATTGTAGAACATTCTTGATTGTGCTGCTCTGTTTCTTGTTCATTACAATCTAATATTGATTTTGAGTTTAATAATTCCATAATGAGATTCCTTTTCTTTTATATATGATCATTAAGATAGTATTGATTTAATTCATTTTCAACACTTTCAATTAATGGTTCAAAGCTATCTTTGATTTCACATTCCCAAAGAACAATGACATGCCAACCTAAATTACGTAGTTTTTCATGATTGATTAAATCATTTTGTATATTACGCTCAAACTTTTTGTTCCAATATTCAGTACGAGTCTTAGGTGTGGTTGCTAATTTGCAATTATGTCTATGCCAAAAGCATCCATTAATAAAGATAACTGTATTGTATTTAGATAAGACTATGTCCGGTTTTCCAGGTAGATTGGGGACATTAACCCTATATCTGTATCCATCATGATATAGTCTTTTTCTTACTTTAAGTTCAAGACTTGTATTTTTACCTTTAATGTGCGACATGTTTAAATGTCTTTGTTCTCTAGAAACTGTATCCATATATTTATTATATACGGTAATTTAAAGTTTGTTTATTTCAATTTTGGAATGAACATCCATTATGATAAAATATCATTATGGCATTTTATGCCTAAACGGACAATTTAAGGGATTTTATTATATAAGTAGTTTTAATATATTATATGAGGAGGTAAAAATGAGTTATAGTGTTGTTGACTTGTTTTGCGGTGCTGGCGGATTATCTAAAGGATTTATGGATGCCGGTTTTGATATAAAAATAGGAGTGGATTTTGATGCTGCTGCTCTTTTAACATTTGCCAAAAACCATGGTGATGCAGAAGCAAAAAAAATTGATTTATTTAATTTGGATAATGTACAAGAAATAAAAGATTGTTTAACAAGTAAAGGTATAAATGATTTGGATGTGTTGATTGGAGGACCACCATGCCAGGGCTTTTCACTTGCCGGAAATAGATTGGAATCGGATGAAAGAAATACATTGTATACAGCAATGGTGAAAACTGCAGAGTTACTAAAACCAAGAGTTGTATTGTTAGAGAATGTTCCTGGAATGTTGACTTTATATAAAGGAAAAGTGAAAGAGAAGATTTTTTCGGATTTTGAAAATCTGGGATATAAGATGAATGTACAGGTATTATATGCCCCTGAGTATGGAATTCCGCAAATTAGAAAAAGAGCTTTTTTCGTTGGATTATTACATTCAGATGATAAATTCAAATATCCGGATCCAATATTAAAAGAAGAAAATTTTATTTCTTGTGAACAAGCAATTGGTGATTTACCGTCTTTAGTAGGAGATGAAGACTATGATGTAAAAACTGTTAGAGATTATGAAAAAGCGCCTTTAACAGATTACGAGAAAAAGATGCGCGCAAATTCTAAAAGAATTTATAATCATACTCCTACAAAACATGCACAAAAAACAATAGATCATATTAAACTGGTTCCAGATGGAGGTAAATATACAGATTTACCACCTGAATTAGCTAAAAATTTTAAATATCATGAAAGTTTACATAGATATAATAGTAAGAAACCATCTTTGACTATAGATACAGGTCATCGTACACATTTTCATTATAAGTACAACCGTATACCATCAGTTAGAGAAAATGCTAGATTACAAAGTTTTCCTGATGATTTTGTTTTTTATGGAAATAAGCAACAGCAGTATAAGCAGGTTGGCAATGCTGTGCCACCACTATTAGGATATGCATTAGCAAATAAAATTAAAGAGTATTTAGACGAAGGTGTTGGACTAGATGAAAAAGATTAAATTTATAGATTTGTTTGCAGGCTGTGGCGGACTGTTTGATGGATTTATGCAATCCGGGATGTATGAACCTGTTGCTTCTGTTGAATGGGAAAAAGCACCGGTTGAAGTATTGAAAAATCGCTTGAAAACTAAATGGAATATTGAAAATCCAGATAAAGAGGTAATTCGATTCGATATTCAAAGAGAGGAAGAACTTTTTAACGGCTTTGATGATCCGGAATATGGAAAACATATTGGGTTAGATAGTTTGGTAGACGAAAAAAAAGGAATTGATATTGTAATTGGTGGACCACCATGCCAGGCGTATTCAGTTGCCGGAAGAAACGCGGGGAGAATGAAAGGGGATTATAGAAATTACCTTTTTGAACACTATATATCAGTCATTAATCGCTATCAGCCTAAATTATTTGTTTTTGAAAATGTACCTGGGATGTTAAGCGCAATGCCAGATGGCACGCCAATAACAGATTTAATTAGACGAGACTTGTCAGAGACTGGATATGAAATAATAAATAATATTAAAGATTTTGCGTTAATTGATATGAGTCAGTATGGTATTCCACAAACTAGAAAAAGAGTAATACTAATAGGTGTTAGAAAAGATGGTTTTGAAAACCCTCAGGAAGTATTACGTGATTTTTATGAAAATTATCTTTATCCTTTTAAGACGGATAAAGTTAAGACGGTAAAGGATGCAATTGGAGATCTACAATCTTGGCACCCTGTTAAGCCATATAAAGAAAACGGAAAAAATATAGCTTATGAATCTGAAGGTGATTCAGACTTGTCTTGGCAAATACCTAGATATCAGAATGAGCGTGATATAAATGTTTTTAAGACACTTGCTGAAGATATAGAAAGTGGAGAAAACAAATATCAAAGTACAGATAATTTAATTAAGCTTTATGAACAAACAACAGGTAAAAAAACATCTGTACATAAATATCACGTTTTACGAAAAGATGAGCCTAGTACAACAATACTTGCTCATCTGCATAAGGATGGTTTTAGATTTATACATTATGATAGTAAACAAGCTAGAACGATAACAGTAAGAGAAGCCGCAAGAATTCAGACATTTGCAGATGATTTTGAATTTCCATGCTCAATGGGAGCTGCATATAAAATGATAGGTAATGCTGTTCCATCTGAATTTGCGAGAACTCTATCTGTTGCAATACAAGAGTTTTATAAAAAGTATTTTTAATACTTTAGGAGGATAATAATATGGCCTTTTGTAAGAATCATCATTCTTTATATTTTGATAATCAGAGAAGAAATCAAAAAGCTGAAGCAGTGTTGTGCTTAATTCATGCTACATATCAGGCTAAAATTCATAAGGGGAATAAAAATGATATTGCTAGGATGTTAAAAAATGCATATGAGTTATTTAGATTTGATGCAGGCAGTTATACAGGAGATAGTGAGTCTCAGTTTTCAAGTCAATATACAATAGGTCATGAATTGGGAATTTGGACTGATTCAGATTTAAATCTTTGTCCATTGGCGACAAGGGTTGCAAAAAATGAGATAACTGTAAAAGATTATTTTGATATTGTTATGCTGAATTATATTCAGCCAATCGATAATAAAATAACTCATCTTCTTTATGAAACTTTGAAATATGCAAATCAAAAACAAATAAATAAAATTACTAAATCTGATTTGAACGATATATTTTCATGGGCATCACAATCTGATAAAAATAATATTAATGGATTGTTTAATATGTTTATTGGCACATCTTATTTTTCCAAGTTAGATGATAATACTTTAGAAATTAAGTATCCTGTAGAAAGTATTTTGAGTTGTTGTAATGTAGAGTGTTTAGACTGTGGTTTAGATGAGCTGAATTCTAAATTCAGTGTTTTGAAAGATTACGTGCATTATCTAACTAAAGACCATAGATCCTTAAATCTGATTGAAGAAATGGCTAGTAAAGAAATAGGGGAACTGAAAAAGAATGATGCTATTTCTGATAATGTGGATGAATGGATAATTCCTGTGAATCCAAAACAATATAATCATAGAGAGTCTTTTCAAAAATATGGCATTCTTGAAAAAGAACAAGATGCAAGTTATCAAGTGGGGGATATTGTATATGTTTATTCGACGCTTCCAGATCAGGTTATTACCTGTGCAACTAAAGTTGAAAAAATCAATATAAAAAGTACAGAACGTGAAATAGATGATATTGAATTTATTGTAGGTGACAAAAAAGAAGATAAAGATGTTTATGTCAGATTAAAACTAATATCTGAGTGTGAGTGCCCAGAATTATCTTTAGATGTATTGTTGAAACATGGTTTATTATATGCACCTCAAGGACCTAATAGAGTTATGGGTGAACTAAAAGACTATATCCATTCAATTATTAATGGTAAAAAAGATAATTTAGTGGGCATAAATAAGATTTACTATGGTATTCCAGGATGTGGTAAGAGTTATTATATTGAGAATACCGTGTTAAAAGATGTTGATAAAGATAATGATGTTTTTAGAACAACTTTCTATTTAGATTATAGTAATAGCGATTTTATTGGTCAGATTTATCCTGTCGTAAGAGATGATGGTAGTGTTTCTTATGAAGAAAAGCCAGGACCATTTACTAAGGCTTTGGAGCAAGCATTAAGAAATCCGAATAAAATGATTTATTTGGTTATTGAAGAGATCAACCGTGGTAATGCAGCTGCTATTTTTGGTGATACATTCCAATTGTTAGACCGTTTAAAAGAAGACAGAGACGGTCGTGTTGCTGGTGATAGTGAATATCCTGTAAATAATGAGTTTATTGAAGTATATTTTAAAAAGAATAATATACCATTTAATAGTGATAAAATTTATATTCCACATAATTTAACATTGCTTGCTACTATGAATACTAGTGATCAGAATGTATTTCCTTTGGATACAGCGTTTAAGAGACGTTGGGATAGAGAAAAGGTAATGACTGACTGGAATAAGGTTGGAGATATCAAAAATCTATATGTTCCTTTTACGAATATTACATGGAAAGATTTTGCAATAACAATCAATAATAAAATGCTTGTGGATGATGGAGAAAGTGATGTGTCTGTATCCGAAGATAAACAAATGGGCGCTTACTTTGTAAAAGAGAATATGTTGAGCAAAGATAAGAATGCAGGGAACAAAGATTCTTTGAGAGCATTTATAAGTAATGTTATGGATTACCTTTATAATGATGTAACTAAATTTAATCATGGTCTTCTATTCGATAATAGTGTTAAGACATATGATGGTCTTTATGAAACAATGACAGAATGTGCATCTGTATTAAATGGAAATGTTGATGATTCAACTGTTGGTGTAGGGAAAAGATTATTTGAGTCAGTCTTAAACAAAGAAATAGTAGATGAATTGTTTGATCAGGATGTCGAAGATGAACAAGGAACCGAAGATTAACCCTGTAACAAAATCGAATGATTTTGTAGGTATACGCATAGAAGATGGTGAAATCAATATCTATGTTCCGCAAGTGTTTCGTAAGGAATCTAATTATAAAAGAGATTTGTTGTTGTTTTTAAAATCAATTTCTTTGATTGGAAACCCAGATAAAGAAAAATTGAATAAAGGATCAGATGACACTAAAGATTTTTGGCCTATAAATTCGTATTTGTGGATGATTCAGGATTATTTAGAAAATGGATTTTATTATAATCGTGAAAAAATATATACACATTCATTTAGCGGAAAAATCGAATGGAAAAAAACTTTAAAACAGATGCCCATTTATTCGGATGGAAATATTATTTATGATAAGCTTGTTACCTCTAAGATGATGGCATCTAATGATCTGATTGCTCAGATCTATCAACTTTGCCTGAAACAAAGTGTCGATAAGATTGGCTGGGTTTATAATTGTAATTTTAAAATAGAGGTTCAACAAATTGTTTCTACTTCAGAGATGATTTCTGTAGTTCGAAAAGAATTGAACAATACTTTTGATGATATGAAACGAATGCGTTTTAATCATATGCTTAAAATTCTAAAGACTACAGAAGGAAATAAAATGATTTCTAATAAATACACCTATGGAATAAAAAACTATTACTATGTTTTTGAAACTATGGTGGATAAATTGTTTGATGGGATTAAGGAATCTGAAAAGAAAAAATATAATCCAAATGGTTATTGGCAGTTAAATAACCAGAATCCTAGATTGGCATCTAGTTTAAGACCGGATACTATTTTAAAAAGAGATGGCGCAACTTATATTCTTGATGCTAAGATGTATCAGTATGGTGTTACGAAGGATGTAAGAGATTTACCGGAAACACAATCAATTCAAAAACAAATTACATATGGAGATCATGTCTTTAATACATTAGATAAATCAGATAATCCTAAAGTAAGAAATGTGTTTGTTTTGCCATACAATAAGAAATTAGAGGGCTTTTTGAACGATCCTAATACTTTAAAATATAACGATGGAAATCTAGCATATTTCGGTCAGGCATATACTGATTGGAGGAATGCAGAAGATCCTAAAGATTATGAAAAAGTATGTGCATTTGGTATAGATTTTAATTACTTGCTTGAGAACTATAATAGACCTGATTATGCTATTATAGATACTTTATGTAAAAGAATTGAAGAATTAATTAGTAAATAATTAAATTATGAATTTAAGGCTCTTTGTTAGAGTCTTTTTTAATAAAAATAATATGAAAAAGCGGTTGACACAATAACGCAATAGCGCTATTATAAAATCACGATATGAAAGTATTACTTATATATAGTAATAGCCTGTCGAGATTCTGATCTCGGGTAGGACAGTCGATCTAAAATAATAAAAGGAGGACTTAATATGTCAATTAGAAAAACTATGTTTGTAAAAGAAAATTCATTTCGTAAATTGGATGATCCATTCAATGATTCAACAAAGAAGTATGTGTTTTATGTAAAAGTTGGTGATGTTCCGGAAGGGATTCCGATGGCTACAAACCCGCGAGACCAAAGACTTACATCTGGTGTGGCTCAAGCAATAAAAGAATCCTTGGAAAGTAATGATGGATATTTTCATCTAAAAAACAGAGGTATTGTAATCTCAGCTAAGAGTTGTACTTACAATAATAAAACAAAAGAAGTCACCATCAATTTTACAGATGATATGTTACATGGAAATATTGATGGTGGGCATACTTATAAAATTGTTTGTGATCACCGTAATGATAATTTAGATCAATATGTACAGTTTGAGGTGATGACAGGGGTTGAAGATATCATCGAAAAATTGGCCGAAGCACGTAATACTTCCGTTCAAGTGGATGAAAAGTCCATGGCAGAACTTAAACAAAAATTTGATCCTATTAAAGAAGGTTTAGAAGGAATGTCATTCTATCAAAGAATTGCATTTAAACAAAATCAACAGGCATTTGATGATAACACCAACAAAAAGCTTAAAATGATTGATGCACGAGAAGTTGTTTCTATTGTTAATATGTTCAATATTGATAAATTTGATTCAGTGACTCACCCTATTAAAGCATATTCATCAAAAGCTAATATGTTAGATATGTATCTTAAGGATCCTGAATATTACCGTAAGTATGTTAATATTATGCCTGACATTTTTGATTTGTATGATGCGATTGAAACTGAATTTGCAGATGCATTTAACAACACAGGTGGTAGATATGGTCGTAAAAAATATGCAGGGTATAAAGATGGAAAAGTTATTGGAACATCAAAATTTGGACTTCAAAAAATTAAATACAAAATTCCAGATGGATTAATTTATCCTGCAGTGGCAGCATTCCGTTCTTTGGTAGTATATAATTCTAATACAGATAAATATGAATGGAAAAATGGAGTAAATCCTATATATGTTTGGGATAAGTGCAAGGAAAACATGACAGTACAGATCATGAACTTTGCAACTGCAATTGGAGATAATCCTAATGCAGTAGGTAAGGATTCAAATATTTGGAACCTGGCATATATGACTGTTTTACTCCAGCAGGGGACAAACTAAAATGAGAAAAAAATATATTGTAAAGTTAAAGGTAAAAGAAGCAATAGAAAAAAGAGATATTACTCAGAAGAAATTAGCTGAGATGTCAAGTATACGAGAGTCGACTATCAGTGATATTGTACGTGGTACACGTACAGTGATAAATTTTGAACATCTTTCAAAAATTGCAGAAGCATTACAAGTTGAAGACATCAGAGAGTTAATTGATTTTGAATAGTATGAACGCTATTTTGGATGTTTAGAGGGCATCTTATGACCCTATTATTGTATATGAAAAATGCAGGAACATATAAATTATAGAAAGTCACTCTTAGAAGTGGCTTTTTTTTGACAAAATAAAAGGACCGGAATGGGCCCGGTCCAGAAATGGGAATGTTGAGAAAGTTAATTGAAAGGGTTAGAGACTTAACTTAATCGACATAATTACTATAACACGTTTCTATAGGAAAAGAAAGCATATTGCCTTAACTTTGTAAAAAATGTATAACTACAATTGAATTTTTAAATGAATAGTTGA
>OLNE01000382.1_pt1 | contig 44390 bp, 70 predicted proteins | sample 1672431 | NCBI WGS metagenome assembly OLNE01 (sample SAMEA3136685, study PRJEB25190) | human gut metagenome | reverse complement strand
TGCATTGCCGAACACCTCTGCATTGCCGAACACCTCTGCATTGCCGAACACCCATGCGTTGCCGGACTGGTTAAGGTTCTCTTCTTTCTCAACCCATCCGCCAGTTTCTCCCTCTTTCACTGATCCGAAAGATATAAGTGCCTTAATGCGAAAAAGTTTCTTTCCAAAGATGTTGATTTTTGATTCTGCTGTCAGTTCGAATTTTTTCAATTTATTTTCCTCCTTGTATAAGCATTATTTTTTTAACCGTTTAACCTCTGATTCCAGATCAGAGACTCTTTCTTCCAGTGATTTAGGCTCATTGTTAAGAACATCCACAACCTTGTCCCAGAGACCAGTTTCAAGCAATCTGTCCCAGTCCTTTGCTGTTGTGTTTATCCGGATTGTCATTTGTCCGAGAATGTTTTTGTACTCTATACAATCAAACATCATTTACTCCTTTATGAACTTTCTTTCTGTGCCTTATAAGAATCCGCAATCTCCTTATCTCTCAATGCAGAAAGATAAACGATTGCCATATTCTTGTTTTCTTCTGATAAAGTTGTAAAGATATCAACAATACGTTTTCCATCTTCAATATCAGTTCTTTCTAATATAGTCATGCACTCACTCCTTTCTTGTGATATACTCCCAGTAGACGGGAGGTGATAAAAATGGATTTTAAAATGCCAATGATGGCAACCAATCCGCCATTGCCGTATAGCGTATATAAACAGATGGCAGATGAGGAAAAATACGAAACATTAAAAGATATTGCTAACAGTGCAAAACAAATAGCTGATTCTGCTGTTGCTGATTCGATTAAAGCTAAGAAGAAAGCTAATGTCGCAACAATTATTTCTGTAATATCTGTCATTGTTTCAATACTTACCAACCTAGACAAGATAATATCCAACGTAAATTTCTTAATAAATCTCGTCCACTAAAACAAAGATTTATTAAAATGGAAAGTATGCTGAGTACGATTGCTACTATCGACCAGTCTACTTTTTTCAATTTTTTCACCTCCTTGTTTTAACTTGGTTTAATCTTACTACAACTCAGTTTAATTGTCAAGCATGTTTTTAAACTCAGTTTAAATTATTATTGACTTTTTTTACTTATAGGTGTACTATCATATTGGGAGGTGAGGAAATGACAGATGTTCTTGCTAGAATCCGAGAAGTATTGTTAGAAAGTCAAAAATCCCAAACGGAAATAGGAAAGGCAATCGCCAAAACTCCACAATATGTATGGAAACTTTTGAATGATAACAATGCTAATCCTAGTGACAGTGCTATAAAAGATATTTGTCGCGCATTTGAGATTAACGAAAATTGGATTCGTAAAGGAGAACTACCCAAAGAACTTAAGGCAGATAAAGATTTTTCTTCTATATGTGCTAACATAGCAGCAGATGATATTAAGGCCAGAGAAGCTATTACGAAATATTATCAATTATCAGCAGAAGATAAAGAATTATTCTGGAAGTTCATTGAAAGATTTACCAAATAGAAAAAGCAGGGATTAATTTCCCTGCTTCTTTTCTTTCTCAAAAAGAGTATGCGCAAAACTATAAATCATTGCCAAGAACCTTATACTTTCCATTTTTTCTATCATCTCAATAATTTCTTTTTTGTAATCCATTTTCCGTCCCTCCAATATCACGCAAGCAAGAACATCTGTTCTCTTTTATTTCATTATACCCTCTTCTCAGTGATATAGAACGGACTGGATCATACTTCTCGCCCTCTGCTTAAAAAGTGCGCCCTCCCTTTGACTTGAACGATTGAAAAAGAAATGGCACGTGCATTCCGCAGAAGTATTATTGCTTTTATTCACAACAAATGGCTGCTGCTCTGCTTCAGATACAACCGCCTGTGTATAATTATGTATCACATATTGATTATTGGCACTTGTCTTAATAATCACTTCGGAATCTGTTGGATCAATGCTCTCACATAGCGGCGCACGTACAGAAAATGTGAGCATTATCCCAAACAGAAAAAATATAACAAGCTTTTTTATTCCTTTCATAAAATTCCTCCCAAATTAGTTTATATTATACTCTCAATATAACAATTATACAATATCTCAATCTTGCACAAATTTTCTTACATTAATGCTGTATTTGACGAAAATCGAGAAAATTCTACATTTCCCAACAAAAAAAGAACTGAGGAGTTAAGTCCCCAGTTCTATTTTTTTTAATTCATCCAGCTGTACGTGTACGAATTATTTACATATACCTCGTATCTATCCGGGATAATATCATTGTAATCCCTGTCATACGGAAAATTAAATTGAAGATAAGCAGTTGATCCAGGATTTTCCACATGGGCGTAATTATAATTATAACCTACAATTCTTCCATTCTGATAAAATACAACTCCTATCTGAGTGGAATAATTTTTTCTACCTACATTTTTCACCTCAACCATTACGTTGTTATCTCCAAAATTCGAAGAATAGCGAATGCCAGAATTATTCGTTATAGTATTTGAAGCTTTTTCTATTTTCAAATTTATTTTGAAGGAATCCCAGGTCTTATCATGATTCCAACCTTGAAGCGCACATTTTGAGTGTGGCGCAAAAGCGTAATTATATCCTTTGCTTGTTCCGATCATAGAACCATTCAGATAATACACAAATTCAACAGTTAAATCAACTGTATGGTCGTAATGGTTTTCCAGAATTGCCACCGCTCCATACGGCGTAGATTCCGCATGATAGGTCACAACATTCTTTTTACCGCTGGTATTAGCATTTGTATTCGCATTTGTATTTCCACTAAAACCACCATTACTGTTAGTAGATGGCTTTTTAACGGTAACTTTACAAGTGTATTTCTTTTTGCCGACCTTTGCAGTAATCGTTGCGGATCCTTTTTTCTTTGCTTTTACGCGTCCCTTAGAAGATACCGTTGCAACAGATTTCTTACTACTTTTCCATTTTACCTTTCCCTTTGTACCGGTTACTTTTAATTGTAATGTTTGACCGACTTTCAAAGTGGCTTTTTTCTTATTGATCTTGCCCGCTGCCGATACCGGAACCGCCATACATACAATGAGCAATAAGATTGTGATAACTGTTAAAATTTTCTTGTTTCTTTTCATATTGCACCTCCCATTTTTTTCTTGATTATACCATCAATTTTTATATAATAATAGTGAATTTACGTAATTTGTACCAAATTATTATGCTTTATTTATTTTTATATTGTGCTATAATTTAAAAAACCGACTCCTGCGACCAACAGGAACCGGTTTAATAAATAAGATAATCTCGGAGAAAATCTTACCTACACCATAATTATACCATCTCCTGGATTATCGCACAAGTAAAAAAAGGAGAATGATAAAATGAATGAATCAGTATGCATCTATCTAAGGAAATCCAGGGCCGATCGGGAAGCTGAAGCACATGGAGAGGGCGAAACTCTTGCCAGACATGAACGGATCCTGTTAGATCTTGCAAAGAAAAAAGAGTACATTGTGGGCGCAATTTACCGCGAAGTGGTATCTGGCGAAACTATTGCTGACCGTCCTGTCATGCAGCAACTTCTTCACGAGGTAGAATCCGGCATGTGGGATGGAGTCCTGGTTGTAGAGGTGGAACGTCTTGCCAGAGGTGACACCATCGACCAAGGCGTTGTGTCCAGAGCATTCCAATATTCCGATACGAAGATTATTACCCCAACAAAAATATACGACCCGAACAATGAATTTGATGAAGAGTATTTTGAGTTTGGACTATTCATGAGCCGCCGAGAATACAAAACCATCAAGCGTCGACTGAACGCCGGAAGGATCTCATCAGTAAAAGAAGGGAAATACTGTGGTAACAAACCACCTTACGGATACGAAAGAGTTAAGCTCGAAAAAGAAAAAGGCTATACTCTCCGACCTGTTCCGGCTCAGGCTGAGATTGTAAAAATGATCTACACCTGGTATGCCGGTGATGGCTGCGAACAAATTGGAGTCGCGAAGATTGCACGGAAATTAAATGAAATGGGAATAGAATCTGCACTGGGCGGCGACTGGACTCCTGCCAGTATACAGGGAATTCTGACAAATCCGGTATACATCGGGAAAATCCGATGGAATGGGAGAAAAACAGTGAAGACTATACAGAATGGTCAAGTAATTAAGACACGCCCACGATCAAAAGATACTCTTATTTGTGATGGATTGCATCCGGCTATTATATCGGAGGACCTGTTTAACTCCGTACAGGAAATACGAAAAAAGAACCCACCTCGACCAGTTAGTATAGCAAACTCGATTCGTAATCCACTTGCCGGAATTGTCTATTGCAGCAAATGCGGTCGCGCCATGGTTCGCCGTCCTTATCAAAAGCGCGGACAGGAAGATACCCTCATGTGTCCATATACGTCTTGCCCCACAGTAAGTAGCAAGTTGCCTCTGGTTGAAAAAGCTGTGATTGATGGAATTAGGGAGATTGTGGAGGAATATAAGTTAAACAATGATATTAATATATCTTCAAAGGATATTGATTGCGGAATAACTTCTAAGCAGAATCTCATACACGAAAAAGAAAACGAGCTGAAAAACTTAAACTCTCAGAAGGCGAAACAATATGATCTGCTTGAACAGGGTATCTACACCACAGAGGTTTTTCTTGAACGTGCTAAAACAATATCCGCATCTATCCAGTCATGCTCCGATACTATAGAAAAATTAAAAGAAGAAATCAAACATGACGAGAACATTATAAAACAACGGTCGGATTTTATCCCGCGTTGCGAAGAGTTGCTTGATAATTATTGGAGCCTTGACACGGAATCGAAGAATAAAATGCTTAAGAGTTTGATTGAAAAGGTTGTCTACTCAAAAGATACCAAAAACGCTTATGGGAAAGGCAACGAGATTGGTTTTCAGCTAGACATTTTCCCAAAAATTCAAAAGAATAATTAATGATATCTTCTATGTGCCAACGAACTGGCTCATTGATGTTGTCGGTAATTAAAAAAAAGAAAGTCCCGGGGAATTAACCCCGGGATATTTTTTACTGTTTCTTAATATATTTTGCAGATACAAAGCCATAATACTTTCCTGCAATACGAATATAATACCATTTGCTGCCGTTTTTATCTTTCTGTGTATAATTCATAACTTCTACTTCGTTGCCCTGGTTAAGAGTTGGGTATTTTTTGATGTTCGGGTACTCAGTTCCAGCCCAAGTACGCACATTAAGCACAGTGGCAGTTACATTTCCCTTGAAAAGCACCTGTGTCTTATCCTGTTTGCTTGAAATTACAACTGGCTTATTAACCGATTCTTTTGCAAGATATCCAGTCCAAATCCAACCAATGCCAATTCCGGAAACTTTAACATGCGTCCATTTTCCACTTGTTTTTCCATCAATTTCAACAACGGTTCCTTTATTGATTGAACTCATAACGTAGCCATTCGGTGCCTCACGGACGTACAAATCATTTACTGTTGCTACTCTGGTTCCTGTCTTTTTCCAAGTCTCCTGTACTGTTTTGTCCCAGTCAATCCAAACATATCCATCAATGGAAGAATCACTGATTAAATAGGACTTATTTCGGACTGCACCGCCATTTGCTACTACTCCAGCTGCACTAGAAGTATTTCCTTCGTTTGTATAGATTCTCGAACCATCAAAACTTTGCACGCTTCCAACATGAGAACCGTTGTGGAAGATTACAAGCGCTCCGACTTTTGGCTTGCTGTGCCAAGTTCCGTTTGTTTTAGCATGATTAGTGATTGATACGCAATTGTAAAAACCTCCGCCCATGATCTTTAATGCTTTGGTGATTCCGAGAACTTTCACCAATTTCCAAAACTGAAATTCCGCACACCACGGCTGCCCCTGGCATCCTGGTTGCCCCCAGCTATTTACATCTCTTGCGAATCTAGTGTAATTATTATATCCGGTATTCTTTTTAAAATCATCCAGATAGGCATTACTTTTCTTTTCAAGGTACCCGCCGTTGGATGCGTAATAATCACCAAGGTTTAAAAATTCCTGTAATTTGCTCATTATATCATTCCTTTCATGTTGATAAGTACATGATACAACGAGTAATTGTGAATTTCAGCCCCACATTTTTATATAATATAGTCGTACCCTTTGTGGTGCTTGGAGCTGAGTTTTTTGATTGGTAGTCGGGAACTCAGCTCCCTTTTTGTTGTTGTGATATACTGATTATATCATGTATTATCTTTTGTGAATAGAGTTTTTGCAATTTTATTTGTTTTTCGCTAACTATTTATATGGCAACTCGTTTTCGAGATATGAAACAGGTAATACAGCACAAGCAACATTACCAATCAAGGTTGGCGGTGCAACTGTAGTAATTGCTTACTCACTTGGTGGATATGGCAATGATGGTATGGCTACTGTCATGGCAATGATCCGATACAATTACAAAGGAACAAAATGCGATATGGATTATATTTATAATCGTGGCAATGTTATAATAGAAAGTTCTATTTCTAATAATGGAAATACAATTACATTCAAGACACAAGAGGGCGAAAATATCACATATATAAAAGTCAAAGCATTTAACATATAAAAGGTTTCTGTGATAAAATAATTATTTATATGAATAACCGAGAGAAACGTTGCTACATTTTGAAGAACGGTTGCCGTTCTCCTTTTTGACTAAAATTATGTTTTTACCTGGGATGCAAAAAGTTCTTAAAGCTTATATATTCTTATTCCAGCTGCACCATTGATCGTTAGTTTATATTGAAACAAGAACTCGTGCTCAGTACATTCAAATTTAATTGAATCATCAAAATCAATACCCTTCGCAAGAATTTCAATAAAAGAACCGTTTTGTATTTGGATATTTAATATAGATACTGAACTTATTTTATACCCACCTGCTCGATATGTGGCTACGAGATATATTCCATAATGCATTGATACTGATGTAGATGAAGAAGTAATTACGCCTGAATAATAAGGCTTTGAATTGCCATTTAAATAGTTAAGCGCCCCAATAACTGTCTTGTTTTCAGTTTCCAATTTACTGATAACAGCCGTTGACATTTTATCAACGACATAATCCCAAAACTTGCTCATTAATCCGCGCTTATTCGCTCTCCCTGTTGCGTCATACAACATTACTTCGTCATTATCCGCTAACGTATCTTTTGATGTGTATTCAGTCCATTTCGGCATGTTGTTGCCCTCCTTTAATTATAGGTTTGTTTTAATATATAGCTGGTTGCGTTATTGCAAGAGACACAAATACTACTGGGAAAATAAAAGTATATAGTCCAATTCAACAAGATGTCCAAGTATTGCTTATTATGCTCAATTAAGCTTTCCAGAATTTGCAATTTCATCTTGAACATATACAGTTAGATGGCAATACAGTAGTGATTGGGCAACATTTGTTGATACTTGTAGATTATATACAAAGAAACGTAAATGCAGCTGATTGTCAACAGCATTAAAAACATAGAGTGTAACGTGGTTTTAGTATGATTTCCAAGGTCTATAGTTATCTCCATTATGCGCTGTAAAGTGGCGAACGTTATTATTAATATCCCACACTTCTATAGTAGAATAACCTGAATATGATCTGCAAACAGTTATTAATTGCCTACTACCTGTGCATGGATTTGATAAATTAGGATAGTCTGATTTCCATGCAGCAAATTTTATTCCAGTACCATCAGTTAATTTAATAAGTATCTGATCCCATGTTGCAGCTGTTGTTAATCCAATTTGAGATAAGGAACTGTAGAATTTAAAATTCGTGTTTAGTGCATTAATCCCTAGCGCCTCTTTCAACTGCGCTATAGTAATCTTCTGGGTTGTAGAGCCGTTCTCCAATACCACAATATCCGTATCAGATACTTTGGTAGCTGCTGGGAGAGCTGATATTAGTGTACTTGGTATAGATTCAGACATTTTTTATCAATCCTTTCGTGAAATATTGTTGATAAGTTCTTTTAACTGCTCTACCTCTGCTGATAAAGCATCAATTTTAGAAAGTAATATCTGGTTATCTGACTGCAATGCCAGAACCTTCTCATGGTCGTTTTTCAGCATGGCAAACATGCATGGGATCATAATGCGGTAATTCCAGTTTTCAGCTTTACCTTTTTCATTATGGTCAACAGCTAATGGAAATCTTCGGTCAATGTCCTCGGCTATAAACATCGGCATTTCTTTACCGTATCGTTCATCTTGCTCAAATAAATATCCGTCTTTGTATTTCGCCCAGATTACTTTGATTCTGTATAGGTCTTCCAGCTCGTCTTCTTTGATGGATTTCCCAAGCACTTTGTAGTGCATGGAGGATGATGAGGAATATCCAACATAAAGATATGTTGGACTAAAAACCATCGGATTTCCAGCAGTAAGTGCTTTCATTCCTTCTATCATTAAATTTTGAGCTACCTTAAATATCAAATCACCAGTTACAGATTGGAGAACAACATTTCTCTTGTTTTCATATTGTGCTGATAAGTCAAGAAGTCCATCTGTTATGCTGCCATATCCAGCACTAAATATAGATTCTTTTATTTGCGCCCACTCATTCCCTTTTATATTTTTGAATCCATCTGTATTGTTTATTTTGCAAATAACATTTCCGCTAGCATCATACGCCTCAAAAGTGCCATATCCATTATTTGGACCGCCGAGCTTTAATGTGCCGCCCTTGGCGTAAGTGAACGAAATATATAGCTGATTTCCCTCTTTATAAATTCCTTTAATTGCGCCATCATTGGTTAAGAGGTTAAATATTTCTTCATGTGTAAGTGCATCTACATCAATTACAACCGCCATACTTTGGGAATCTAATGGTTGTGAAAATCCACCCGCCGCGTATAAGGTACATTTTATGGCACTTACATCTCTTGGAATTCCAATTGACCTTCCAGAAGCCGTTGTTATAATTCCTCCCGCTTTAGTTGATAATACCGTATATAAATTATGTGAAACGCTTGTTTCGTCTTTCGCAGAAGAATATACCGTTTTCCAATTTTCCCCATCTACGGATTCTTCGATTTTAAAACGACCTTTATATGCTGTTCGTGTTTCCGCGTTTCCATCGCGATACCAAGCACTCAAAGTAATATAGCTCGGGGCTACACTGCCATTCGCGCGTTGCTTAATAACATATGATGGGCTTTCAAGAAAATATGTTCTACCCGGAAGACCGTTCTTTCCATCGTTTCCCGCATAAATTTTTGAAATGGAAAATCTTTTGGTCACCGTCAAAGCACTAAGATAAGTTGCCCTAACATCTACCCAACCATCATCGGCTGACAGCCCCGTTACCGTATATGTCTTTGCTGAATTGTTCCAGATTCCTGTTATACTATCTGATTTTGTGATTATAAAATTACAATCATCTGTAATATCTTGTGTTCCGTACATTACTACAGCATGTGTAATCACACCGCTTGGAAATGTACCGTAGTTCCCACTAGAATCAACAGAAATGCCCTGGTATTCATTGCTCAGTTGCAATGTCATGTTTTTGGCGAGAGCTGCCGCTTCCTGTGCCTGTTTCGCTGCCGACAATGCGTCCTCAGAATCTTTCAGTGCCTTTGTAACGTCCGTATCTTTCAGCTGTTTCCAATAATATCCATTGCCTTCATTTACAAAGCGGTATGCGTGGCTATCGCCATCGTAGTAAATGTCACCGACATGCTTACTCATTTCTGTATCAGTTAGCCACTCGTTTGCCGGGTAATTGCTAAGTGTAGGCGCAGGAGCCCCGGTCCAGGTATTGATATTTCCGTCAATCTGACCTTGCATACTGTTTAACAGTCCGTCCAAAGGTGATGCACCGATTCGCACGGATGCGCCGTCAATTACAATCTGGTTATTATCAATATCGGCTGAAAAGATAATCTTTCCGTTTGTGTCACGCACGATCAGCGCGCCGGCATTGATGTAGCTTGCATTGATTCCCTCGGCGTATAGCAGTCTTGTAATCATTTCTCCTGTAACAGTAAATCCATAAGGATAGGTTTTTCCACCATCTGTAGAAATTCCAATGGCTTCCGCCGTGAGTTTCCATACAATATCTGATTCTTCCAGAGTCGGCTTATTGTGCATATAATAGATTACACTACCGTCGTCCTGTGGATCTTCTGTCATATAAAGCCCACCAGACTCCTTAAGCGTATTTGCTAGCCTTTCAACGGCTTTTTCGCGCTCTGTGCGTTCATCCTTAACAAGTTGTCTAGCTTCTACCAGTGCTTTTGTAGCTTCCGACATATATGTGCTGCTATTTCGGATGGGATCATCTGCCTGCGTTTTTACAGTGGTGATGCCATTTAACGGAGATGATACATCAGTGATTGGTGTAAGATATCCATTGCCGTTTCGATCAAAACTGCGTGCCATATCACCAAATTCTAACAGAGGATTATAAAGCAAATCCCCTTGCAGATTTCGGAATTTAGCTCCGACCAAATTACCGCCAATCCATGCCGCCACAGTTCCGAGGTCACTGTCAGACAGAAGATTGTTTTCTAACTCCAGGACGTACCCGGCACTTCCAAACAGGGATTCTGATTCTTTGTTTTTTACTCTGATACCAGTAATTACAATATCATCACTGGAAAGAGTTGGGCTATTTACATAATCCTCTAACTTAGTTGGAACTAAGGAGCCGTTTTCGACAGCTCCAAAATTCCACTTAATAAATCGCAAATATCCTCTATTGTCAATTCTGGCGTTTGCTGTCTCCAACATTGCCGCCCATCCAATCAGCTGACGGAATGTCATGTTATCTGGGAGCGCTGTGACAACTACATTTCCATGTGCCATAGAAGAAAATCCCATAGGGATATTCAAACTCTCACAAGCGTCTCTTACCAGCGCTATAACTGTCTGTGGAAGCGTCAGAGCACTATAATATTTAGCATTGGTTTTATACATGTCATCCAGCGCCGTAAAGCTCAATATTTCGCCGTATTGCTCTGGCGTGGTAATTGTATAGATACCCTTGTCAATCGTCTCGTATCGGTCTTCTGAGGCAGCTCTGGAAAGGACTATGCTGTTTCCATCAGTGTCTAAAATCGGTTCATAAAAATCATCCATCCAAATTGATTCACTGGCTGGTTCTGCAACGGAAGTCTGGAGCTTCAAATATGCATGCACTTTAGCTTGATAGAAATTATAATCTTTCCACTGATCCTCTGTATTATCCAATTCAAGCTTCATCGTTTTGCATACTGTAGCGCCGACCGGGAAGCTGCCACTCTCCGCACAATCGGAAAAGTCATTGTTGCCGATCATAATCTCGTTTTCAAGTGTCTTTGTTGTTCCGTCAGCAAAGGTGATCTCCACGATTTCAATTACTTGCTCACCATCCTGCAACTTTTCTTTAAAAGTATTTGATACATTAATCAAGTGGATTCACCCCCTGCATATTAAACGATATCTCAGAGTAATACTCTCCAACATGCCTTATATTGTAGTGCATTTTTCCAACATAAAATTTTTCTGATCGCCATTCGTTTTTATGCGCCAGCCAATGATATAAAATAAATGGTTTTCCTTTTATGATTGCATTTACCAGATTAGTTGATTTCTCATCAACCGGCACATTGGTGGCTTTATAGCTATATTGCATAACTGTAAAAAGCGGAGTTATTAGCGCAACTCCTTTTTGAGTTCGATTACTTCCCTCCGAATAGGTGGTCTCAAAGTTACACTGCATATCCTCATCTGGTTGAGGGATGAGAAGCCCATTTATTTTATATCTATCAGTTATTGATTTACTTATTGAAAATGCCACATTCTCACCCCCCTATGCCAATTCAAACGGATTTGTACCGCTTGCATCACGTCTTAACTTTGCTTCGTCAATCATCTCATCAAATATGGTTCGTCTGTTGAGCTGTGCGGTAAATCTATAGCTTCCGCCAGACTGCTGTCCTCCAGTTTCTTCCCTTACAATCTGCCTTAACAATTCTTCTGGTGCTTCCAGGTTGCGACCATTCTTCTGATCTCCAAGCACTGCAAGGAACTCTGATCTTGGCGGGATAACGGCACCTTTTGCAAGATATGGAATTGTAGGAACTCTTGGGAAATTAGCTGTAAATCCAATTGTCCTTGAGCCAAACGGAGTTGGAACCTTCCACGGTCCAAATGTAAATGCTGATTCAATGCCGCCGATTGCACTGTTTACAGTTCCAATAGCGCTGTTTGCAATTCCGATCACCTTGTTTAATATATCTTTGATGGTATCACGTATACCCTCAAACGCCCTTCTGACCGTATCTCTGGCACTTGTAAATTTATCCACGATTGCATCATGAATAGCACTTACTTTTCCGTCAACAAACGTTTTTATTTTTCCCCATATAGATGACGTTTTTTCTGACACGGAATCCCAAATTCTTGTAATTTTAGACTTTATTCCGTCAAATACTGTCGAAACTGTAGTTTTTATTGCTTCCCATGTATTAGACAGCCATGTTTTTATAACATTCCATACTGTAACAGTAACTGTTTTTATTGCGTTCCAAGAAAGAGAAATGATACTTTTTATTATTGTTAATGCGGTTTTTACTATTCCATTAATAGCTTCCCAGGCTCCAGATATAATATCTTTTATAAGGTTCCATGTACCTCTTGCAGTTTCTTTGATTCCGTTCCATGCTAGTTCCCAATCGCCTGTAAAAACTCCTTTCAGAAAATCAATAACTCCGCTCAGGACATCTAATACATCTCCAATAATTTTAATAACGGATTTTATTGCCTCTATAACAGTGTCGCCAATTACATTTGCAACGTCTGCTATTACTGGAATTGCATTTGATACAATCCAGCTAATTATTGGAACTAAAATATTTTCCCAAAGCTCTTTTAAGATATCTATTAATTTGCCAAGAAACGTTTGGACCTTTACAAACATTTCTCCCAATTCCCCATCCATAAGCTCTTTTATTTTAGAAGCCAAACCTTGCAGAACCGGTAGAATATATGTGTTATATCCATCTATTAAAGTTCCAAAAATGGTTGAAAGTCCATTAGCTATTGAATCGAAAAAAGGTTTTAAGTGCTCATCGTATAATGCGGTCACCAAATCAGAAAGATTTTGAATAACTGTCGATAATCCATCGCTTATTGTTTCGATAACCCCAAGTGTTCCTTCGACTGCGCTTTTTAATATATCCTTATTATCAATGAACGGCTGTGCGATCATATTCAGCATATCTCTTCCAAGTCTTGCACATAATCCCATAGCAGTCATTGAGATATTTGAGAATATCCCTATGATATTGGCTGTTATCTGCTGCGCAATTTCTCCACCAAATGCAGAAAATACCTCTGCTAGAGCGGATGAAAAATTTCCTTCAATTTGAGCAACCTCAGATCCAATATCAAACATATCAATTAAATATGTTTTTATTCTACTGGTGTTTTGCTTTAGAAATTTTTCTATTCCTCCAATAAGATTTTGAGCAATTGTTATTCCAATCCTCGAAAAAGATCCAGATACTCTTCCAATGGAATAGGCAAATGTATCTAAAAAATCACTTGCCGCTCCAATTACTTCTGGATCAGTAAATATATTCTGCAAGGATTTCCCAATAGAGTTAATATTTTCCTTAATATCATCAAAAATCGGTTTGTAATCGCCTAGTCCATCCCAGAATCCTTTTGATAGCAATTTGGCTAATTTTTTAAACTTCTTTATTATGACATCAAGCGGCTTGGACATTTTTTCAATAGCTGTTTCGCCTTCTGCAAGTTTTCCGTAATCCACATTGCTTACTGCACCAGATAATCCTCCAGACGCTCCACCACTCCCACCAGATGAAGATGGTATGGAAGAGCTACTATCTGTAGAAGCAGCTTTGTGTATTTCGTCTAATGAAGAAAGATAATTTTTTGTTTCTTTATTTGCCTTTTTCGTAGCCTTAGCATTGTCATTTGTGGCATCTGCCAGTTTTTCTGCATTATCCGCTGCCTGTCCATACTGATCTGCTGTATCTGCAATCACTCCTGTTCCGGCAAGCCCTGCTCCGCTTCCGCTTGTCTGACCTGATGATTTCTTGCCAGTAATAAGCTCCGTAAATGACTTGAAGGCATTCGCCAGAGTTGCCAATTTGCCAAGCAAGATATTAATTACTTTCAGAACAGGTGTGAAAATATTAATCAGTCCCTGTCCGACTGTTGCCTTGAGAGACTGCAACTGTAGCTGCATCACTCGCACCTGATTCGCCCAGCTGTCAGAAGTACGAATAAAGTCACCAGATGCCGCGGAAAGCTGTTTCTGTACAAAAGCCAAACGGAGAGCAACTTTCTCCTGTTCGGTCATAGCAGACGTAGTTTTTCCGTATCCATTAGCTAATGCATACTGGTCAAGTGCCGACTGGGTCATTACCACGCCAAGATCCTTGAGCGTTTCCGTTTCGCCAGTAAATACGGATTTCAGCTTGATATAAGCTAAGTCCTGGCTGATGTTATAGAATGATGCCACGTCACCAGTCAACTGCGTCAGAGCCGTTGACATATCATAAGCCTGTGCTTCTGAGAATCCAAATGACTTAGACATTGCTCCGAACGTACCAACATACCTTTTTGCCATTGTTTCAGATAGGCCAGCAGAGGTCATGGCGTTCTTCGCAAATTCATTAACCTTATCAGACATGGTTGTAAATGTAACATCAACCACGTTCTGCACTTCTGCGAGGTCAGAGCCAAGTTCCACACACTCTTTGCCAAACTGTACCAGTTTGCCGACAGCAAACGCTCCGCCAATTAGCAGACCGATTTTTTTTACAGCACTTCCAAGGCCGTTAAATGACTGTTTTATAGCTGATACTCCGTTCTGTATACCTGATGTGTCCATTCTGGTATCAATAATGACTGAGCCATCAGCAGCCATGTGTCCACCTCCTAACTATTTGAGGTTCAACATCTCATTCAGCGCATCTTTATACGCTTGCTCCTCGTCGCTGAGACGTGTTTTTATATCAATAATGTTCTTGTTTTCTTGATAGAATTTCTTTTCCCATTTATCCAGACGTTCACCTTTTGCCTTTTTTGACCGGATTCCAACAACTGTGTTAAACAGGCACTCGCCAGATTCCATGAAATATCCGAAAAACGTCCACCAGTGCATATACGGTACGGCTCTGATTTCTTTACCGGCAACCTTGTTTACAGCCGGAACAATCATGTCTCCGTCCTGTTCCCAGTCCATCAAACGGGGTTTTGGGCGGTTTGGATTATCGTCAGATTGTCCGCAGTCGATGAACTCCGATGCTTTCTGACAAGCTTCGTCCAAACGCTCAACCGGTATACTCTGCCAGTTCTCAAACAGAATCTGTAGCATAACAACTGCTTTCGCCTGCTCGTCCAGTTCTGGGTCATTCATGGCTATGAGAATATCAATGATCGCTCGAAAATCGGTTCTAATAGAAAAATCCACCCCACTTATATTGAGTGAGGTGGGAAGCTCATAGGCGGTCATTTTGCATACTTCTCCGTATACTTATTGACTGCTGCCTGCATTTTCTTTTTTCTCTTTTCGATTTCCGGCGCAATTGCTTCTGCGATCTTATCCAGAACAATGTAAGCGAACACCTGACCATTTCCGAAAACGGTTGTTGCGGTAATTGGTTCTTTGAACAGGTCTTTTGATGCTTCATATCCGAGCAGATAATTGATTTTATCCTCGATCTGTTTGTTCAGTTCTGCCATTTCTTTACCGGAAGTGACTTTCTGGATAGAATTTTTGAGCTGTTCAAAGTATTCTGCCAGTTCTTCTGCACGTGCTGCTACATTGATATCGGTCGGATTCAGCTTAAAAGAAGAAAAAACTTCGTTTTCGTTGTTAGTGAATGCGAAAATGAGAATTCCATCGTCAATTTTGGTATTAATTACTTTTGCCATTTAGCATGTCCTCCTTGTATATGTGCTTATTCGTTGTCGGCTGTGAATGTACCGGAACTGATATCAAATTTTCCTTTTACACGTTCGCCAACATAGTTGACAGTAAACGGAATCTGATAACCGGATGTATCACCGCCATAGGAGGTCGGCACAACATAACAATCCTGCTGGTGTGCTTCATACTTTCCTGCTGTAGCTTCTGTCCACAGATGAACCTCAACTGCTTTTGTTTTGAGGTTGTCATCTTTGAGACGTCCATCTACAATCTTCTGCAACGCTGTGAACAGGTCTGATGTGGTATCTGCATAAAACGGATCAGCGTCAGAAGAAACTTCGTAGCCGTTATGCTTGAATGTGGATTCTCCAAGAATGTTTTTAGATGTTTCGGTATCTGGATTGAGTTCGACATTGTACTCTTCCAGGTCCTTTCCAAGACGTTCATATTTTGGTGTCAGCCCTCCGCAGAGGGAACCTGCATCAATATAATGAGCCATATATTTACGGTCAATTTTTCCTGTAACTGCCATAGAAATGTCCTTTCTGCCTATAACTTTTAAAAGGCTGTGTAGGTTAGCGACTATCTCCAATTGATAGCCGGTTGTTACTTGTTATATTACTTCATAAGTATTTTCATAGCGTACTGACAATGGCAATAACCAGTCCTGTACGCCACTCTCCTGTGGCTCTAAACCATAGGAATTATCATGGGTTATACGTTTTATCACTCGCCCCTGTGAAAGCTCTGGAAAAGCATTTAAGCGCGTCTCAGAGCCGTTTATGATAACTGGTTCCCGGCATATCCATTTACCGAGATTGTCCAGGAACTTCTGAACAGATAACTTCTGCCGTTCTTTGTCTGATGCCGTGCGGTAAACCACATAAAATGGGTACTGGCATACCTGATGCATCACTCCGCATACATCTTCCTTTTCCGAATAGATTAAAGCTCCGTTGTCTGCCGAGAAAGCGATTCCGGAATCTTTGCCGAGTTCTTCAAATTTGATTGTTTCATTTTCGTATAGCCCTGGATACTGATTCAGAAGTGCTTTCATGGCATCTGTCAAAATCTCATATCCGGTTGCATCTTTTCCGATAGGTTTATCCGCCATGTCTGCCACCTCCTGCCTGTGCTTTTACCTTGCGAAGCCATGTGTCACCGTATTGTCGCTTAGCAGCATCGAACCACTTTGCCTGTGCTCGTGGATGAGCCTGTTTGGTGTATTCAAGATTTTCCTTTGCGGCTGTCTGACCAGAAAACTGACTGACAAGAACTTTCTTTGCTCCACGTCTTGCGTAGGGACTTCCAGTTGCTTCATCAACCATTCCTTTCCCCTCGTACAGAAAACGTCCATAAGGAGCCGCCGCCGCACATACTTTCCCAGTTCCTTGCAAGGATGCACTCTCAACTCTTGTCCGGTTGATAAAGTCCCCTGTAATCATCGGCATGAACGGAACCATACTGTCCATAACCATTCCATCAAGGAGATACTGGGCTTCTTGGTATTGCCTAGAAAATCTATCCATATTCAGTTTGATTTTCATATCTCCGTCAACTACGGAGAATCCTTTGAAATGATGAATTTTGCTCATATTACTTACCAAGAATCTCGAAGTGAGGAATCAGTGTATACGGACCGCCTACACTGGTAATCTTGAACACGTTGTCCTTGTTCTGGTTCATGTAGTGATAGAATCCGTTCCGATAATCACCATCAGTTATCGTTCCGCCAGTCCACTCACCCTCCCAGAAGAACGATTCGTCCGAGAATGTGATAGTATCTTCCAGAGCGTTGTTAATCTGCTGTTTCCATTCTTTAGGTTGCACCCATGGAAGAATCTTGCCGTCTTTATCAGTAATGGTTATATCGTCGTTCTGGACGGTATATCGGATGTGCAGCTGTGCATTGTCAGTTGCTTCTGCACCATACTTTTTGAGGATTGCTCCCTTGTCCGTAATGAGGTCAACGCCGGATAAAACATGAGGATACCAGTACGCATCTCTTGTCGTGGCACTTTCGTAATAGTTGAAAATCGTCACCGTTTTTTCGTACATGATACCCTCTCCTTAATCATTTATTTTTCAGCTTATCCACGTCAACCTTGGACGTTCGTTTCCACAATTCCGTAATTTTCTCCCATCCGAACATGGAAATAAACGCCACAATAAACCCAGCCATGATAGCTGCTAAAATCATATACCACAAGATTGTCATGTGGATATACTGCATATACGCTACAAAAGCGGCTACAGTAATTCCGATAGACAGTACAAGCACCAAGGCATCTGTCGGAATTTTCGACAGGAACCCAACATTTTTAATCACCTGTGTAATCACAGACACGCAAAATGCCAAAACACTGATTACTGCTAGAATCAGAGTTACATTTGTAAATAATGCTTCCATTACTCTGATACCTCCAAATCAACTTTTTCCATAACTGCCCTTGCTTCCAGAACAGCAATATAATCCGTCATTGCTCTTACCTGCATATTGTAAGTGCTTCTCGGACAAGTAGGAGTAAATGGGAGTTCCCCTTTGTCCCACTTTCCAAGCATATTCGCAAGTTTCTTATATCGAATAACCACCTGCATATACTCTGCCTTAAAGCGTTCCTTGTAATCTGCACTGTTCATCATTTCAACTGTCTGTTTTAATTCCATTATTCAGATACCTCCTACTTAACTACGAATTTTTCCCACTTCTTGTCACATCTGGAATACCAAACTGTTTGTATGTACCTGTAAATGAAAACTGTTTTCCACATTTACAGCAAGTTTCCGTAATGGTACAAGTCTTTTCTTTGTCATTACATTTTGATTCAGCAGGACTTTTAAATCTGTGTCCGCCAGTTAAAAAGCACATTACTGTATTCATTTCGTTTACATCCCCGCATAAAGAACTGGTATCCCATCATCCGTCCTCACTCCCATCAGAAGTGGCAACGCTGTCTTTAAGAGTAAGTCGTTCGTTTTCTGTACATCTCCGACGGCGGCATACACCGCGCTCCATTCCTTTGCACTTGCTCCAATCTGCTGAGGTGTTGCGTAAGAGATGGATTCGCTGCCGGATGATACAGATGTTACAATGCCTGTCGTGCTACCACCGGACCCAATTGTGGTTGACGTACCACTTACAGCGGCATTGGTAGCGTTCTTTTCAGCAAGCTCAATCTGATACATTAATTCAGCCAGTGAACAGACCGTCTTTTTGATACGCTTCTGTGCGCGTTCGTTTGTTGGCAGTCCGTCCACCAGTCTGTCAAATGTCATTAAATCCACAAAATCACTGGCTCTTTCCGCCAGTCGTGGAAAGTCGGTTTCTGGCACGACATTGCCGAATGATTCTGTATAGAATTTATAATCTGCATAAGCCATGCCAGTTACCTCCTACTTGATCATCATTTTGCTGTTACAGTCGCGTGTCCGGCGCTCAATGCCTTATATGTGCTGTCGCATTCAACCACTGTGATTACCTGCCCTGTTGCTGCGGTAATGTCAGCTTCTCCATCCCACGCAGTCCAGTTCTTCACATTCTGGCCATAATCTACAGTAGTCTCGGAAGATGCAACTTTGTACTTATATGCATTTCCTGCGCTTGCTTTTGTCGGAGTGACAGTCACTTTTGTATCTCCACTCTTACTTCCTGCCGCAGAGTTTACAGTCAGAGTTCCAAGCGTCTGAGTTGCGTTGATAGTTCCGACAGCAATAGCGTCAATGTACTCCGCAAAGAGAGTAAGTCCCATGATTGCGAACGCTTCGGACACTGCTGTGTGGTAGTTGCCCTGTGTATGGAATCCGATCAAGTTTGTTTCGCCGGAAACGGTGTATACCAGACCAGCTCTCGCAAAGTCAGATTCATTCGGATCTACGTAGTAAAGAACGATGTTTTCTACAGGTGTAGCGATTACTGTTCCTCTCGGAATCTCACTGTCAGATAACAGGAAGATTGTGTTGAATCCCAGGAAGTCTTTCATATACTGGAAACCGAACTGGTTCTGAATAGTGATATCAGCTGCGCCGATATATTCGTACACATCCAGAATGTTGACAAATCCAACAACGCCAGTCACATTTCTGTGCATTTGTTTGAATTTGTTTTCTACACGACCCTTAGCCATTGCCAGAGCCATCTGGAAAGTGGTTTCCGTGAATGAGAGAGTACCTGTTTTTAGATAATCATAAAATCTTTCAGTAACATTGGTCTGAAGCTGGAAAAGGAATTCATCATCGGTCATCTGAACGGCGTTCTCATAACCGTGATCCTTGATCGCTTCGATAGATACAGCCTTTGCGTACTTCTCAATACTCATTTCTGCATAAGGCTTTTCTTTTACAGTGAATTTGCTGTAAGGGATTTCTTCACCCTCACCAACATTTCCATCCTGTAATGTACCTTCTGCATATTTTGATTTAAGAACCGCTCCGGGTGTCTTTTTGATTGGACGCATGATACCAAGGATTTCACGTAAGTGTTCCCAGTTTCTTTCGAATCTGGTAACAAAGTCAATCTCACGTGCCGTTACCTGGATATCATTTGTCATAATAAGATTAGATTTTGCTGCCATAAAAAATCCTTTCTACCCATAATTGTTAAGGTATTGGGTTAGCGGCTATACTCTGGCGTATAGTCGGTGAAAAAAATCACTGGAATAGCTGGATATTCTGGGCAATTGCAGCCTGTCTCTCGGACGGGTCTTTGATTGCTTCAATATCTTTCTTCGTCATGCTTCCCGGTGTCTGCTGCTGTCCAACATGAGTGGTAAATCTTGCCTGATTCTGCTGAGCCTGCTGCTGAGATTCATCTACAAAAGCAGATGCGTCAGACTGCTTCATCTGCTCAATCAGATCATTCAGTCCAAGGATTTTACCGTTTTTCAGCTTAAGGCCTGCTTCTTTGATGTCTGCCATAACAGATTTCTTTGCAGCTTCACTGGAAAACTCAACATCATCGAGTGCCGCTTTCAGAGCATCTGAGAAATCGCGGTCATAGATTTTTGCGTTGAACTCTTTCTCTGCATCCTCGGCTTTTTTCTTCCATCCGGCAAGCTCTGTCTGAATGTTCGCCGGGTCGATACCGTCAAACCCTTTTAAGGTTTCCTCTGCTGTCTCAGCACGTTCTTTCCAGTTATCTCGTTCTCCCTCGACTTTTGACAGGGTTTTCGCTACTTCTTTGGCATTTTTGTAATGATCAGAGAGTGCTTTTTTCACATCTGCCTGTTTGTCCTCCGGGATCTCAATTCCAAATGATTTTAATGTGTCAATAAGTTTCTGCATATATATCCTCCTGGTCGTGTTTATTGACCTGCCGCCGCAGGTAAATGGATTAAGCCAGTTAGACCACTGGCAAGGTAATGAAATAGGCGGAATTGAACCGCCGACACGCACCCTATGCGGATGTTGCTCTACCAACTGCGCTATATTTCACTGCGCTTTTCGAACTGCCCAGCAGTTAACAGGATAAGCGTTAACCTTTTCAACATGTTGAATCATGGGAAAGATAGGAATTGAACCTATAATGTTTACCACGAGGGGACGGATTTACAGTCCGCCGTAACACCGCCAATCGTTACCGCTTTCCCATAACCCGGATTCCCGGGTTAGCAAGGTATTTATCGTGTTATGCCTGCCACTATCCGACTTTCACGGAAATGTTGATTCATTTATAAGGAGGTGTTACCAGTCAGTCAAGCCGACTAATGAATATGTCGGAAATTGCATCCGCTTTTCAACCTCCAGATTCCGCTCAAATCTGTTTCTATTAAGGACATATTCACAAAGAAAAGAAAGGAGGACATGAAACGAAAAAGAAAGCAAAAACTTCTAATCAGCAAGCCCTACAAGGTTCACCATGCCTTGCAAGATTATAGTATCACATTCTTTAAAAAAAGTTGTCCCCACATTTAATCAAATCAAAGCATATTTCTTAATTTCTCAACGTATCTCTTAACAAGATCACGTTCTTCCCGGCATTCTGCGTCCTTGGACATATCGCTCATTTCTGTAGTAAGCTCGTCAAGGTGTTCTTCCAATGCGGCGAGCATCTTCCTTTTACAGTCTTCAGACTTGCCAGAACGATAATTCTGTTTCTGTGTCATATAGTCACTGTAAGTATCTCGCCCATCAGATCGGCTGTAATTTTCTCTTCCGGTTCCGTAGTTGCGACTTTCATCGCCGTAAGAGCTTCCACGATCATAATCCGGGTACATCATTCTTCCATCGCTGCGGCTGTATCTCCCCATGCCGCCACGTTTTCTTCCGCGCTCGCTGTAATCGTCATTGTATCCGCTACGCATTTCATCAAGGACGGCGTTGTAATACTCTGCTTTCTTATCCCAGTACTGCGTGTTCTTTATATCTTTGTACATATCAATCAGCTTGTATGTCATTTCCAGGTTTCCAGTGGTCAGCCCACTATCAGCAATTTTGGAAAGTTCATCTTCGATTCTTGCGCATAAGTCTTTAATATCTCTCATAACTGCACCTCCTACGCTTCTCTAGTCACGACAATATTTGCGTTCGCAACAGAAATAGCCTGATCGCTTGTGTTCTCTACTGCGATATTAACGCAACATCCGCGTGGTACATCAATATAGATACCTGCGGACACATTGTTGTATTGATCTACTGCCGCCGGTGTAGAAATCATCTGAGAAGAAAGAACCGGCTCACCAGAAATTGCAATAGCCAGAGAAATAGCTCCGACAGTACCGCCTGTTGGAATTGCGATATTGCCAGAAAAATCAACGAAGAATCTCGCTTTGCACTGATTAGTCAGTCCTCTCAGCGTAATAATTCCGCTTCCCTCTCTGTGCTGAATACAGTTAGAACCTTTAACTGCTGTGTTTGAAAATACTACGTTTCCATTTACTGCTACAGTCTGAGCAGCTACATTTGTAAATTCTGCCATAAAAATACTCCTTTCATATCACAAAAGGGCAGGTTTTTGGCCTGCCCCTATGTGTAATACGGCATAAGCCGACATCCGAATTTAATCGAAAGATACTCTCGGTATGAAGTTATCAGCAATTGCATCCGGTGTTACATCCGCATCCGTAATATGTGTTCGGGTTCGGTACCTGGTAAGCCGGAATCGGTGCCGGATTAATCGCATTAATAAGCTGCTGTGTCTGAGATGCCATTGCAGTTGTAAGAAGTGCGCTCTGGCGATCCTGAGATGCAGCACGTCTGAGGTCATTGTTTTCAGCCTGGAGATTGGATATCTTCTCGTTGCACAGGTAATCAAGGATTGCCCTTGTTCCGGCGTTCTGGCTGTCGATAATGTCTCTTGTGTTACTGTTCATGGTGTTCTGCAATGCACAGGTATTCTGTGCCATGTTATAGTTTATGCCCTGGATTGCTTCTCTGGTTTCACAGCAGCAGTTTGCAAGCTGTGCCTGGAGTGCATTGGTATTCTGCATATTTGCTACAGTGTCAGCGTTAATAGCCTGCTGGATACCGAAGCCAGTCTGCATGATGTTGGTGTTGATTCCGTTAAATCCGGTAAGCATACCATTATTCATGGCATAGAAGCCATCACAGAGACCATTGTTGATTCCGTCAAGTTTGCTAATCACAGCGGAATTATCAAATCCTCTCTGAATATCTGCCTGAGTAGCTGCTGTGGCTGTATATCCGCCGCCGTTGCCATTATTGCCCCAGCCGTTGTTTCCCCATCCACAGAATACGAACAAGAAAAGCACGATAAGCCACCATGCGCCATCTCCACCAAACATGCCGTCATTATTTCCACTGTTTCCAGTAGCAGCGGCAATATCTGCTAAGCTATAATTTCCATCCATAGTTATAATCTCCTTTTTGTGTATTTACATCAATCTGGCCAGATTGTAATGTACTATTTCATGTTATTCAGCAGATTCTGAAACTGCCCTGCCATCTGCTGAACCTGGTTAAGCTGTTGCTGAGAAATCTTTCCAGACTGTAACATCTTCTCAACTTCCACTTTCGGGTCTCCCTTAAAATTCTGCTTAAACTGCATAAACTGCTGTATCATCTGCATTGGTCCGTTTCCCTGTGGCATCCCGCCACCAAGCGCGTTAAATAGTGGATTACTCATCTGCGTTTCCTCCCTTGACTGCTGATTCCTGTGCGGTATTAGCCCTAACAGGTTCAGAAAAAGAATTTAATCTACTTGCTATAGCGTCGAATTTGGCTTTTAAATCGTCGTATTCCTTTCTGGTGACGTATTTACTGTCCATACTCTGAACAGGCTGTTTAGGCGGCATCTGAGTGCCTACCTCGTGATATTCAAACGTCCGTAATGGCTGTGGCATACCGGAAACATCTGTGGATTTTATAAAGAATTTCTCTGATTCTGAATCCATTAGTAAAACACTTGTCCCGGGTGCTACCAGATAGGATTTTGCGCCTACTTCGCCGGATACCCACAGAATGCCATTGTTATTCTGCTGGGGTTGTTGTACTGGTTGAGCTGGCATCTGGACAGGCTGTTGCTGAAACTGATTCATTTGCCCCGGAACACCAAAACTATATTGATAAGGGTTGTTATATAATGCCATCTTATGCACCACCTTTCTGATTATATTTTTGCATAAAAAAAGAACCGGAAACAGGTCGTTTCTGGCTCTAATTAGTATCTAAAAAGTATCAGCACACTTTGATTATTTTATTATTTACCCTCCGGCTTAACCGCTTTGCTGTAGATATGCTCACGTTCATTTGCTCAGCGCAGTATTCGAGCGTATATTCCTTGCATCTCAACCGGAACAGTCTTTCTTCGTCCGGTGTAAAATTACACTCTATCAAGAATCTGTCTATATCTTTCTTAGTGAACACATATAATTTCATGAGCATACCCCTTATTAATGCAATTAACGCTGATTCTGTGCAAGATAATTTGTAAGCTTCTGTTTTGTTTTTTTTAATTCTTCTACATTATTCCCACTAATCTGGCTGTCCAGCATGGTTGATAACACTTCCAGAATTAATGAATCTCGCTCTGCAATCCTCTGAAGACTCTCAAAGTCACGCTTGTCGTGTTCTTCCAGTGTTTCTACTCGCTTATTAAGTCGGAATGCCGGGGTAATCCATTTAAAGATTACAGCCGCTGCCCCTCCGACAATAGACACCCCTCCGCAGATAGAAAGGAAAATCTGTACAAATTCTGATATGCTCATTTAGCTACTCCTTTTCCCAGTAATATACCGGGACTTCATTTCCGGAATCCCATGTATCATAATATTTACCATCTTGTACTGTCACCACATGACCATCTATACAAAGGATATACGTACCTGTCGGATGGTCTGTACAAAAGTCGTTGACTGTATAGATATATCGCTCTGATTGTTCAATCAGTTTGCGTCTGTACCCGCGTTTATAGAGGTACGCTCCCCAAACATAATTTGCACTCGGCATATCTGACAGAGTGCACGCCTGTATCATTAATCCGACGAATACCGTTTCCCAGTCGAAGCCAGTTGCTTTGCATATTGCTCGGACAACGCAATCTCCTGTTCTTTTATCCTTAACAGGATTTGGATTATAATATTCCCATCTGTCCATCAGTCAATCCCCTTTGCTGTCTTATATCGTTTTGCCGCTCCTCTGGCTTTTGCGGCGTTCTGGCGGTCCCATTTAGCTATCATAAGTCGGTCTTGCAGTTCTCTCAGGTCATTCTGCTTGCAGTAGTCCTTATATGCAGCATTTTGTTTCTGTAAAAGATAAGACTTCCGGTCAAGGTCTTGCTGTAATGCGAATTTCGCCTTTTCGTTCGGTGCATTGTCGACTCCTGCTTGTAATCCAAGAACCTCTCTCTTTGTTTTGCGGATTCTTCGCTCATAAGTACGTTGCCGCTGTTCTTTTTCGTACTGTTTGCCTTTGTCGGCTTTGTCCTGTGCTGATAATTCCGCATAGGGATTAAATTCTCCATCACTGGCTCCAAAGCTATGCCGACAGTTGACCCCTGACAGTCCACTTGCCGTTCCATATCCGGTCAATGAGAACGGTGGAAATTTCTTGCTCTTGCCAGAACGAGAGTATATCTTGCCTTGCCACCATGCGTGATTTCCCGGATTCTCACCGCCGTCACCTGTTCTGGCTCCCATGTGAGCACTGACCAGAACTAAATCCCAGCCCATTTCTTCCATGCGTTTGAGGGATATATCTCCAGTAGCCTGCGCCACGCCGGTTCTGACAGAGCGCGCGACCGCTGTTTCAATTGTATCGCGTCTTTTCTTTCCTGTTTCTTTATTTATGTATTCAACATATACACCATCACTCACAACGTTATTAACTGCTTCTTTGATGGCTCGCGTATATCCAACTGCCCCAGTCATTACATGATTATAGGCAAGGTCGCATTGCTCAATATAGAGCCTCTGAGCGGCACTTGCGGTTGTTCGTGTAAAGTTCTTCCACTCGCCCATGGTTGCAAGCATATTCCGCTCCATGAGCCTTATCATAGTTGGGGACTGTTCGAGCGGCACAGGGCTTAATCCTGCCGCCTTGTATACCTTATCATCATAATTCATTGCAGTGATACCGGCATCTTCAAACGCTTCAAGAAGTTCCTGCTGTTCGCGTTTGGTATATCTGGATAATTCTGCCAGAATGTCCTTTAACAGTTCACCGGATTCCTGTAGCGTTCTGATTCTCCACGCATCGGCGTTGGTCAGGATATAATCCTCACCTCTGCCGATTCTTGCCATCATTCTCGACACAATCTCAGAGATGATATATTGATGCAGTTCTTCGGCAATCTGCTCACTGCCCTCTGTTATCCGGCGTAAATATTCTGGGCTTAACATAATTACTCATCTCCAAACAGTTTTGGTTCGTCTGGCTGGGCTTCTTTAACCATTGCTACCGCCTCGTCTTTCGTCATTCCCTCGAATTTCACGAAATACATCCAAGCCGGTACTTTATTTGTAGTAACATACTGCCACCATCTTGCACGGTCGTTTTCACGCACATATAGGATGTCTCCGAAATCATAATTGACTTCATAAGCCCCAACCGGTGCAAGTCCGTACAGGTCAGCGTAAACGTTCAACGCGTAAATAACTTCATCTAGGCAAGACTCTAACTTATCCCTTACATCCTTGACGAATTGCACTGTCCTCTGCTGTTCCGCTTCCACTCCTGTAGCTGTCTGAATGCCGCTAGATTCGTTGAAAACAAAGTATCCGTTGGAGAATCCAATCTTGTACCCTAACTGGCTTAAAATGGCGTTTATGCCACTTATACGGGTATCTGTGTTGAGAACCGGATTGATTTCTTGATAGAACTCTTTCTCGTCCTGTCCGAATACGTTCTTGACAAAGTGTGGTAAGTTCATTTCATTCCGTCTGTTCTCCATGCCCTGTGGTGACATGGCTGATACAGGCGTACCGCTTGGCATCAGCAGTCTATCATCTGCCAGAACTATCTTCTGAGAATCAAAAATTTCTCCGGCGTTTCTGCTGTATGCAATGTCGAGGTCTTTCAGCTCTTCAATAGCTTCTGCGAATATCGGTAATCCAAGTGGTGTACTAATGTCCACATTGTTCGCCTGTGGTGTCCGCAGCACTCCGTATAGAGGTCCGTCCAACTTCTCGCCGTTTGCCTTGAGTATCGGCGGCGTATCTGCCATTAGGTCAGCCCATTTGGTCTGTTTAAGGTCAATCTTATCACCGATTGACTGAGGGGATTTTGATACATAGGCTCTGTTAGAAACATAGTACGGATAAGTTGTCACTCCGTCCACGGTGGTTTCAACAAATCTATGATATTCAAGCCTTGTATAGTATTTCCGTCCAACAGTGTAAGAATCTTTAAATATGATTCCCTTAATCTCCTGATTGTCGTAGTCCACTATCATCACATCTGCCGGAGTAAATACGTCAAGGCTCTCGCCGTTTGGCTTAATGAACACCGTTCCGTAAGCGCAGCCGTATTCTACCCAGTGCCGAATCTGGAAGTATACCTTGTCAATCTGTTCCTGTAACCATGTTGCCCTTGCAGAACCATCTATCTGAATGCCAATCGCCAGTGTTGCAAGTCTGGCAGTCTCAGAACACACAGATTTAGCAAAATTAATCGTCTTGATGTTATTCTTATCATCTAGCCAGTATGGAACGCCTCGATATATGTTCGCACATTTATTAATCAACGATTCCATCTCTGGGAATTCTGCCGCCTGGATATTAAAGTCCTCTTCGGCTTGTTTTTTGAATATCATGTTAAACCACCTTTTTAGTGTTGTTATAAGTCCCATTTAATCTACCTTTTAAAATCCATCCATCTTACAGAAGTATCTCGCACAATAATGTCTTCATATTCTACAACTTTTAAGATTTCGTTAATGTCAGATGATCCATATATTTTTAAGCCGATGCTTAAGAATTTATTTATTTTATCTGAAAAGTACCTATCTAACATTTTATGCACTGTTCCCCCTTCTTCTCCACAATGATTCTGTTGCGTATCTAGTTGCATCTATAAAATGATTGTCCTTGTCTGGATATCCGCTGATGATATTTCCATCTTTGTCACGCTCATACTCATATTTTTTAAACTCTTTCCGTGCTTTCGGCGTTCTCCGTGGATCAAATACAAGCTTCTTTCCTTGTAACCACTTCGTTGAGTATTCAACGCTTCCAGGTCCTTTGATTGCATCCCTTGCTGGTAATCCTTCATCACGGAAATCACTTGTAGATTTCTTTTCTGCGCTATCACAAGTAATCACATAGTCACCATAGCCACGTTTTTTGATTTCAGCTGCTGTTTCGCTATTCTTCTTTTTATTTGCCCCGTATTCATCTATAAAGTAAATCGTCTCCCTTGCCGCATCGTAATGTATACGTATAAAAGCAAATGGATCTGGGTACCATCCCCAGTCAACGCCTTGGTAAATCCGGTCGAAGCTGGCAATCTCTTCATCTGTGATTTCTCTATCCTCAATAAATTCAAACACATTACCGCCATTTCCATTTGCAATGCCCATGTACTCATGTTCGTAAGCGTTTGGATTTACTGTTTTTAGGTGGTCCGCTTCTTCAATAAATGGTTGTCCTAGCCATTCTGGAGGAACATCTAAATAAGTTGATGAATGTACTATTCTATTTTCTTTTGATTCAAGTACATACTCATTAGCCCAATTATTAGCAGTTTTCGGAGGATTGAAGCTCTTAAATATCCACGCAAGGTCGCCACCACGGATGGCGGACTGTTCAATCTTACGAATTTCCTCAGGTCCCGCGAATTGATCCAACTCCTCAAACCAGAGAATGCCAATATATCCGAACTCAGGGTTAATGGATTTAATCTTGTCAGGATCATCAGCACCACGGAAGTATATCTTTTGTCCGGTTGCTTTTAATGTAATCTCCATAGGAGAAAGTTTAGAATTGAATTCTTCTGTAAATTCCTGTTTTCCAATGGCCCATTTGATTTTGTTATATACAGAATCTTTAATAGTATTCCCAACCTTACGGCAAACCACAGCATGAATATCATGATTGTTCTTCATCAACTCTACTATAGTCATTCCAACAGTGGTTGATTTCGTGGAGCCACGCCCACCCTTAAACACATACTCCAGATGTTTCTTGTCTCGAATATCTCTAATGGCCCAATGAAAGCAATCAGGAATGTTATACAGATCCATGTGATACTCTTTTGCATTTCTGGCAGCTTCCTCCGCTGCTTTCTTTTCTTCCTGCTCTTGCTTAATTTTTAATGTCTTTTCCAGATCATTCATGGATTTCAGTTGATCGGAGAAGTCCGGAGCAAATCCGAATGAATCAATCAACTCACCTCTTGCGATCATGGAACGGCGTTGCTGGATTTCTGCCAGAGACATGATATCGGTACATTTTTGTTTCTCGATTTTAGCCTGCTTTTCGGCTATATAAGATAAAACCTTATCATTTCTTATCAATCTATAGCCTTCCACTTCATAATTTTTATATCCAGCTTTCCTTGCGGCGTCAGATGCATTCCCACCGTTTTTTATATATTCATCTGCAAACGTTTTCTGTTTAGGAGTGAGATTCATTTACCCACCGTCCTTTGTATTCGGAATAAAATATCTTTCGATAATACTCTGACTAATATCTATTTCTTGTCCAGTTTTGCATAATACAAACATATTTCTAAATTTAAGCTTGTCTGCAAAGTTATCCCTTATTTTTTCTATAACAGAAAGCGGAGGTATTTTTACTTCCTTTCCTTCTCTTGTTACTCCGAGTTGACTTGCTCCACTTAATATATACTTATCTCCCACCATCATTTTCTGACCGCCTCCCATATTTCTTTTAGGCACATTACCACATCATACTGGGATGCAGTTCGGAGTATTTCGTAATCGCAATTTTTCCATTCACCCCTTTTTGTGAGGTGAAGTGTAGGTGTTGATATAATTGTTATTGTAATCAATCGTTCCTGCTCATGGCTGTAGAATTGTGATGTTCCAATTTTTATAATTAATCCAGTAGATAATATAGCTTTTTGAAGTTTTCTCATAACTGCTTTTAAGTTTGCCACATTATCACCTCACAAAAAAACTGCCACATATGGCATATAGTCATAGATATATACTATATTACCATACATGGCAGAAAAATTTGTCCCCACATTTTAATATTAATTGTAGTATTATATTTCTCTTAGTTTTCTTAGAGTATCATAAAACATAGCCATTGCCTTGCGCTTGTATGCATAGAAATCGTCTCGCTTTGCCGGTATGTACTTTGTCTTCATGATACGATCATAAGATTTGTTTGTTACAATAGATTCATACACCAGAAGTTCAATTCCAGGAGGGCAAGAGCTTATGCAGCAATGTAAAATATCGTGTCTCTGCTCTGGTGTAGCTTTCTGGCATATATCCTTTAAACGGTTAATGTCTTCTGGATATACGCCAAAATCAACAAGTGACTTTTGCCTGGTCCGCATATCATCACTCCTTTTTATTTCTATTTACGCTTGACACCAAAATGTGTAATCAAGTAAATAGTGCCAAATGTAAATGCTATTCCAAATGTAAATGCTATTAAACTATCAATCATTCTTTTTTATTTCCTCTCTTACCATCTTCAACTTAAACTCTGAAACATTTGGATACGAGATCTCAAACTCTTCTTTTCCATCCATTTGATTCATGAACCATTCAAATACAGAGGCGATTGCCATATCGGTTACGTCTTTTTTTCACCTACCCATAAACCTTTTTCTTCGTTTACATTTCCATAGTAGATGGTATTTGTAATAGGGCTAACACCCATTGCTTTGATAGTTTTACTTGCCATTCTGTATCTCCTTCAACTGTTTTACTGCTTTTCTATAATCCCTGTTCGCAGACCGGAACATCATCAAGAGTATTTCAGATACAGGCCTTGTCCGATTTCTTCGCTTTGCTTTTTTGATGCATGCAAGCTCATTTCCATCTGGCACATATATTCCTACGTAATGCGGAATTTCAAGGGATATCGCAGCATATACATCTGTCGGCATAACCAGATAGTTATAATCGCCAACAAAATTCAGCCCATGACCAGAGTGAAAATCTTCAGCTGATGATTTAACCTCATAACAATAGCAGTCACCTTTTTCTATCCCGGACACGCTATTATTCACCGGCACGAACCGCATATAATCCACCCTTACCGCATGATCTGTCGAATAATCGAATGTCACTTCTTTCGCCCAATAAATACGTGGATCATTGTGAGGATTTATTTTCTTTTCAAGCATGGCTGATAATTTTGCTGTAATCTCAGGTCTTGTCATTTTGAATCTCCTCCAATTCCACTTATACGATATTTTTCTCATCCAATGCTGCTTTTTCAACAGCTTCCAGATAATCAATTTGCCGCTGAATGTAAGGATCGGTTTCTTTCCCGCCGGATGCAAGCCAATCAGAGATTCTACTTTTTACATCCTGTAAAACCGATATAGGAATCAGTCTAGTATTAATGGTATTCAGTACTTTAATCATTAGCTTTCATCTCCTCCAGTTTTTTCTCAGCTTCTTCACGAGTAAGGAATACTGTTTTACCAAGCTCATATCCATGGAATCCATCAAGATTAGGATAAATTCCGCTGTTTAACATCCAACTAAAATAAGCTTCGTGCATATTAACTGAAACCATCGTGATTCTCAATTCTGAAACAAAATTTCTTGTTGGAACATATACTGTATCTCCTACTTTACACGGCAATCTCACAAGCAAGCCCTGTTCTTCTAAGTCTTCATAAGTGGCAAGCTTTTTAATCATATTCTCTACTGTTTTGCAATTTCCTGCGCCCTGTGAGCAGCTATCGCAATATTCACCACACTCAAGCTCTCGTTTTTCGTTATATGTGATACTACCATCTTCCCATTTTGTTAATCTCTCCATCTACTTCACCTCTTCCATCTGACTTTCTACAGTATCTGCAAGTAGCTTCAAGGACTGAATAAATGAGTCCGTCAATGCTGTTCTGTCTGGATATTTAGTGAATACTCTGACAAGTTTTATTGCATCCTTGAGTTTTTCTTCATCTTCGACGATTTCGGATGCTTCATACAATGTCTTTTCGACATTTTTGTAAGTAACGATCTTACCGTCGTAAAAATTCAATATGTTTGGAAATGGAATTTCGATAGGGTTTAAATGGTTTCCTCTCTCCCATGTGAATCCCTGAAACTTTGCTATTTTCAGAATACTCAAATATTCTTCCTGTGTCTTTACAAACACGCTTTTTCCTGTTAAATTAATCATCAGAATTTCCTCCTGTAATCTCATCAATACACTGATTCCAGCCATCCGCAAAGCCAGCATCAGATGTATTGGCTGGATAATCTCCATTGTCTTTCTCGGGCAAGTCCATAAGTGGACACCAATCAGGTCTTGATTTGCTTTCACAATCATAATGTTCTTCTGTCATCAGAATTACATCATAATCTAAACAGTCAGCTAATTCACAATGTCCATCATATTCAAGATTTCCACAATATTCAGTTCCAAACGGACAGCCATAACAATTTTCTGGTGTATCAATCACTAATACTGATTTACTCATCTGATTCCTCCTGTAGCAATTCTGGATTGTCGAAAATGTTTCCAACTGGCATAGTGTCTACCATGTCAATCCAATACCCTAAATCTTTTCTAAGACATTTGTCATCCGACCAATCTACATAGAATCCGACATGTTCCGCTTTCTGAGAATCAAAACAATTTTGATAGCATCCATATTTGATTGGAGCATAGATTTCTCCGAAATGATATTTGATAATATCATTTTCCCAAATTTTCTTCCCGTTCTTGTCTTTCAAGCCTGTATATTGGCAGATGGTGGATGGGTTAATTTCCGCATATTCCCATACTGTATAACTATCAGCGTGGAAGATGAAATGTTCTTCGTTGCCTAAAAGGTCATATCTTTTCTGATAGCATCCCTCAACCCATTTACCATCATCAATCCGCTTTGCCTTGAAAAGAATTTCTCTCATTCGGCTCCACCATCCTCTACTTGTCCTGATTCTTCTAGCCAATTTTCAACACATGGTATGCAAATGTAGCAACTACACCAACCTTGTCCTTCTACTATTGTCTTTTGGTTTAACATTCTTTCGCCTTTAGGTATCTGTTTTTCACATACACAGCACGAATGAGGAGTTCTTATTTTTACGATTTTTTCTGTCAGATTTGACTCCGAACCATCCATGTCACCTGCAAATATCTAACTATCAATATACATCTCTTCCGGATATTTCATTAAATCCCACCACCTTTCACGATTTCGATTGCTTCTGTAAGATTAATCATTTGAACATGCTCTTTCCCTTGTTCATCAAACTCGTAATAATCACTTGCTTTATCTAATTGCTTCACAACTTCATCCACATCAAAAGCTGTCGGTTGATCGTCAATAACCTGCCCTAATGTCTTCTTACCTGTTGCATAATCTCTGCACAATGCGTGAATCAATTTATCAGCATCAATCAGTCTCATAATCTTCACACTCCTCCGCATATTCATAACTGTCCATGTCATCACATCTGCACTGACAAGAATCCTGCTTAGTACAGCAGATGCAGCACTCTGTTTCACCGTCCGGACATTCTATTTTACAATATCCCATTTAATCCTTCTTATATGGTTCTGGATAATCCATCCATGCAACTACTGTTCCGCCTAAAACTTTTTTATCCGTTCTCCAAATTCCATCAGTAGTATGTGCTTGCTCTACCAATACTGTTCCATCGTCAAATACAACTGTAGCAATTACATATTTAGATGTTTTTTCGAACATTCCTCTTTTCCAGTTATCTGTTCCTTTAAACTTTGCAAATATGGAATCGTGTTCTTCCGGTAATCTCTCACTGACTGGAATCCATCCGTTTTCTTTCTCATCCTGTTCCAGATCATTCAAAAGAGTATTTACAATATTCAGTGTGCTCCCTGGAAGCCCATGCTTATACTGTGATTTATTTTCTATCTCAGTTTTGTATTGTTTTAATCTGGTTCGTACTCTGCTCATGCTTCCACCTCCTCATAAGTTTCTCTGAATATATCTGGTTTACATGGATAAAATTCACCGTGGACACCTTTGATGATGTAATCACCAATGTTTGCAAGATGTTCACCCTCTAGCGTCTTGATTACTAATCCGCCCGGAACCTTCCTCGATGATTTGTACCAGTCCACTGTACTGCATCAATTACAACTGGTTTCTTTCTGTATCTCATACCTTCACCTCGCTATCTGCTGGCATCTGAAAGAACGTATTCTTTTTAAAACTTTTTACAAGTTCTTTGAAACCATTGACGTGAATATCGCCTGATTCTACAATTGCTCGATGTCCTGTAAATCCTGTCAAAAAAGTACAATTAATTTTATATTCTTCATAGGATTCCTGAATCATATCCAGTACCTTCATGGCTTTTGTTTCCGTTTCGTAATGTCCAAGAATTATATAGTCGCTATCTTCAATACCAGATATACCAAAGCAGATAACTTCGCTGTCCATTACATAGAAGATGATATTGTTAGTGCTTACAAGATACTTTTTGTTCTGACTTCTGATTAACATTTTGCGTCCTCCTTATCACTTACTCTTCGATTCCACTGTTCTACGGCTTCTTCCTCTGTTTTTCTCCAACGCTCAACCATTCCATCGCATTCTGTACAAGCTGCAAGATATTCTTTTCTCGAATCCTCATATTCATTAATCAGCATTTCTGCCTTTCCTCCGCAAAACGGACAAGGTTTTAATTTATCCATTTTTCATCCTCACTTTCCCCATGTAAGCAACTGACACGCTATTGTGCAGTTGGTACATGATTAATCGGTCTCTACCTTTGAATAACTCAATCTATACGCCCTCTGTTCTGTCGGATCTTCACTAACAAGCAATCCATTGTCTAAGAGCAAATTAAAGTGTTTTCTGGCAGTAGCCATTGAAATGTCTAATCCATCTGCAATATTTCTTGTAGACGGCATGTAGTGGTGTTTACGGTAATATTTCAAGATAAAATGATATACTGCTTTATACATCTCCTGTCCCTCTTTGTGTTTGCGCTCTGTATTGTATTTTCCCATGGCCATTACCTTCAATCTTGCAATCCGCTGCTATTACCCTTTATTCCATTTCTCATAGCTGTTGTACGCCCATTTACTCCATAAGCTTCATGCAACCCTTTATGATATCCATTCCGATACTGCTTCTGGTTGTCATAATATAATTCAATAAAATCATTGATATCATAATTTTCTTTTGGATTAGCTGTTACGTATTCCTCTGCTTCCTTCTTTGTTCCGTAATTGCTCAATTCAGCACAACGGATAAATTCGCTTTTGTTCATGTCCATTTATTTCACCTCTAACCGTTAATACGGAATCTCAAATCAAGATTCAGCTCCTCTTTGATTGATCTTCTGTAATCCTCCCAGGTTGCCATATCATCCATCAGATAATCAGCCCCCCTGTCCATGCCGTCCATAAACTTCTGGCAGCGTTTCTGTCCAAATCCGAAATCATCATGCAAAACGGCAATTCCAAGGATTGTAAATGTATCAAGTGCCATTTCTTTAATCTTCTGCGCTGCTTTATCCAGGTCCTTACTGGCTAAAGAGGTATGTACTCCTGTAATGCCCCGGAATTTTATTTCCCTCTCAAGCGCTTCTATACCGCCATCTCTAACGATTCTGAGCGCCAAACCAAGACCATCCTCTCTTCCTTGCTCATACTCCTTCATTTTGTTCATTGGTTTTCTCCTTGTTCAGATTTTTAGCTTTCTTATGCATCTTGTCTAGATAATCCGCATAGGCTGTAAGCATGTGATCCACAAAGCCGTTTTTATTATATTTGTCTGATACAACGTGTATCTGCTTAACTACCTGCTGCCAGTATTCGTCCTTTTCTTCTATTCCGGCGGTCTGAAGGACCAGTGCCGGAAAGTCGATTTGTAAAAACTTTATGATGTTCGGTATCTGCTCATGCGTCACTCTCATACTTATACACCTTCTTCTACCTCAAAACTCTGTTCAAGAAGTCGCTCGTTATCTTTGCTAAACGCCTTTATATAGCTCTGTTTTATCGGTCTGATAAAATGTATGCCATTAGCGGATTTCGCCCGGGAAACAGCTACATAGAACTGCCCAGGATCCCAACAACAAGGATCAATATTAATCTTTTCAAATGTCTGTCCCTGTGATTTATGAATACTGATTGCCCAGGCAAGTTTTACCGGGAACTGAGAGAATGATCCAACTTTCTTACGGACAATCTTCTCTTTCACGATCTTCTGACCATCCTTTTCTTGTTCAGATTCCTCAATAACCTGTTTCTCAATGTCTTTACTGTATCTGTACAAGTTAACTGTTTTGCCCTTATCAGTCTTGATGACCAGATAGGATTCTTCAAATTCTCCATTGTCCACAATTTTCTGAATGATGCCAATCGTTCCATTGACGTAGTTTCCAGACAGATCATTGACTGTAATCATCACTTTTGCACCGATGTTAAGAATTAAGTCCTCTCTGGCAAATGCAATGTTCTTAATATCAGCAGACGTTAATTCTCCGTCAACTGCTGCATGAAACACTTTTTCGGTCTTTTTATCCAGTTTTCCGAGAAAAGTATTATTAATCCGATCAGCTTCAGCATTTGTTCCAACCAGGAATGGTGCTTCCGGTATAACTTTATCTGCTTCATTGTTCTCCAGATAAGCAATCGATTTACGGATATTGGTACCGTATTTAATATCATTCAGTACGTACTTAAACCCTTCGTCATTCTGCCTGCATACTTCATCAAGCTTGATATATTCAAACCCCATTTCTTTCCAGTATTCAGACATGAAAGCATATCCGTGTTCGTACTTTCCACCCTTTCCATAATCAGATCCATACATCCGGCAGAGAATTTTACGGTCATCTGTTGTGATAACCGGTGGAAGCTGGTAAAAATCCCCAATTACGATCAGTTGAACGTCTTCTTTATCCTCTCCGCTCAAAAGCCTTCCAACAGCTCTTTCTTCATTTTCTGTGATGATCGTCTTCGCAATCATATTGAACAGATCGAACCGGCACATGCTGATCTCGTCAATAATAAGAATATCCGCTTCCTTCAACAGTTCAGCTCTGGATTTCACTTTTTTCTTGTAATCCTCAAATTTGATTGAGATATTTAATGCTCTGTGTACGGTAGTCGCTCCGTATCCGATATTGTCCGTAGCTATTCCGGTAGTAGCAGATACCAGAACGCTTTTACCAACTTTCTCTGCTTCATTAATAAACGTTTGGATAACCGTTGTTTTACCTGTTCCTGCATCTCCAGTAAGGAAAACATTACTGCCAGACAACATTGTGTCCAATGCGTACCGCTGTTTTTTATTAAGCTTCTCTTTTTCCATTTTTGTAACCACTCCTTATGCCTTAGTAACCAATTGTAACAATCTGAATTTTCATACAATTTAATTTTATTTTTTAATTTGTGTAATCATTTTATTTTTGTAACCAACGTGTAACCAACCTTTCAACTACCTTGGTTACACTTCAAACCCTTATTTTATGCGGGTTTCAGATGTATGTAACCATGTAACCAATGTAACCAATGTTTTCCTATAGGAGATTGCAATGTATATATGATTTTTTTATATATTTTTTTATCCCCTATACACATGCTTTTCCGCGGGTTACATGGTTACATGGTTACAAATCACGAAAACGGAACACTTGTTCCAGTATTGGCAGGTATAAAATCAGCTTCAACATGCTCATTTTCTTGTTCGTCTTCAAGATCTTTTATATCAATAATCTTTACAGCAACAAGTCTCATTACGCTTCCCCCATCTCTTTTTATTACCGTATCCCTCTTCCCTGTATGCTTAATTAATTCTCGATTAATCGCCCATGCTGAAAAGGCTTTTCTGGAGAATCCGTTGTTCCTTAGGAGATTTTCAAGAGGTTTCGGATAAAAATATACATATACATCTCCATACTCATCTGGTGTTTCCTTAAATCCCCACTGATCGCAACTGAATTGCGCATCAAAGTGCTGCCCGTACACAGAAAGACTTTCGATGATAAACTCATAGCATCTCTGTCCTTCCGATACGTCTTTCTTGCGTGTAGGTATGTCCACAACATCCTCGACTGTCAGCTCACGTCCATCCTTAAATATGAAATCTGTAGCTAATTTGTCAGCCAGTAGGAGCGTGGATATAGCCATGACCTGTTTTGCCGGAAAATTATATCCATCAAAGCCCTTTTCAATCTCAGACTTCATTTCTTTTAACTCATCCGGTGTAAATTTTTTAAGATTTCCAACAAATACTCTTCCAGCAAAACCATAATTTTTCATTACAGTGCTGTTAATCTCTGCCGGATTCTCGTAAATATCCTCGCAACACTCAATTTCAACAATTCTGTTGATTGCTCCACCGGAATCTGCAAATTCTGAAATAGGATTCTCGCCGTTGCAAATGGTTACATTACTCCATGTATTCTCCTTAGCTGCTCCGAGGTCCTTATTTGATCTTCCTTTCCCTTTACCGGAACAGAGATTGTAAATCAATGTTTCGTAGTTATCCCGAATATATTGAGAAACGTTCTTAGAGTCATCGAGGATCATCGGAAAGTTATTAAGCATGTCTGCCCTTGTCTCCAATGACGTATCTGTTGACCGGAAATTCCCAACGTAGGATCCTGGCGACGGGTTTCCCCAGATAGATGCAGCTATGTTGATCGTTACTGTCTTTCCGCCGCCTGTCTGTCCGTAGAAGTCTACAATGAATGGCAATGCATCAAGCGGTTGTACAAGCACACTTGCAAAAGATGCTGCCAGTGCTATTCGTGGTTCTAATCGCCCGTACGATCGTAACTGTTTAGCCAGAGTCACCCACTTGAAGTAGTCTCCACTTTCCTGTATACTCTGGAATAGTGTTTTAAAGCGGTATTCGCCATCAAAAACAATTGAAAGGTCGTAAGGTACAAATACATTGCCATGCCACCCTAACTTGCTCGTAGAGTGCTGTATGTCGATCATATCGGCATTGTACATTTCAACGTCCGCCAGATATTTTACAAGGAGTCTTGCGTTCTCTGAATTGACCTGCACCCCGAACCTTGCAAGATTAGTTATCGCCCTGGAAGTCACAATGTCGATTTTTGGAACAGTTATTTCTGTCCAGTATCCATCTCTTTTGAAAGCCACTGTGATCTGTTCTTCGCCTGTTTCAATATTTTTCAGTCGACGTATCGGCATGATTGGATGGTGGCATACAAGTTCTCTCGCCTTGGATGTTTCAGAAGAAAATATTCCGTTTTCTGTAGCTATCCAGCTGCCACAAGCCATGTTGGGATATTCTTTTCCAATATCATCCTCATAAAAGTTTGTGATATTTTCAACTAACTGCATAGAACGATTTAATTTTTCTTCTTTTTCCTTTTCCTGCTCTGCTTTTTGAAATTCTTTTATGAATTCCTCGGCTATGCTTTTTGCTCTTACACTCTTCGCCCTGTCCATTAACTTAAATTTAGCTTCCGAACGGTCGATTTTACTTTTTATTGAAAAAAGTTCTTCATACAGTTGCTTCTGCATAAAATCATTTGCTTGCAAATTTTCAATATTTTCAAGAATGCTTCTCACCTCCTGCCTTAGCTGACAATATTTCATATCTGCTTCTTTCTTTTTCAAGGTTGAACTGGCACATATACCACTCTTCTGAACCAGGAGGGAAGGTTTTTAGCGCTGTTTCGTACATAAGTATGTTCTTTTCTACATGTTCAAGTTCATTAGGATCCTGAGCGGGATTATATTTTTTTGATTTGATATCTCGCACTTCATGTCTAATCTGGTTGCGGCTTTTACCTTTTTTTGATACATAAGTACCGCCCAGCTCAATAAATGCAGTGCTAAAAGGAACGGATTCATATTGCATCACGAAATCAAACACATCACCGCCAATTCCGCAACCGAAACAATAAAAAGAATCATCGTAGATTTTGCAGGACGCTGATTTTTCCTTGTGAAAAGGGCAACATATAAAACCAGCTCTATTTGGTTTTAGTCCATACCTGGAAAGAATATCAGACATTTTCACTGATTGCTTGATTTCATCTTTTGTCATGACAGCAACTCCACGATTCGCCGTCCGGTCTCTTCTTTTGTACAGAATTCAAATCGGACGCCGTATTTATCTCTGATCGTACATAGAGATTTGTACAACTGGCAACCATCAACAGCCTTGTCCGATATTACAGTCTTAACCTTTTTACCGTTTACTGTCTTCCAGATAGCTTTGTGCTTTCTTGGATTCTCCCAGAAATACACGTCACCTACACTCTTGATATCTGGCCCATGCTCGCAAAGAATAATTAGCTGTATACCTGCTTCACGGGCTCTGATAAGCTCTGCCTTTAATCTTTCGTGTTGCTGGCAGACATTTCCACATAGCTCTTGTAAATCCTTCTTACGGTCAATACAGAGCTTTGCGTTGTCAAGCGACTGATAATCTCCACAATATAACTTTGATCTGAAATACTGCACTCCAAGGTCATCAAACTGTTTTTGAATCCGTTCCCATTCCTTTTTGTGTTCTCTTGTGTCTGCTTGTATAACCATTAAAAACACATCCTTTTAATTGAACGGAAGGACATCATCTGCCACGCTGTCTGGAATACTCATGAAGTCCGTACCTGCCGGATTCGCTCCCATGATAGCTTCTTCCTTCAGATGATCGTCATAGGCTTTTGTGGTGCGTTCCTCTGGGATATCTGCGTCCTTAATTCCTTCCACGCTGCGGAACCATGCAAGCTTGTGACGTTTTACTTCTCTGTTATCGTACCAGTCTTTCTCCAGGCGGAAGATACCGCCGATCAGCTTACCTTTGAACTGCTGCCCGAAATTATCGCCCCACTTAACAACAAATCCCGGATTTGACTTTTCTACGCATGTGATAAATGTTTTAAGGTTACGGACACCATAATCTACACTCTCGTCAATGACCATATAGTTAGTGCCGGCGTTCGGATATTTCTTGTCTGGACGAATGTCATTTTCAAACTGCTTCATAAAGTAACCCGCCTGTTCGTCTCCTTCTGCGAAATCAAACAAGATAACAAGCATATCAAGTCCGCCCTGGGATTTTTTCTCTGATACCTGCTTAATTACCATCTTATGACCACCAAGCTTAATTGGTTCAAATTCTCCTGCTGCCTGTGTAGTATCATACGCTGTTGGTTTATTCATCTTTATTCTCTCCTTTTCCTAATTCGTAGTAGTCTCTAATAATCTTGTCTACTTCTGCGAGATCATTATCAATAGTTAAACTGTCAAACATTCCGATCGGAGACTTACTTACTGCTCCCTGGCTGGACTGAGTGACAAATAAGTGTTTCCCACTCTCTTCGATGCAACGGAGAACAATCGTAAAAAGACCTTCTAAACAAATCTTTTCATCAAGTAGTTTTCCAATGGTTTTCGGCTTCACTTCCCCGGAATCGTCCTTTTCTTCGTGCATCATCATATATACGATCTTGTCCTGCGGTACTTTTGTTACAATAAACTGGATCAGTTGCCAGAAATAGTCCCCAATATCATTGTACAGAGCGAATACCGCATTGCCTTTTCCGGCAGAAGCGTGTCCACGCATAAAGTGGTTTGTGATAAGATATCCTGCATCATCAATCACAATTGACTCCGCTTTTGACGCGATCAGGCACTTCATTACCTGCTGGTAATCATCTGTAAACCATCCATCAATCTTTCCTTTAAACGGAAGAGGTTTATTCAATACCCTAATAAGATTCCAGCGTTCATTCTGGCAGTTTCTAAGACTGGTACTCTTGCCAGAACCAGATTTTCCAATAATTAATACTGGCGTTGCCATTGCTATTCCTCCTTGTCATAAACTACAAGCTTGCTGCCCTCAACGATCAGCAAGCTTGCAATATTTTTCATTGATATGGTTGATTCGTTATAAATCTCAACCAGTGCGTTGTATGCGTCTGGTGATACTTTCACGACCGGGCTATCCTTATCGGTTGCCGGCTGCTTCTTCCTTGCCGGAATACGGATTTCAAATTCACTCACTAATACTTTCCTGCTTATATGATTTTTGAGCCGTTAAAAGCCCATTTAAGGCTTGTACGTAGCTTGCCAATGTTCTTGCCTTGTATGATTCTTCTATCGGATTATCCGGCACAATAGCAAGCTGAGTGTCAATCAATCTAACAATCTCATTAATGCGCTCTTCCATGTTTACACCGCCTCAAAAAAGCAATACACATTGTCAGAACCATCCCCTCTCGCCGGATTTTTTTTGCCATTCGAAAATGTTCCACCGGCGCAGTGGTATTCGAGGTGATTCAGATACATGTCCGGGTTTTCCCAGTCAAGAATGTACTCTTTCCGTCTGTTCAGCTCCGTCAGAAGCTCGTTCGCCGTTGTTATCAGTTCCATTGTCGGCAGGAGCTTCAACTCCATCTGATTCAACATTTAGCGGACACCTCCCATCTATTAAGAGTCTAAGAAGATGTGCTTTTGCAAGTTTGCACTGCTCAGCTGATTCCTTCTTAAGCAGTTTACTATCAAAGTAGATTGTGTAATTTCCATCCTTTTTCCTGTTCGGATCCCACTTTGAATTCATAATGTCGATATCGCAAAGATGCACGTGCGAAGTGATGTAAAACGAAACAAAATAATCTGTTTCGTTTGAAACCCTCCATGCTAATTCAAAAAGCTCTTTGATTTCTTTTTCAAACATTTCTGTTCTCCTTTCTTAAAGCAGTGCTAAATACGTAAACAGTGCAAATACAATACCTGCCAGGATCTGCTGCAAGCTTTTCTCCCACATCCACACCGGAAGAAAAGTAAGCAGGATCCCGATAATCACACTGACTACGATATCCTTTCTGTTCTGTCTGGGTGATTTCATTCTTTTTCCCTCCAAAAAAAGAGAAAAGATTACAGACTGTAAGCAATATACCAAAAGATATTAGTAATGATTAACAGCGCGGCAGTCAAAAGCCATGCACTGAACCACTTCTTAGTCTCTCTCTTTGCTTTTCTTACGATTTCGGTAGCTAGCATTGTTTCCAAATCGTTCCATGTAATCTTTTCATTGTTTGTTGCATTTTTTTTATTTTCCATGTTATTTTCCTCTCGCTTAATATTGACTTTTTAGCGGATAGAGGATTATAATTTACCTGTATCCACTAAGTTAGGTTTAGTGGCTTACTGCTCCGGGTTGGAGATCCACCTCCGCCCGGGGCGCTTATGCCAAATTTGCTTCTTTTCTTCTGTAGTAGTCCAAGATAATTCTTGAACATTCATCGACAATCCTTTGATTGTCTTCCGGTGTATTATCCTTGCAGTAATCATCATGTATTCTAATTATCCCGCCAGATTCATTCTTAATTGTTTTAATTACTGCCATAAGAATCTCTCCTTTCTACGATAGATTATGATGCTTCTTCTATTTTGCTTCTTCTGCAAAATGTTTCTCCATGAGATCGGCAATCATCAAGTATTCTTCGGCGATTTTGCCTTTTCTGGTATTTTTCACCTGTTCGCGGAACTCTGGAATTGTTCCATAGAAGCAGCCGCAAGACACTTTAACTTGTTTGTCCTTACATCTGAAGAATGTAGTTGTGCGGAATTGAGTATCGAATCCATGAATAGTTGCGTAATCTGCATTGCCGAACACCTCTGCATTGCCGAACACCCTTGCATTGCCGAACACCTCTGCATTGCCGAACACCCATGCATTGCCGAACACCTCTGCATTGCCGAACACCTCTGCATTGCCGAACACCCTTGCATTGCCGAACACCCTTGCATTGCCGAACACCTCTGCATTGCCGAACACCTCTGCATTGCCGAACACCCATGCATTGCCGAACACCCATGCATTGCCGAACACCTCTGCATTGCCGAACACCCTTGCATTGCCGAACACCTCTGCATTGCCGAACACCCTTGCATTGCCGAACACCCTTGCATTGCCGAACACCTCTGCATTGCCGAACACCTCTGCATTGCCGAACACCTCTGCATTGCCGAACACCCAT
>OLNE01000381.1_pt1 | contig 44446 bp, 36 predicted proteins | sample 1672431 | NCBI WGS metagenome assembly OLNE01 (sample SAMEA3136685, study PRJEB25190) | human gut metagenome | reverse complement strand
TCCGGCGTCGGGGTGGTGTCCGGGCGTTTGGGTATGCTAGTCGATACGTTTTCATGCCGAGAAGTGCCGACAGAGTCCTGGTTATACTTGCTCCAAGTAGCACCTCGAGATCGGAGCTTCTCAATGGCCAAGCTAACGTTTACCGACCAGTCGTACTTCTCACGCGACTGGGCAATGCTCACCCGTGACAAGGGTTGGATCAAGCCCATCCTGCTCATGGCCCTTGCCAGCCTCGTGCCCATCGTCGGCATACTTGGCGTCACCGGCTATGCGTATGAGTGGGCCCGCCTGACCGCATGGGGAGTCGACTCCGCCCCCAAGCAGCGCGACGTCAAGGTTGGAGCCTGCATCAAGAGTGGCTTCCGCGTCTGCATGGTTACCCTGTGCTGGTCGCTTGCCGTCGGCTTTGTCTTCGGCGTGCTCAACGTGTTGTGCGGTGACTCCGCCCTCGGCTCCGTGAAGCTGGGCCGGGACGCCGAGTTCCAGGGCATCATGCCCGTCCGCGGCAAGATCCTCAACTGCCTCAAGGCCGACTACGGCAAGATCTTCAAGAGCGAGATCATCACGGACCTGCTCAAGGTCATGGGCTGCGGCGTCGAGGTCCACGACAAGCACAACAAGGACCTCTCCCTGTTTAACCTCGACAATCTCCGCTGGAACAAGATCGTCATCTGCACCGACGCCGACGTGGACGGCTACCAGATCCGCACCCTGATTTTAACCATGCTCTGGCGGCTCACCCCCACCCTCATCCAAGAGGGCTATGTCTACATCGCCGAGTCCCCCCTCTATGAGATCGCCTCCGGCGGCAAGACCTGGTTTGCCTACTCCGAAAAGGAAAAGGCGGACATCCTCACGGAGCTGGACGGCAAGAAAGCCACCCTCCAGCGCTCTAAGGGCCTGGGCGAGAACGACCCGGAGATGATGTGGATGACCACCATGAACCCGGACTCCCGCCGCCTCATCCGCGTCATGCCCACCGAGGCCGAGGCCACCGCCCGCGTCTTCGACCTCCTCCTCGGTGAAAACGCCCAGGGCCGAAAAGAACACATCGCGGAAAACGGCTACAAATACCTCGACCTGGCCGACATTTCTTAAAAAGTACATACCCCAAGCAGGGGCCGCAGACCCCTGCGGCCCGCCCCGCCCCTGACCGAAAGGAGCCATCCCATGAAGAAACTACTGGCGACCCTGCTCACCGTGACCATGCTCGGCAGCGTCTCCGTCCCGGCCCTGGCCGCCGAGCAGCCCGCCGACACCAGCGGCAGCGCCAACACCACCTATCCCGCCGACGAAGCCAACACCCCCTATGACCAGGGCTACGATGACGGCTACAAGCTCGGCTATGAAAAAGGCGAAGCCCTCTGCAAGCAGGACATCGCCGCAGGCACCGTCACCTACGCCCCCGACTACAACTACAGCGAGGGCAGCGAGACCTATGAAGACGGCCTGACCGACGGCACCATCGACGGCATGGACGACGGCTACACCGCCACCTTCGAGTACCACTATCACATGGACTACTGGACCGCCGTGGAGCTGCTGGATAAGGGCGGCACCGTCGGCCAGATCAACGTCCTGGTCGATGCGACCTGCCTGAACTTTGAAAACGGCCCCTGGCCCGTCCTCTTCCAGGGCACGACCATGGTCCCCGTCCGCACCGTCATGGAGGCCCTGGGGGCCAACGTGGCTTACGCCCAGACCGCAAAGACCATCACCGTCACCAAGGGCGACACCGTCGTAACCCTCACCCTGGGCAGCCCCCAGGCCACCGTGGAGAAGGACGGCAAGACGGAGACCGCCACCCTCACCAAGGCCCCCTACATCGCCCAAGCCAACGGCGTGTACAGCACCATGGTCCCCGTCCGCTTCGTCAGCGAGGCCTGGGGCACCACCGTCCTGTGGGATGACGACCACCGCACCGTGGTCCTGGCCGACACCGCCGGTCTCATCGCCGAGATGGACCAGAACTTCACCGTTTTCAACAAGATTCTACAGGCCCAGCAGCAGACCTTTGCGGGCAAAAAGCTCGTCCAGACCATGCAGGCCACCGGCCAGCTGACCCTGTATGACGAAGCAGGCAAAGCCACGGACTACGCCGTCTCCGCCGATGCCAAGACCTACTCCGACGGCAAGGCCCAGCGGATGCAGGCCACTCTAAACATGGAGTCCGCCCTGAAAGCCCTGGCAAAGTCTCACCCGGAGATCTTAGATCAGGTCCAGGTCAGCTTAGGCACGCTTCTGCGGACCGACCTCAAGCGCATCCCCGTGGACTTTCTCATGGATGAGAAGGGCGGCTGCTATGTAAACTCCCCCCTCTTCTACCTCTTCTTCCCCCGCACCTTTGACGAGGGCAGCTGGATACACCTGCTGGACCTGGACCCCACCATTCTCTCCCTGGCCCAGAAGGGCGGCAGCATCGGCGAGATCCTCTCCCAGAGCGTTGCCAGCGTCAGCCCCTTTGACTATTACGACACGTTAGCGCAGTCTGCCAAGGCCATGAGCGCCCTCTTCCGGGACGACCTGGCCCAGCGCAGCGGCGACACCTACACCTGGAAGCTCAACAACGCTGCGCTGAACCGCCTGCTGGGCGACCTCACCGGGAGCGACGCGGACGATGCCGAAAACGACCTGGCCGACACCCTGACGCTCGACGGCACGTTCTCTGTGGACACCCGGGGCGGCGCGTCCATTCAGCTCTCTCTGGATCTCAAGACCGGCACCGAACCCCAGGACCGCATCGGTCTGGCCTTCCGCCTGACCCAGTCCACCGGCACCACCAACACCCTGCCCTCCCTGACCCTGCCGGAGGGGGCAGATGTGCAGGAGTTTATGGGCGTCGGCTCTGTCCTCTGAGCCACAGCAAACGTATCCCCTCGATCGGCAGGAAAAGAAAGGAAGTCTGATCTATGGATAACAGACAAGGCAGAAAAACCGGCTGGACCATCATTGGCTGCGGCTGCGTGTTCATCATCTTCTCCAAGCTCTGGATCGGTCTGCTCATGGCCGCCCTGGGCATCCTCCTCATCTGCATTGCCGGACGCTGCCCCCACTGCGGCAAGATCTTGCTGCTGGTGTCCCCCAACGCCACGCAATGCCCCAAATGCCACAAGCCGCTGCAATGACGGCTCCCACTGACACACAGCGCAACCACCGGCGGGCCGCATCGGTCCGCCGGTCGCCTGTCACGGCACCACCGTTCCCCCGCAGGGACGCAAGGAGGTAATCACAGGTTATGGCAAGAAAAAAATCCCCTGACCAAACGAAAAAACGAACCAACCCTGAGGGCGTCATGGGCCTGCACGCCGAGGTGGTGGAGCAGCCCATCACCGACACCTTAGAGATCAACTATATGCCCTACGCCATGAGCGTCATCATCTCCCGCGCCATTCCGGAGATCGACGGCTTCAAGCCCTCCCACCGGAAGCTGCTGTACACCATGTACCAGATGAAGCTGCTCAGCGCAGGCCGCACCAAGTCCGCCAACGTGGTCGGCGCGACCATGAAGCTCAACCCCCACGGTGACGGGGCCATTTACGAGACCATGGTCCGCCTCTCCAAGGGCTACGGGGCCCTGCTCCACCCCCCGGTGGACTCCAAGGGCAACTTCGGCAAGGTCTACTCCCGCGACATGGCCTACGCCGCCTCCCGTTACACGGAGGTAAAGCTGGACGGCATCTGCGAAGAGCTGTTTCGGGACATCGACAAAAACGTGGTGGATTTCGTCCCCAACTACGACGGCACCCTCACCGAGCCGGTCCTGCTGCCCACCACCTTCCCCAATATCCTGGTCTCCGCCAACATGGGCATCGCCGTGGGCATGGCCTCGAACCTCTGTGGGTTTAACCTGGCCGAGGTCTGCCAGGCCACCATCGCCCGCATCAAGGACCCCCAGGCCGATCTCCTGGAGACCCTGAAAGCCCCCGATTTCCCCACCGGCGGCCAGCTCCTCTATGACCGGAAAGAGCTGGAGAGCATCTACCGCACCGGCCGCGGGTCCTTCAAGGTCCGGGCCAAGTGGCGGTATCTCAAGGCCGAAAATCTCATCGAGATCTACGAGATCCCCTACACCACCACCGCCGAGGCCATCCTGGACAAGGTCGCCGAGCTCATCAAGTCCGGCAAGGTCCGGGAGGTCGCCGACATGCGCGACGAGACGGACCTGTCCGGCCTGAAGCTGGCCATCGACCTCAAGCGCGGCACCGACCCGGACAAGCTCATGCAAAAGCTGTTCCGCGCCACCCCCTTGCAGGATTCCTTCGCCTGCAACTTCAACATCCTGGTGGACGGGATGCCCAAAGTCATGGGCGTGGGCGAGATCCTGGACCGCTGGACAGAGTGGCGCTCCGGCTGTGTCCGCCGCGCAGCCCAGCACACCTTAGAGCAGAAGCAGGACAAACTCCACCTGCTGAAAGGCTTGGGTGCCATCCTGCTGGACATCGACAAGGCCATCGCCATCATCCGAAATACCGAGCAGGACAACCTGGTCGTGCCCAACCTGATGGAGGGCTTTGGCCTGGACAAGATCCAAGCCGAATATGTAGCTGACCTGCGCCTGCGGAACATCAACAAGGAATATATTCTGCGGCGCACCGCCGAGACGGAGCAGCTGGAGAAGGACATTGCCGACTTAACGGACCTCATCGCCAAGCCCGCCCGCATCCGCCGGGAGATCGTGAAGCAGCTCCAGGCCGTGGCGAAGAAATACGGCGAGGACCGCCGCACCGAGATCGTCCTGCTGGAGCAGCTGGCGGAGGAGGCCCCGGAGACGGAGGAGATCCCCGCGACCCCCATCCACCTTTTCCTGTCCAAGCAGGGCTACTTCAAAAAGATCTCTCCCCAGTCCCTCCGCATGTCCGGGGAGCAGAAGTACAAGGAGGGCGACGGCCCCGCCTTCCACTGGGAGACGACCACGGCTGCCGAGTTGCTCTTCTTCACCAACCGGCAGCAGTGCTACAAGGCCTTCGCCTACACCTTTGATGACAGCAAGGCCAGCGTCCTGGGCGACTATCTCCCCGCCAAGCTGGAGATGGACGAGGGCGAGACCATCCTCTGGGCGGGTCTGGCCGGGAATTACACCGGCACTTTGCTCTTCTTCTTTGAAAACGGCAAAGTGGCCCGCGTGCCCCTGTCGGCCTACCAGACCGTGACCCGCCGAAAAAAGCTCACCGGGGCCTACTCCGACAAGAGCCCCTTGAAAGACGTGCTCTTCCTGCCGGAGGGCACCGAGGAGGAGGTCGTGCTCTATTCGACGGAGGGCCGCGCCCTGCTCTTCCAGACCGACGGCATCCCGGTCAAGACCACCCGCTCCACCCAGGGCGTGCAGGTGATGACCTTGAAAAAGTCGTATAAGGCCGAGTACGCCCTGCCCCTGGCCCAGACCAAGATCGTGAACCGATCCCGCTACCGCGCCCGCAGTCTCCCCGCCGCCGGGGCCTTGGTGAAGGCCGAGGACCAGGGGGACACGCAGATGAGCCTGCTATGAGACGGCAGAAAACACGCCCCCTGGCCCTGCTGCTGTCCCTGGGCCTGGTCCTGGGTCTAGCGGGCTGTGGGTCTATGTTAGAGCGGAGCTACGCCTCCGTGACCCCCCACACCCAATTCTCTGACGAATCCGACAGCGGCTCCGTCCTCCGGGCGGAGACCTACCAGGGCCTGGTCAGCGCCCTGCTGCATCTCGTCGAGCAGGGCGCGGAAAAGGGCGAGCTGCGGCTTTACCAATACAGCAGCGTCACCGGGGCCGCCGCCAGCGACGTGGACCAGGCCTGCTTGGAAGTCACCCAGGAGGACCCCTTAGGGGCCTACGCTGTGGACTATATTAAGTACGACGTGGAGCAGACGGTCTCCTACTATCAGATCAACGTAAAGCTGGCCTACAACATCGACCCCAAGGAGCTGAAAGACGTCATCTCCGTCACCGGCAGCACCGCCGTCCGGCAGGAGCTGGAGGAGCTGCTCCCGGACCAGCCCCAAAAGGTCGTCTTCCGCATCGGCTACTTCTCGGCGGAAGACAGCGCCGCCACCCTCCGCCAAGCCGTCCAGGACGCCTATGACAACCAGTCCACCCCCCTTCCGGCCCTGGAAAACATCAACGTCGCCCTCTATCCTGACCACGGCCAGCAGCGGGTGGCCGCCATCACCCTGACCTGGCAGACGCAGGACCGGCAGACCGTGGAAAATATTTTGGGAAATTTGAAAAAATAGCTTGACTTTCCAGCAGGGGTATGATAGTATACTCCTTGCTGATGCGAGTGTAGCTCATCTGGTAGAGCGCCACCTTGCCAAGGTGGAGGTAGCGAGTTCGAGCCTCGTCACTCGCTCCAACGGCGCCATAGCCAAGTGGTAAGGCAGAGGTCTGCAAAACCTTTACCCCCAGTTCAAATCTGGGTGGCGCCTCCAACAAAAGCCTTGTCGAAAGACAAGGCTTTTTTCTTTTGTTCTTACCTTCCACGATCTTCCTGTATGACGCGCGAAAAAGGAGGACACGCCATGATCTACTTTGTGGAGGACGACGCCAGCATCCGGGAGTTGGTCACCTACACCCTAAACAACACCGGCCTGCCCGCCGAGGGCTACGACCGCCCCTCGGCCTTCTGGACCGCCATGGGGCAAAATAAACCCAAATTGATTTTACTGGACATCATGCTTCCGGAAGAGGATGGTATGGTGATTTTACGCAAGCTCCGGGCCGACCCCGCCACCCGTGCCATCCCTGTGATGATGCTCACGGCCAAGGGGACGGAATACGACACGGTCTTAGCCCTGGACGCCGGGGCGGATGACTACGTCCAAAAGCCCTTCCGCATGATGGAACTGCTCTCCCGCATCCGCGCCCTGCTACGCCGGGCAGAGACCTATGGGACGCCCGCCGAGCAGGTGGTGGTCTACCGGGTGGGCGGGTTAGAGGTCTCGCCCTCCTGCCACCTGGTCAAGGTCAACGGGCAGGATATCGCTCTGACCCTGAAAGAATTTGAGCTGCTGTGCCTGCTGCTGGAAAACCGGGGCATTGTCCTCTCCCGTGACAAGATATTAGATAAGGTATGGGGGGACACCATGGGTCGGGAGAGCCGCACCGTGGACGTCCACATTCGGACCCTCCGCCAGAAGCTGGGCCCCTGCGGCGAACGCATCGAGACCGTCCGCGGCATCGGTTATAAGTTCCAGGGCGAGGCGTGAGCGCATGAAGACCCTGCAAAAGTGCTTTCTCCTGGCTGTGGCGGTGCTCTTGGCGGTGGGCCTGGTCCGCACCCTCTGCTTTCCCAAAGAGATCAACGACTATGAAAACCGCTACGCCAGCCAGTTCCCGGCGGCTTCGACCAGTGCCTTTCTGGACGGGACCTTTCAGGACGAGGCGGAGTATAGTCTAAGTGACCAGATCCCGTTTTCCCAGTACATGAAAAAGGCCTATAACAACACGAAAACGAGCTTCCTCCTCCACGCCATCCACGGTGTCCGGGCCCTCACCGGCGGCGACCAAGGGCGCTACGCTTCCTTCAACGGGCTGTGTCTCTACGGGGACGACTTCATCACCAACTGGCCCCGCACCCTCTCTGACAACCAGGCGGACCTGGACCGCAAGAGCGCCGTGCTGAACCAGACCTTTGCCAACCACCCGGAGTTGACCTTCTGGGTCTACTATGTGGAAAAGGATACGGACGTGGACTTTTTCACCCAGGAAAAGGCGGGCTTCTCCGAGTACCTGATGCAGCATCTCGACCTGCCGGACAGCCAAAAAGCGACCTACACCGTAGACGATTTCGACGAATTTTCCCGCCAGTTCTTCCGCACGGACACCCACTGGAATCTCTACGGCTCTTGCGCCGGGTACCGTCAGCTCTTCGATGTTCTCCACTGCACCGGCACGCCCCTGGAGCCTACCGGCGACCCGGTGCTGGTGGGGGAGTTCAGCGGCGTGAAAGCCCGCCGGGTGGGGGCGGACGATGTGCTGACGGAGCCGTTCTACGCCTACTCCTATGCGTTCCCGGACATGACCGTCACCATCGATGGGCAGCCGGTGGGGGACTACGGGGACCAAGCGAATTTCCTGGCCGGGACCAGCGAAAAGAACCTGTCCTATGGCGGCTTCTACGGCGGGGACGAGGGCGAGGTCATTTTCTCCACCGGCACCACCGACCGGGGAAGCCTGCTGGTGATCGGGGACTCCTTCGACAACGCCATTCTGAAGCTCCTGGCCAGCCACTATGACACGCTCTATTCCGTGGACCTGCGCTACTACGCGCACAGCATGGGCCGGCCCTTTGATCTCACGGCCTACACCCAGGCCCACGGGATCACCAACGTCCTGCTCCTGGGGAACATCGACTACTTTTCCCAGGACACCTTTGATCCGGAGGGCTGAGCCATGGTATTCAGCAGTTTGACCTTCCTCTATCTCTTCCTGCCCCTGGCGGTCCTGCCGTATTTCCTCGTCAAAAGTCGCACCTGGCGCAACGGTCTGCTCCTGGTCCTCTCCTTGTTCTTTTACGCCTGGGGAGAGCCAAAGTATGTTGTAATGATGCTGGCCGCCACTGTTGTGGCCTATGCGGGGGGACTGGCCATTGAGACCCTGCGGGGCCGCCCCAAGGCCTGCAAAGTGGCTTTTGTCCTGACGGTCTGCCTGGTGACGGCAAATCTCTTGGTGTTCAAGTACGCCAATTTTCTTTTGGATACGCTGAACAGCATCGTCTCCACCGGCGTGACCCTCCCGACCATCGCCCTGCCCATCGGCATCAGCTTTTACACGTTCCAAATTCTGTCCTACGTTATCGACCTCTATTGGGGCAAGGTACACGTCCAGAGGAATTTCTTCTATCTTCTGCTGTACGTCAGCTTCTTCCCCCAGCTCATCGCCGGGCCGATCGTGCGGTACAGCACCATTGAGGACGAGATCCTCCACCGCAAAGAGACCTGGGACGACGTGGAAGCGGGCCTGAAGCGCTTCCTCCTGGGCCTGGCAAAAAAAGTGCTCATCGCCAACAACGTCGCCGCCCTCGCGGACATGATCTACCAGGGTAACCAGAGCATCTACGGCACGGCCCTCTACTGGCTGGCGTCCGTGGCCTACACGATGCAAATTTACTTTGACTTCTCCGGGTACAGTGACATGGCCATTGGCCTCGGGCGGATGTTCGGCTTCCACTTCTTGGAGAACTTCAACTACCCCTATCTCTCCCGCTCCGCCACGGAGTTTTGGCGGCGGTGGCACATCTCCCTCTCCTCCTGGTTCCGGGATTACATCTACATCCCGCTGGGGGGCAGTCGGGTCAGCCGCCCCAAGTGGGTGCGGAATATTTTCATCGTCTGGGGCCTCACCGGCTTCTGGCACGGAGCCGCTTGGAACTTTCTGCTCTGGGGGCTGTATTACGGCGTCCTGCTGGTGGTCGAGAAATTCTGGCTGGGGAAGGTGCTGGACAAACTCCCCAGTGTCCTGCGCTGGCTCTACACATTTTTCGTGGTGAACTTGGGCTGGGTGTTCTTTCATCTCAGTGACCCTGCCTTTCTGTCCTACGCCCTGCATGTCATGTTCCGCTGGCAGGCAACGGATTGGCCCAGGGTGTTGACGGCCAACTCAGACATCTTGTTGGGCATCCTCTGGTTCCCGCTGGCGTTCCTCTTTTCCTTCCCGGTGTGGAAGAAGCTGCCCCGGCCCAAGGGCTGGAAGGGCGCGTTGGCGGCGGACTTGGGCTATGGGGTCTTACTGATGCTATGCATCCTGTATATTCTCAGCTCGTCCTACAACCCCTTCATCTATTTCCGCTTCTAAGCAAACGAACACCCAGAGAACAGCGAACACATCATGTGCTGTCCTCTGGGTGTTGTTTAGTCGTTCGGATACACCACCTTGTCCAAAATGCCCGTCATCGCGGCCAGCACGATACCGTAGTTGCAGATGGGCACGCCCTGTTCCTCCGCCTGGGCGATGCGGTTTAAGACATGCCGGCGGTTGAACATGCAGGCCCCGCAGTGAATGACGAGGTCATAGGGCGTGAGATCCTGGGGGAAGTCATTGCCCCGCACAAAGTCAAAGGAAAGTCCCTCACCGATCTTCTTCCGCAGAAGGTTTGGGATCTTGACCCGCCCGATGTCCTCCGTCGTGGGGGCATGGGCGCAGGCTTCGGCCACCAAGATTTTGGCGTCCTCTGTCAGCCCCGCCAGGGCCGCTGCGCCCTTCCGAAAGACGGTGATATCGCCCTTATATCCGGCAAACAGGATGGAGAAGGACGTCAGCAGGCTCTCTTCCGGCTTTGCGGCCCAGACGGTGGGGAAGGCCTGGGAATCCGTGATGATGAGCTTCGGGGGCTTCGCCAGCGCTGACAAGGTCTGTTCCAGACAGTCCGCCGTGCAGCTCATGACGGAACATTTTTTGTCCAGCAGTTCCCGGATGGTCTGGACCTGGGGGAGGATCAGCCGCCCCTTGGGGGCCTGAATGTCCTGGGGCATCACCAGCAGGACCGTGTCTCCGGCCTGGGCCAGGTCCCCGGTGATGGAGTTGGCCCAGAAATCATCGGGGATGCACTGGACCAGCGCCTGCCGCAGCTGGGGGATGTTCTCCCCGGTCTTGGCGCTCACGGGCAGGACCGGCAGCCCGCCCAGCTGGATGGAAAGCTCCGCCAGCACGGCGGAGGCATCCTCCGGCGTATCGTATTGGTCGCATTGGTTCAGCACGGCCAGGACCGGCAATTTCTTCTCCTGAAACTGCCGGTACCAGGCCAGCTCCTCGTTGGCCCGCCCGGTCAGCACGAGAATGGCGACGTCCGTTTTTTCCAAGGCCTCTTTGGTCTTCTGGACCCGCAGTGCCCCCAGCTCACCCGCGTCATCCAGTCCGGCCGTGTCGATGAACACGACGGGTCCCACGCCGCGCAGCTCAAAGGCTTTGTAGACTGGGTCCGTGGTCGTCCCGGCGACGGGGGAGACCAGGGAAATGTCCTGTCCCGTCAGGGCGTTGATGAGCGAGGATTTCCCAGCGTTTCGGTTGCCGAAGAGGCCGATGTGCAGGCGGCTGGCCCGCGGGGTATCTTGCAATCCCATAATAGATTCCCTCGATTCTTTGCGAAGTTGTAGTGTGATGGTTCTATTGTACCGTGTTTTCCGGCAAAAGCAAGAGATGCTTCTCCGGGAAACTAAAACGTCCCCCTGCGCTCTGTCTAGCGCAGGGGGACGAGGGAGTTCAGAAGGGGATCGGCTCAGATGTCAGCCTTCCACAGGCCGTGGAGGTTGCAGTATTCGTAAGCAGCCAGAGGCTTGTCGCCGGGGGCCACGGCGAAGGTGACCTTGGGCTCCTGGCCGGGCTTAAGCTCTTTGCGCTGGTTGCCCTGCTCGGTGTGCAGTGCGATCCACTGGATGTAGTGCTTCTCCTCCATGGGGTGGGTGACGGAGCCGACGGAGACGGTGACCAGGTCGCCGTTCACTTCGACCACAGGGACATGCTTTTCCTTGGCGGCGTCGGTGGTGTTGGCCACCAGCTCCTTCATCTCTTCGCCGCAGCAGCTGACCTTGGGGCCGTTGTCCTGAAGGTAAGCGATGATATTCTTGCAGTGAGAACATTGATAGAACTTCATAGTAATAACTCCTTTTCTGTTGAAAACTGGTTGAAATTTTATTTTTAGGTTGTGCTTGGTTTCTTCTTTGTGCTATGATAATACCATGAGACCGGGGGGATCTACTGTGATGTTATCACCAAAAACCAGAAAAAATCAAAAAAATAACCGGGTTTCCCAGGGAGGGCCACAGCCATGAACCGAGATATTGTTTTTTATAATTACATGACGCCGGAGCAGCAGGACTTGTTGAACCGCTCCATGCAGCAGGCCAGCTTTCGCAAGGGCCAGATCGTCCACCGCCACGGGGACAGCTGCGTGGGGCTGATCTTTGTCCGCAAGGGCCGCCTGGCCTTTTCCATCCTCTCCGAGGAGGGGCGGGAGATCACCGTCTTCCGGGTGGAAAAAGGGGAGGTCTGCATCCTCTCCGCCGCCTGCATTTTGCGCAGCCTGGAGTTTGAGAGTCAGATCACAGCAGAGGTCAACACCGAGGTTTCGATCTTACCGGCCCCCACCCTCTCCCAGCTGATGAACGCCAACCATGACGTGGAGCGCCTGGTCTACAAACAGGCCGTCTGGCAATACTCCGGCGTCCTGCGGACCCTCCAGCAGATCCTCTTCCTCAGCCTGGAAAAGCGCCTGGCGACGTTTCTGCTGGACGAATGTCGCCGCCGTAAGGCCCAGTCCTTTTCCGCGACCCACGAGCAGATCGCCCGCTACATCGGCTCCTCCCGCGAGGTGGTCACCCGGATGCTCAACCAGTTTGCCGATCGGGGGCTTGTGAAGCTGGGCCGGGGAAGCGTCACCGTCCTAGACCACGACGGCCTGGAGGACATTTTGCTGTAAGGGGATCTGTTGCAACCACATCCATAAACATAGAAAAAAGCAGGTGCGTGAAATTTTTCACGCATCTGCTTTTTGCTGTCAAAAGAAATTAGAAGTAAGCGGAATCGCTCTCGCCGGGGGCGCCCATCAGGTCCACGAAGTAGGGGGCCACGACATAAACGCCGGTGGCGACCTTCATAATGTGACCGTTTTCGGTGTAGATGACGCCGGAGATAAAGTCCAGCAGGCGGCGGGCCACGGTGTGGTCCGTGTTGGCCAGGTTCAGCACCACAAACTTCATATCCCGGAGAAGGTCCGCGACTTTAGAGGCCTCCTTGTATTCCTTCGGCGTGACCAGCACGATCTGCATGTCGGCGCCGCTGCGGATCGGCTGTACGCCCTGGGGAGCCCAAGTCTGCTGAGGGGGTTCCTCCTCGTAGGTGTAATGATCGTCCACGTAAGTATCGTCTTCGTAATCTTCGTACATATCTTCGTCCGGCTTTCGGCGCAGAGCGCTTAAGAATGACATGTGCGGTACCTCCTCTGTATTGATGGGCCATCAAGCGGCCTAGTCTCCCAATATAACAAGAACGCGACCCTTGTTTCTATTAAGTGTTTTATACATGATACTACAAACAACGATGAATTTCAAGGCTTTTACGCAATAAATTATGCGCTTTCCTGCGCCATCCCCGCAAGATCGGGGGAGTTATGTAACTTTCTGATGCACAAAAAAAGATAAGAAACCTCTCAATTGCCTTCTGCATACTCCTGCATGAGCTGCAAGAGCTGTTTCTCGTCCTTGTCGTCCAGCCCGTGGGCGTTGGCCAGGTGTTCGACGTGATGGGTCAGCTCGTGGGCCAGGGTCGTGTAAAGCTCTTCCTTCCAGGTTTTCTCATCCCAATGCTCCCGCCGGGCGGAGGCGAGAAAGGAGCCATAATATAACTGGATCGAGTTACCCAGATATCCGTCCTGGATATACTCCCCCATGAAGTAGACCTCGCCCTCCGGGAACATGGGGTCGCACTTGGCCTCTTCCTCCAGCAAAATGCCGCCGTTCAATTCGTCAAAAAAGACCGGCGGAAACTGCTCGGCCATCTCGTCCAGCAGCTCCGCTGCCTGGTCAAAGGTCAGTTCCATAAAAATTACCTCCGTTTGGTTTGGGGTTCATCGGGTGTATTCCGTATCCTCCAGCATGTTTCGCAGAGAATAGAGCAGAAGCAATGCCACAGGCAGATTGACGATCCCGGCGGCGATCAGCCCGCCGACAGCGCCGCCCGGCAGGCGGAAATAGCCAAAGAGCAGCGTACCCACGATCACGCCTGGCAGCGTCAGCAGCAGGAGGATCACCAGGTACAGCACCATGAGCAGCGTCTTGTTTGCCCCGCTCCAAAAGCGCTCCACCAGCAGGTCGCCGCTCTGGAACAGCAGGGCATACGTCAGCCGGGAAAACACGCAGGCCAGCATACTGCCCGGCCCAAGCCCCAGCAGAAGACACACCGGCACGAACGTCACCACGGCCTCCATCCCCGCCGACGGCAGCAAGGCCCGCAGGCATTGGAGCAGCTTGGCAAAGGCCGGCTCCGGCACGAGATAGAGGAAGGGCTTGCCCAGCTCCCGGCTGAGCCGATTCTGCCCCGTGGAAAAAATCTGCAAGTAAACGGACAGACCGAACAGCGTCAACAGTCCGGCGCTCCGCCAGAGCACCGCCAGCACGATCACCACCCCGGCAAAGGCCAGGCTGGCGGGGGAGAGGAGCAGCCACCCGCCCCGCGTGTCCTCCCGTTTCTGCTTGTAGTAGAAGGCCGAGGCTCCCCAGCCCTTGCCCAGGCCGGTCTTCCCCAGCCTGATCTTGCCGGGGGCGGCGTCCAGGTTGCCCTCTTTCTTGGCGGCAATGGCGGACTGGGCCAGCTCCGCCGTCCGCAGGACGTCCTCATACCAATCCCCCGGAAAGCGGACCAGCAGTACGACCATGACCGCCAACCACACCATGCACAGGGCCAGACCAGGCCACCAGCACTCCAAGCCCAGCACCCCGGCAAAGCTCCAGCCCAGCCAGCCGCCCACGGGGAAGAGCTTCACCGGCCAGCCATTGGCTGCGTTCACCAAGCCGGCCAGCCGGTCCTGGGGCGACTGCCAGCCGCCCAAACAGACCCAGCCCGCCAGGGCCAGCAAACAGAGGATCAGAACGCCTTGCAGGACCTTCTGGGTTCCCGGCCGATTGCTGGTGTAGGTATAGAGGGTCATGGCCGTGACCTGCCCCAAAAACAGGGCCAAGACATACCCCAGACACACGGCCGCCATACCCAACACCGAGATGTGATAGCTGCTGTGCAGCCACCCATACTGATACAGCAAAACCAAACCAACCAGCAGGGTCGTGCTCATCTGCCGAAGCAGGGCATAAAACAGTGCCTGCGTCCGGCGAATGGGGGAGGGGAAGAGCAGATTCACGTCCGCCATGGAAAAGACTGACCCGCCCTTGGCAAACCCGTTCCAAAGCCCCAGGAGAAACACCAGCAGAAACAGCCCGTTCCCCATGGCGGCCAATTCGTGCAGGTCCCGCACATGGTCGCTTGCTAACCCGCTGCTCCCCACGGCAGCGAAGAGAAACAACAGGACTAAGATCACCACATACAGCAGCCGCCCTGGGTGCCGCAGCAGGTCTCGCACCGTATTTTTCAGCCGGGCGGCCAAAAGATAGCTCAGAGCGTACATGGCGGCTGGCTCCCTTCGGTGACGGAGAAGAAGAGATCCTCCAAGCTGCGGGTGTTTTCTGCTTCAGGATCGTTGTGCTGGGTGGCGACGAAGCGGCCGTCCTTCATAATATGTGTCACGTCCCAGTAGTCCTCCACGCTGTCGATCATGTGGGTGGAGAGGAGCAGGGCATTGCCCTCGGCTTTCTGTTCCTGAAACAGCAGCTTGAGCTCTTTGATGGCGTGGGGATCCAGGCCGATCATCGGCTCATCGAAGATGAGCAGCTTGGGTCGATGCACCAGCCCACAGCAGATGGAGAGCTTCTGCTGCATCCCCTTGGACAGCTCCCGCCCCAGCTTGTCCCGCTTGTCGGCCAGCTCAAAGCGTTCCAGCAGGTCGTCTCCGTAGCCGTCGTCCTCCAGCCGGTAGGCCCGGCGGATGAACTCTAGGTGCTCTGCCACGGTCAGCAGGTCATAGACCGCCGGGGTTTCGGGGAAATAGGCCAGCAGGCGCTTGGCCTCGTCGGTCTTGTTCCAAAAACCGCCGATGGTGATGGTGCCGGTGTAGCGCAGCAGGCCGGAGATGCATTTGATGAGGGTGGACTTACCCGCCCCGTTGGGGCCGAGCAAAATGGCGATCTGCCCAGCCTCGACGCGAAAACTGATGTTGTCGTTGGCCAGGGTCCTGCCGTAATATTTGGTGACGTGTTCCAGGGTCAGCATATAGGGCTCCTTCTTGGGTGGGGGAAATAAGACTCTGGTCGAGTGTACCACACAGGGCTTCCTGCGTCAAGAAAACCAGGGAAGCATTGACAAGAGGGGGCGGTATCAGGTAGAGTTATCGAGGATAGCCTATACGACACAACACAACAAGACCCACGCGACAAAACCCACGCGACAAAGGAAGGAGTTTTTCCATGCATTGGTTGAAACGAAGCGCGGCCGCTTGTCTGGCCGTGTTGCTGCTGCTGACCAGCCTGCCTATGGCGCTGGCGGCCCCGTCTGACCAGCCCCTCACGCGGGGAGAAACGGCCGGCATTTTGCTGGACGCAGCGAAAGATTACAACAAGAACGTGACCTATCAGGACATTCTCAAAGGCTATCCCAACGGGGACCTGGATGAGTCCGGCTCCGTCACCCGCGCCCAGGCGCTGGTCATGCTCCAGCGGGCCTTCGGCGGCCTACCGGCACCGAAGGGGGACAATGCCCGCAGCGGTTACCCCGCCGCCAGCTTTACGGACGTGCCCAGTTGGGCCAAGGCCGAGCTGAAGCCTGTCTTCGACGCGGGCATCGTGGCCGGGACCAGTCCCACGACCTTCTCCCCGGACCGCAACATCACCGGGGCGCAGCTGGACCTCTTCCTCCGCCGGACCTACGCCCTGGAGGGAACGAATCTCAAAGACGATTTCTACGCCACCGTGAACAAAAGTGCGCTGGACAAGAGCGTCATCGCCCCCGGCACCATAGGCTGGAGCGCCTTTACGCAGGTCGGGGAAAAAGTGGATGCAGAGGTGGCCGGGATCATCCGGGAGCTGGTCAAGACCGGCGGCCAGACCGCAGGCGAGAAAAAACTCGTGGCCCTCTACCAGAACATCCTAAATATCAACGCCCGGAATCAAGCTGGTATCACCCCCATCCAGCCCTATCTCACCGCCATCGACCAGGCCCAGAGCATCGGGGAACTGATGGCCGCTTCGGACAAGCTCTATCAGGACACCGGTGTGAGTCTTCTCATGGGTTTCTCCCTGACCATCGACAACAAGGACAGCAACCACTATTTGTTGCAGTTCGGCGCCCTCTCCCCCCTGCTGGGGCAGACCGGGTATGAAGGAGCCACGGACGCCCAGAAGTCTGCCTATCTGACCTACGTCCGCACCCTGCTGTCCCTGGTGGGCCAGTCGGAAGCCGATGCTGCGGCCCAGGCGGACGCCCTCTGGGCTGCTGACGCCAAGCTCGCCGCTGCCTCTTACAGCAACCAGGAGCTGGGCGACGTGGACAAGACGTACAACCTCTATACCATGGCTCAACTCAAGGCCCTCTTCCCCAATGTGGATCTGGACCAGATGTTCCAGCGCACGGGCCTGACCCAGACGAATCAAATTTTGGTGATGGATCCCGGCTGTCTGCAAGCCTGCGCGGAGCTCTTTGACGCAGACAAGACCCCCAACGCTCTGGAACTGCTCAAGGCCTACGCCCGCCTGAACCTGGCCAACGGCCTGGGCGGTCTGCTCAACCAGGAATTTACCGATGCCAGCAATGCATTTAACCTGGCCTATTTCGGTCAGGACCTCTCTGCCCCGCTGGAGGATACCGCCGCGTCCTATGTCCAGACCATGATGAGCGGTTACCTGGGCCAGGCCTACGCCCGGCGCTATTTCTCCGCCGAGGCCAAGCAGAACGTGGAGAAGATGGTCCGGGATATGCTGTCTGTTTACCGCAGCCGCATCCAGAAACTGGACTGGATGAGCGAGGCCACCAAGGCCAAGGCCCTGAAAAAGCTGGACACCATGAAGCTGAACCTAGGCTATCCCGACACCTGGGAGGATGAGTTTGAGGGCGTGGACATCCTGCCCGCCGACCAGGGCGGAAGCTTTTACAGCAACGTGATCTCCATGCAGCTGGCTGGGATCAAAGCCCTGCCTGAATTGCAGAAAGAGGGCGTGGACAAGACGGCCTGGCCTATGGGTGTCTGCTCAGTCAACGCCTGTTACAGCCCCACCGACAACTCCATCACCTTCCCGGCGGCCATTTTGCAGGTTCCCTTCTACGATGTGACGGCCTCCTATGAGGAGAACTTGGGTAAGATCGGCTATGTCATCGCCCACGAGATCACCCACGCTTTTGACAACAACGGGGCCAAATACGACGAGAACGGCAATGCCGCCGACTGGTGGACCGCCTCGGACTACGCTGCCTTCCAGAAGCTCTGTGACCGCGTGACCGCCCTCTACGACGGGAAGGAATCCGCCCCCGGTATCCTCTGTAACGGGGCCTTGACCCTCTCGGAAAACATCGCCGACCTGGGTGCTGTCGCCTGCGTCACCGAGATCGAGAGCCGCCAGGCCAAGCCGGACTACGCTACCCTCTATCGCTCCATGGCCGAGATCTGGGCTTCCAGCTACGGCCGGGAGATGCGGGCCTATCTGGCTCAGGTGGATGTCCACGCGCCCGATAAACTTCGTGGCAGCCTGGTCCTGCAAAACTTCAGCCAGTTCTATGACGCCTTCGGCATCACCGAGCAGGACGCCATGTGGCTGGCCCCTCAGGACCGGGTGACCATCTGGTAAAGGAGACACAAGCAATGGAACAAGAACTGAACACCCTGCGAGAAAAATTTGTCCAAGATCTCTTCGTCTCTCAGGGCTTGGGGGCCGTCATAGACGAGGCCCATTACGGCTACGCCAAGTGCTCCATGGAGATCGAGCCACGGCACTGCAACGCCCTGGGCATCCCCATGGGCGGGACCATCTTTACTCTGGCCGACTTCGCCTTTGCGGTGGCGTCCAATCAGCGGGGCCGGGCTGTGGTCACCCAGGCCTCGCAGATCACCTTCCTGAAATCCGCCCGCGGCAAGCACCTCACGGCAGAGGCCCATCAGGTGAAGGACGGCAAGCGGGTCTGCTTTTACGAGATCAACGTCACCGATGAGCTGGGGACCGAGGTGGCCTTCGTCACCGTCAATGGCTATGTGGTCAAAAATCCAGAGAAAACAGAACACAACCCATAAGCAACGCAATAATCGCCGCCCTCTTTCCGGAGCATTCTTCGGTAAAGAGGGCGGCATTTTTTGCGCGAAAGACCTTACGGAACTTTGACACAAGTTTTACGCCGCTATGGTCGCACCTCCTGGATGGCCCCTGCTACACTAAGGGCACCTCAAGCAAAGAAACTAGGAGGAAAATGTTATGCAATGGAAACGAAAACTATCTGGCGTTCTGGCGGCGGCCATGCTGGTGGGTGTGATGCCGACCACAGCCCTGGCCTGGGACGCCCCGACAAACTCTTGGAAGGAAGCCTCCCGCGATGGTGTGGCCGCCCGCTTCTTCGTGGGTAGCGACACCCACATCGGGCGAAACAACGACGCCAGCAAAAAGCTGACCAACGCCCTGTCAGCCTTTTCCCAGGTAGACCCCAACGCCACCGGTGTGCTGCTGGCGGGGGACGTGACCAACAACGGCACAGAAAGTGAATACGATTCCCTGATGAGCATCATCAACGAGAGCAAGTTAGGGAAAGCAGGCAAGGTCAAGCTGTCGATGGGGAATCATGAGTACCACACTGGTGATATGGCCCGATTTGAGAGCAAGACCGAGCAGAATGCCAACCAAGTAATCTATTACAATCAGGATCAGGAAGGTGATACGGTTACGGAATCTGCTACAGCAGGGGATACCCTGGTCGCCACCGTCATCAAACTCAGCGCGGATAGCAGCGGTGGGGATTACACCGGCCAGTATGACATGGTGAACACGGCGCTGAAGACATCCACCAGCAAGAATCAAAACGCCCCTGTGATCATCATAGGCCACCACGGGATCCCCAACACGGCTTATGTGACAAACGAGTGGAAGGGAACTTACGGGGCGATGGTCGATCTGTTCAAGCAGTATCCCCAGGTCATCCACATCTCCGGCCACTCCCACTCGACCTTGGAGGATGCCCGCTCCATCTATCAGGACGACGGTTACACCGCCATTCAGGACGGCACGATCGGTGCATACTTTGAAAATGAATCCGGAAAGATCGACCCGACCACTGGCAAGGATTCTACCTATCCCGAGAACGATGAGATCGCTTCCCAGGCGCTGCGGATCGACGTTGGGACGGACGGCACGGTGACGATCTACCGCATGAACCTGACCACCGGCGAGTACATGTATGAGGACGAGCCGTGGACCTTCAATGTCAGCAACAAAAGCAGCTTAGTTTATACAAAAATCAGAGAAAACTCGGCAGCACCTGCATTTGCTGAGGACGCCCAGGTCACAGCCACCAGCGCCAGCGGCACGGCCATGACGGTCAAGTTCCCAGCGGCAACTCCGGCCACTGTCAGCAATACGGATATGATCCACGAATACTGGATCACCCTGACCAACACCAAAACGGAGGAGGCCGTGACCAAAAAGGTCTTTGCGGATTACTATGAGGCTTCCCCGAAAACGCAGTGGTCCGTCAAGATCAAGGACCTGACAGCCAACACACCGTATTTTGTCACGGTCAAAGCAGTGACTTCTTTTGGCATAAAGAGCGCAGGTATTACCACAGCAGCGCCGATCACCACCGGGCAGGGCTACCAGGCGGTCTATCCCGCTCAGGCGATCTTGGATGTTGATTTCTCTAAAAATGCGACCGGTGCAGACGCCAAAGAACACACCTTGACGACTTATGGAACGCCGGAGTTCAAAGAGGACAGCACGCTGGGCCGGACGGTAGCTTGCTTCGATGGTGTGGATGACGGCCTGCGTTACGCAATGACATCGGATGATTACGAAAAGCTGACCAAGAATTTCACCATCGAGCTGTATTACAAGCCTCTGGACACAGAGAACAACAACCCGATGGGCAACACACAGAGTTCCGGTTTCTGCTTTGAACAGAAAAGCGACACCAACACCCTGCAGTTTTGGGCACACATCGGCGGAGCTTATCAGAAGCCTGAGGCAGCCGTCGTTCAAGGGGCCTGGAACCATGTGGTTGGCACCTATGACGGGCAGAAGGTCAAGATCTATCTCAACGGTGAATTGCAAAACACCGTTTCTGCCGCAGGGGAGCTGAGCGAGCCGCCGCATTACCTCTTCCTGTGTGGTGACACCACCAGTGGAGGGGAGTTGGAATATCAGGCTCATTGCCAGATCGCACTGGCGCGGGTTTACACCGGCACCATGACGGCGGATGATGTCAAGGCCGCATATCAGGCCGCTTCTAAGACCAGTGAGACGCCAAATCCACCCTCCGTGACGTTGCCCACAGCCGATATGCTGGACGTAGACTTCTCTGACGGCACGGCCAAAGATACTTCTGAGACCAACAACACCGCACGAACAGTCGGCTCTCCGGCCATTCAGGACGATGCCGACTTCGGCAAAAAGGTTGCTGCATTCAACGGCAGCTACGACGCGTACATGTATCCGTTTGACGACACCAAGTACGGCAAGATGACGAACGCCGTCACCATCGAAAGCGTATTCTGCTACAACGAAGTACCGGCCTCCGGCGAGCACGATATCTTCTCTAATCAGCAGAGCGGTGGTATCGGCCTGGGCCTGGAAAATGGCAACTTACAGTTCTACTGCAACATCAACAAAACTGCTGGTGGCCATGGTTATGTACAGCCCGACGCTCAGATTGAAGCGGGCAAGTGGTACCACGCCGTCGGCACGTTTGACGGCAGCAAGGTACGCCTGTATCTGAATGGCGAGCTGGTTGCCGAGAAGGACGCCGGCGGCTCCACCGTACACTGGACGACCAGCGCCGGTGCAAAGAACTTTGTCATCGGCGGCGACAGCGATGGCTCAGATAGTGCACAATTTTTCTCCAATGGCAGCGTCTCCCTGGCACGCCTGTACAGCAAGGCCATGTCTGCAGAGCAGGTGGCACAGGCTTATGCGGCGCTCGATCCGGTGATGCTGGACTTTAACAGCTCGGTCGGCTCGCTGGCGCTTAATCAGGGGTGCACCGTGCCGACCGCGACGGCTAGCAATGGTTCTGCCGTGACTGTTACCGTGACCGATCCCGACGGTGCAGCCATCACGTTAACGGACGGTAAGTTCACGCCGAGCAAGGAAGGTATCTATACCTTTGTTTATCGAACAGAGGATGGGAAAAAGACCCAGACCATTGTTCGCAAGGCGGTTGACATGGATAATTTGCCTGTGACCCTTGGCCTCGTCTCTGCTGACCAGGCCGCCGCAGGTGGACAGTTCAACGTCAGCGTCCACCTGAACCGAGACAGTGGACTGACAGTCGGCAAGACAGAATTTGACCTTACCTATAATACAGATGCAGTGTCTTACATCGGTGCAGAGAACACCAAGGACGGTCTGACTATCACTGACAATGGAAACGGCAACCTGCACATGGCCTACACCGGTGGTGTTTCGACCGAAAACTTCGGCAATTACAGCGCAACCCGTCTGGTTAAACTGACCTTTGCGGCGAAGGCGTCTGATGAGAATAAAACCGCAGCATTTACATTCATGAACGTCAGCATCGATGCTTCGACCAACAAGAAGATCGCGGAGCCGAAAACCGTGATCATCTATGGTAAAGGTAAGTTGGACCTGAACGGCGACGGTGTGATCGGTGCCGGTGACGTCGCCCTGGCGACCTCTGACAGCCAGAGGAAGCTGATCGCCGCCCAAGCTGCCATCTACCCCTATAAGCACGTGGTTATGCTGACAATGGACGGTGGCGGTATCTGCTTCCGCCCAGACAAAATGTACTACGCGGCAGACGGCCAGACGACGCTGACCGACGATGCGGCGATCATGGCCAAGCGGACCAATGACTACGCGATGAAACTCTTTAACGAGTACTGCGCGACCAGCTACTCCGCCAAGAGCGAGACACCGACCATCTCGGCACAGAACTATACCTCGCTCCTGCACGGCAAAGAATATGCTACGGCGCAGAGCGAATATAAGATCGACAACACCAAGACTGGTGCGTACTACTACCCGGACTTTGGCAAGGAAACGGCGGTTTATCCCTCGGTCTTCCAGGCCTTGGGCTTGTCCTTCCACAACCGGAGCAACGCTGCCTTTGCCGAGTGGACGCAGATCGTTAACGGGATCATCGAGCCGGATGCCCCAGTGTATACCCACGGCTCGACCCACAGCGACGGTGATATGCAGGATGTAGCCGACTATATCCGCTCGGATGCGTTCAAGAACACGGCTATGGTCTACATGCAGTCGGATGAGATGGACGCAGCGGGACACGGCCACGGTTACTACACAGATTACTACTACACCCAGCTGAAAAAGTTCGATGGTTACTTCAAGTCCATCATGGACGCGCTCGAAGCAACCAATACCAAGGATGAGACACTCGTACTGTTCACCGCAGACCACGGCGGCACGATCGGCGGAAGCCACGGTGGAACGACCAATCAGGAATACGATGTACAGATCGCCCTCGGCGGCCAGACCATCGACAGCGGCAAGCGCCTGACTGGTGGTACCAACCACGACCCGTCCATTATTGCGCTGACTGCCCTGCGCGGCGCGGTGCCTGACAGCATGGATGGTACGGCAGACCTGTTGACCCAGGCCAGCCTAAGCCAGGAGCAGTTGGTCAGCAAGCAGCGAAATGTGGAGAAGGTCACTGCCACTGCGGGCACCAATGTCAATGCCTTGGAGCTCAAGCTCTCAAACGTCCAAACAGGCCGGACCATCAAAACCCTGGATGCCATCATCGCCCTGAACGGCCAAACGGTGACGGAAGTTTCTACCACGGGTACCGTGGTGCGGCAGGAGATCAAGAACGGCAGCCTATATCTGACTGTTGTCTATGATAAGACGCCGGAGACGCTGGCCCGGATAAACCTTTCTGGCTCTGCCTCTGGGGCAAAAGTGACCGAATACATGCTGGGTAGTACAGATGGCAAAGAGGTCTACGGCGACTTGGTAAACACCGAAGGCACCCTGACGGGCACATCTTCCGGCGGTTCCTCCTCTGGCGGACATCACGGCGGCTCTTCCTCCGGTGGTTCCTCTTCCGGGAGCACGAAGCCTTCGACTCCGACGCCTACCCCCGCGCCCTCTGTCAGCTTTGGCGACGTAGCTTCCAACGCTTGGTACAAGACTGCTGTGGACTATGTGATGGGCAAGGGACTCATGACTGGCACCGGCGAAAAGGAGTTCAGCCCAGAAGCCTCTATGACCCGCGCCATGCTGATGACCGTCCTGGCCCGCTACGCAGGGGAGAAGACAGACGGCGGCGCGACTTGGTATGAGAAGGGAATGGCCTGGGCTAAGGCCAACGGAATTTCTGACGGCAGCACTCCCAACGCAAACATCACCCGTGAGCAGCTCGTGACCATGCTCTACCGTTACGCTGGTAGCCTGACCACGAGCGGGGATCTGACGTCCTTCACAGACGCTGACACCATCAGCTCCTACGCACGCCAGGCCATGCAGTGGGCTGTGGAGCAGGGCATCCTGACCGGTACCACTCCTACGACTCTGACCCCACAGGGCCAAGCTACCCGTGCGCAGGTCGCAACGATCCTGATGCGGTTCTGCAAACAACAGTAAACTAGATCCGTTTCAAGCAAAGCCCTTGCGCTGTGGTTTCAACGTAAGGGCTTTTTGCTTCCCTTGCTTGAACGAGCGCAGACAGCCGTTTTCACACCTCCTCCTGCCTCACTTTACTCAATTTTCACTGAAGTTTTACTCCACTGTGGTGGCAGCTGCGGTGACCCGCCTGCTACACTAAGAGCAATGAAAACACCAGCGAACAAAGGAGCAAAGACCATGTTAGAACTCAAACATATTCAGAAATCCTTTGACGGGAGCCCTGTCTTAAAAGATATTTCCATCCAGGTGGAGGACGGCGAGATCGTTTCCATCCTGGGTCCCTCCGGGTGCGGCAAGACGACCCTGCTGAACCTGATCTTAGGCATTACCCAGGCCGACGGAGGCAGCATCGTCTACAACGGCGAGGACCTCACCCACGCTGCCATGGAAAAGCGGGGGTTCAACATCGTCTTTCAGGACTACGCCCTCTTCCCCAACCTGAACGTCTACCAGAACGTGACCTATGGGCTAAAAAACAAGCCCGACATCTCCACGAAGGAAGAGGTGGAAGAACTCATCGCCCTGCTGGGCCTCAGCGACCACCTGAACAAGCGCGTGGACCAGCTCTCCGGCGGCCAGAAGCAGCGGGTGGCCTTGGCCCGGACCATGGTGATGAAGCCCCGCATTTTATTGCTGGACGAGCCCCTCTCCGCCCTGGACGGCGTGATCAAAGAGTCCATCAAGGACCGCATCAAGACCATTGCCAGGGAATTTCATCTGACGACCATCATCGTCACGCACGATCCTGAAGAAGCGCTGACTTTGTCTGACCGGGTGCTCATCATCGACCAGGGCAAGATCGCCCAGTACGGCCGCCCGGAAGATATCATTCAAAAGCCTGCCAACGACTTCGTGAAGAAATTCATCCTGAATCAGCTGGAGATCAAGCGCAACAATATCTTTGCCCTCTTCGGCGGCCGGGTGACGGGACTGGCAGGTTGATGCCCCATGCTGCGGAAAAATCGTGAGCTGAAGCTCATTTTCCTGGTGCTGGCGGTGCTCTTCGCCGCGTTCCTGGCGGTCCCGGCGGTGCGGCTGCTGCTCAAGTCATTCTTGGGGGACGAGGGGTTCACCGGGACTTTTTACATCTCCGTATTCACCGCCCGGAACTTTACTAAGACCCTAGGGAACAGCTTTCTCGTCTCCATCGTGTCAGCGCTGCTGGCGGTGGGCGTGGCCTTTGTCTTTGCCTATGCCATCCATTACACGAAACTGCCCAGGGGCATTAAGCGGGGCTTGCAGGCCGTTGCCACCCTACCCATGTTCCTGCCGACCATTACCTACGGCTTCGCCATCATCTACTCCTTCGGGAAGCAGGGCCTCATCACCCGGCTCTTCGGACACCAGCTCTTTAACATCTACGGCTTCGGCGGGCTGCTGGTGGGCTACGTCATCTATACCGTGCCCGTGGCCTTCCTGCTCATCCACAACACCATGGGCTATGTCGATAAAAAGACCCTGGTCGTGTCCAAGGCGATGGGGGACAAGTGCTTTGCTACGTTCTGGATCGCCGTTCTGCGGCCCCTGCTGGGGACGCTTGCAGGGGCGTTCATCCAAGCCTTCTTCCTGTGCTTTACGGACTTCGGCATCCCGGCCTCCGTCGGGGGGAAGTTCGATGTGATCGCCACGGTGCTGTATAACGAGATGCTGGGCGGCGTGCCTGATTTTAACCGGGGAGCAGTCGTTGCTGTTGTCATGCTTCTGCCGTCGGTGCTGAGTATTCTGCTCCTGCGCTGGCTGGAGAAATACAACATTCGCTACGACCGCATCAGCCAGGCGGACCTGGCGACGAATCCCGGCCGAGATACGGCCTGGGGGGTATCCGGCGGGGTGCTGTCGGTCGCCATCCTGTCGATGTTCGTGGTGCTGTTCGTGGTGCCGCTGGTGCAGAACTGGCCGTATCAGACGCAGTTTACCCTGGAGCATTTCCAGGCCGTCTTTGCCGACAATGAATTGCAGACGGTCTATGTCCACTCGTTGGTCATGGCCCTGCTCACAGCGGCGCTGGGGACGCTAGCAGCCTATGGCGCGGCCCTCATCACGGCCCGGAGTACCTTGCCCAAATGGTGTAAGCAGGTCATTGATGCCATCGCCCTGGTGACGAATACCATTCCCGGCATGGTCCTGGGCCTGGCCTTCCTGTTTACGTTTACGGGGACGTCTCTGCAAAATACATTTGTGCTGATGATCCTTTGTAACATCGTCCACTATTTCTCTACGCCCTATTTGATGATGAAAAACTCTCTCTCCAAGCTCAATGCCGGGTGGGAGACAACGGCCCTGCTCATGGGCGACAGCTGGCCGAAGACGATCTTGCGGGTCGTGACGCCCAACGCGGCGGCCAGCCTTATCGAAGTGTTCAGCTATTACTTCATCAACGCCATGGTGACCATCAGCGCCCTCATCTTCCTGGCGGGGGCACGGACGATGGTCCTGACCACGAAGATCAAGCAGTTGCAGTATGTGAACAAGTACAACGAGGTCTTTGTGCTGTCGCTGCTCATCCTCTTTACTAACCTCCTTGCAAAGGCCATCTTTACTTGGCTTGCAAATAGAAGCGAAAAAAAGACAAACGCGAACAAGTGAGAAATTCAAATCGAGAAAGGAACGAGAAAACAGTATGAATCTGAAAAAACTTCTGGCCCTGGGCCTCTCCCTGACCATGGCAGCCACCCTGGTGGCCGGCTGCGGCAGCAACACCAACGCCGGTGACACCAGCGGCGACCAGACCGCCGACAAGACCAGCAGCGATAAGAGCGCCCAGCAGGTCATCATCTACTCCAACGCCGATGACGAGGCCATCACCGCCATGACCCATGCTCTGGACAGCAACGGGTATCAGGGACAGTATGTTTTCCAGACCTTCGGTACGTCCGAGCTGGGCGGCAAGCTGCTGGCCGAGGGGACGAATCTGGAGGCCGATATGGTCACGATGAGCACCTTCTATCTCCAGAGCGCCCAGGACAAGAACAACATGTTCCTGCCCCTGACCTTCGACGTGAAGACCTTGACCGAGGTACCCGATTACACTGCGCCCATCACCTCCCAGGAGGGGGCCATTATCATCAACACCGAGGTGCTGAAAGAAAATAATCTGCCCACCCCCACCTGCCTGAAGGACCTGGCTGATCCCGTGTACAAGGATTTCCTGGCCATCACCGACGTGCAGTCCTCTTCCACGGCTTGGCTGCTGATGCAGGCCCTCATCTCTGCCTATGGTGAGGACGGGGCGCAGTCTGTGCTGCACGACCTGTACGCCAACGCAGGGGACCATGTGGAGTCTTCCGGCTCTGCACCGCTGAAGCTGTGCGAGGCCGGTGAGGTCGCTGTGGGCTTTGGCCTGCGGCATCAGGCTGTGGCTGCCAAGGCCGAGGGCCTGCCCATCGACTTTGTGGATCCCACCGAGGGCAACTTCTCTCTGACCGAGTCCGTGGCCGTCCTGGACAAGGGCGACAAGACCAACCCCCTGGCCATGAAGATGGCCCAGTGCATCATTGAGAATGGCCGGAGTGAGTTACAGCAGAACTACCCCAACCCCCTCTATGAGGGTGAGAGCGCCGACAGCGCCAACAAGTCTACCTACCCCAAGACCTTTGATGAGCCGCTGACCTTCGAGCTGTACGAGAAGCATGTGGCCATCTCTGAGGCCGCCAAGGGCTGAGAGATGACACAGAATGTAAAATAAATTTAAGAACACAAACCAGAAAGGACCCTGCACCATGCAGAAGCAATATAAACTACTCACCCCCGGCCCCCTGACCACCACCGACACCGTGAAGCAGGTCATGCTTTTCGACCACTGCACCTGGGACGATGACTATAAGCAGATCACTCAGTCCATCCGCGCCCAGCTGCTGGAGTTAGCCCATGTGTCCGCCCCCGACTACACCGCCGTGCTCATGCAGGGAAGCGGCTCCTTCGGGGTGGAGTCGGTGCTGACCAGCGTCATCGGTCCGGACGAAAAGCTGCTCATCGCCGCCAACGGCGCCTATGGTCTGCGTATGGCCGAGATCTGCCGCCACGCCGGTATTGCCTTCACCCTCTACGAGCAGGACAACGACAAGCGGCCCGACCCTGCTGTGGTGGCCGATCACCTGGCCCAGGATCCCGCCATCACCCACGTCTCCATGGTCCACGGCGAGACCACCAGCGGCATCCTCAACGATGTGGCCGCCGTGGGCAAGGTCGTAAAGGCCGCCGGGAAAATCTTCATCGTGGATGCCATGTCTACCTTCGGTGGGGTGGACGTACCGGTGGCTGACTGGGGCATCGACTTCCTCATCTCCAGTGCCAACAAGTGCATCCAGGGTGTGCCTGGCTTCTCCTTCATCCTGGCCAAGCGGGCTGAGCTGGAGGCCAGCCAGGGGAAGGCTCGCTCCCTGGCCTTGGACCTCTACGACCAGTGGAAGACCATGGAGGTGGACGGCAAGTGGCGCTTCACTTCTCCCACCCACGTTGTCCTGGCCTTTGCCCAGGCGCTGAAAGAACTCAAGGCCGAGGGCGGCGTTCCGGCCCGCTACGCCCGGTACGATGAGAACCAGCGCCTGCTGGCGGAAAACCTCTCCGTCATGGGTTTCCGGCCTTACTTGGATACCAAAGTCCAGGGGCCCATCATCACGACCTTCCGCTATCCCGAAGGGGCGAAGTTCACCTTCCGCCAGATGTATGACTACATCAAGGAGCGCGGCTACGTCCTCTATCCCGGCAAGGTCATGGAGGCTGAGACGTTCCGGGTGGGCAACATCGGGGAGATCTACCCCGGTGATATTTTGAAGCTCAGCGCCATTCTGGCGGACTTCTTAAAGGAGGCGGCAGGATGATGACCCAGCTTGTGATCTTTGATTGGGCAGGGACTACGGTGGACTATGGCTCTTTTGCCCCGGTCCACGCCTTCTCCCTGGCGTTTGGCAAGTTTGGCCTGACGCCCACCGTAGAAGAAATTCGCGCCCCTATGGGGATGCTGAAACGGGACCACATCCGCACCATGCTGGCCATGCCCCGGCTGCATCAGCAGTGGGAAGAGCAGCAGGGGAGCGTCCTGGGTGACGCGGCTGTCGAGAAAATTTACGGGGTATTTGAAACTTCCTTGTTGGAGAGCCTCTCCCAGTATGCCACCCCCAAGCCCGGCGTGATGGAGACGGCAGCCAAGCTGAAAGAGATGGGACTGTTCATCGGTTCTACCACGGGCTACACAGATAAAATGATGTCCGTCGTCGCTCCCCAGGCCGCAGCCCAGGGCTATGCCCCCGATGCCTGGTTCAGTCCCGACAGCGTCCGGGGCTTGGGACGGCCCTATCCCTACATGATCTTTGCCAACATGGCCCGCTTCCAGGTGCCGTCGGTAGAGTGTGTGGTCAAGGTAGGGGATACTGTGGCGGATATTCAGGAGGGCAAGCACGCCGGCGTCCGCTCCCTGGGTGTCTTAGAGGGCAGCTCTGTCATGGGTTACACCCAAGCCGAGTACGAAGCCCTCCATCCCGCCGAGCGGGAGGCAGCCAAGGAAAAGGCCAGAGCGGTCTTCTTCCTGGCCGGAGCAGATGACGTGCTGGACAACATCGCCCAGTTGCCCCAGTGGCTGGAAGCGCAGGAAGCATAAGTTAGGATCAATGGATGAGGAGCCGGGAGATTTCTACGGTCAGGATCTTCAGCATGACGCCCGCAGAGGCGAGATAAAACCAAACCTCCCGCAGCCCCTGGGATTTGGCGATGGGTGTGGCGATGGCGGCGATCAGGATCAGCGCCGCCCCCACACAGCCGATCAGCGTGGGCACGCTGACCAGTGGAAACAGGCCAGGGGCACAGCTGCCGTCGATGGCGTGCTGGATGGTTTTGTCCAGTCCGTCCCGCGCTGCGGCGAAGCAGCAGATGAGCAGACCGAAGAGCAGCACGAAAAGGGTCCTGCGCCCCCAATACACGATGTTTTCCCGGTGCCAAATGGAATCTCCCAGAAAGCCCAGGAGGACGAAGAGCAGGATCGTGGTGGCGGTGGTCACGCCGTTTCCGAAATAAAGCTTCATGCTTTTCCCTCCTCCCGTTGGGACTGCTCCATCCGCTGGATGAAGCAGTCAATGTGTGTTTGCAGCTGCTGAATGACTGCTTCTTTGTCTTCTGTGCCGTCGTAGATGCTGTAAAGCAGGTATATGGGCCCGTAAAATTCTAGGGCCAGTTGCATGGCGCTCTCGTTGGAATCCGTCATGGTGCGGAAAATCTCTGCCATGTACGCCACCGGCCCGGAGGCCAGGTAGTTTTGATACAGCGCGGCAAAGGCGGGGTCCCGGTACTGCTCTAAGGTGAGCAGCTTGCGGAAGTGGGCGGAAAAGCCATCCTCCGTCCAGTGGCGGAACTGGGCGATGCTGTAAGTCCGGATCTTTTCGGCGGGGGTGTTTCGGTAGGCCTCGGCAAAGCCGTCCGGCTCGGCGTCCGGCATTTGATAGGCCTGGGCTCGCTCCTGATCCAGTTCCCCCATGCGGGCGGTGATGCGGTCTAAAATTTCCTGCTTGCTTTTGTAATGCTTGTAGAGCGCCCCCTTGGTCATGCCCAGCTCGTTGGCGATGTCGCTCATGGAGGTGCCCAGATACCCGCGCTGGGAAAACAGCGCCAGAGCCGTGTTCAGGATGCGTTCTTTGGTTTCTCCTGCCATAAAATTTCCTCCTCACTAATTGGTAACCGTTCGGTCACTATTCATAGTATAGTAAACGAACGGTTACTTGTCAAGAGAATGAGAAAATCACTGCCTGGAAAATAGCTTCTCAGGCAGTGATTTTTTCGTTTGCTTGGGGCAGCACAACGTGTAGTTGAGCGCTGTTATTTTTTTGTTGGACTTCTAACGTACCGTGTAGCTGCGACACGGTCTCCTGAAGGATCGACAGTTCCATGGCGGAAAACGGGTTGCTTTCCTGCGGCGTTTCAGAAAGCGACGGAGCCTGGCAGGAGAGGGTGAGGGCTTTGTCCGTGAGCTGTGCAGAGAAATGGATCGGCATCTGGGGCAGCGTACACTGGGTGGCCAGGTGATACGCACTGTCCAGCAGGCAGGTGAGGACGCTGCACAGGGCCACGTCAGAAAAGGGGAGCTGTTCAGGCAGGGCGCAGTCAAACTGAAACGGCAGACCGGCCTGGGTGAAGAGGTTCCCCTTGACCGAGAGCAAAGCGTTGAGCAGACGGTTCGGGCAGTAGTCCGGGTGCTGTTCCAGCTGGTCGGACACGCCGTTGAGAATGGCCGAGGCCCCTGGCCCGTCGTGCTGCTCCATGAGGGTATAGGCTGTTTGCAGCTGGTTGCGAATGTCGTGGCGGATGCGGGAGGCGTCTTCTAAATCGGCTTGGTACTGCTCATAATAAAGCTCCTGCTGCTCCAGGAGATAGTCGAACCACCCAGCCCGTTCCTCGGCGGCAGCTTTTTCCATGAGCTGCTTTATGGAGCGGAACAGAAAAACATCGGCCACGACACAGAGCAGGATCGCCAGAAGTAGGGCCAGGGAATACCCAGTGCTGACAGCACCTTTTGCGTGGCGCTCGATGAAGAGAACGGAGATCACCAGCAGGATGGCCTGGGAAAGGGGGAAGAGCAGGTAATAATGCAGAATATCTAAGCGGGTCTTTTTGATGAACCGATCCCACAGGCGCAGCGTCAGCACGCAAAGCAAGCTGACTAGCACGAAGTAAAACAGCCGCAGGAAGAGCAGCGCGGAGGGATGGGAGAGAAGGGCCAGATAATCTGATGGGTCCTGCGGGTCACTGCTGAGATGTAGATAGAAGTATATCCCCGCCAGCTCCGGCAGAAAGATGACGACGGTAATGATCGCTGAGGCCAGCAGGCAGAGGCGTTTTGTCATCCGTCCAAATACGAAAGCTCCGCCGAAGATCAAAAGCAACTGAACGCCTGTGTTGATGTACTGCCGCTCCGGTAGGACGGGACACACATGACAGAACGCAGAGAAGCTCAGGGATAAAAAACTGAGCAAGGCTGCATAGGTCTTTTTGCGGGGCACGTCCAGCAGGCAGGCCAAGGTGTAGTTATAGACGAGCGCAGACGGCGCCAGAGAGAGAAACCAAAGGATATTGTCGATCATACGGGCGTTGCCCCCTCTTTTTGTGGCAAGATCGAGGCAGGAACAGGAGAAGTGGAGGAGGCAGGCAGCTGAAGAAGCAGGCGAATTTGAAAGATGTCGTTGGCCGTCTGGATCTCCATGGTCCCCTTGTGCTGTTCTGCGATGGTTTGCAAGATGAGTAGGCCCAGGCCGTGCTGGGTGCCGTCCTCGGCTTTGCGGCGGCGCTCCAGCTTGGGCTGGGAGCCGGGTGGGATGGGGTTTTGGCAGGTCAGCAGCAAAAAGCCGTTGACAAGGTAGGCGGAGAGGTCGATGCGGCGCAGCTCCGGCACGCCGGACTGCACGGCGTGGTAGGCGTTATCCAACACATTGGTAAACAGACTGCACAGCGTTACCCCCGACAGGGAGAGAGGCTCTGGTAGTCTGCAATCGAAAGAAAACGCAATGTTTTTCTGCCGGTACAGACTGCCCTTCACCCCCAAAATAGAATTGACGATACGGTTGGGACAGTAGACCGGATGATGGTTCAGCTGGCCGGAAATGCCGTCTAAAATCGTCCGGGCGTTGGTTTCATCCTGCTGATCCATGAGCTGGTAAGCTGTTTGCAGCTGACCGCGGATGTCCTGACGTATTTTGCGGGCGTCATCCAGATCGGCCAGGTATTGGGCATAGTAAATGCTTTGCTGGTCCAGCAGGTAGCGGGACCAGGCGGCACGCTCCTCAATGGCCGCTTTCTCGATGAGCTGCTTCATGGAGCGGAAGAGAAAATAGTCCGCCACAACGCAGAACACACAGGCTCCGGCCAAGATCGCGCAGTAGATAGAAGCACGCTCGTCCTGGGCATGGGACTCCAGAAAAATATTAGAGATGACCAGCAAGATGGCCTGGGACAGCGGAAAGAGCAGATAGTAATACAACACGCGGGCAGGGGCTTTGCGGATGAAGCGGTCCCAAAGCTGTACGGTGATAAAACAGAAGATAGACAGCAGGATGAAATACGTCAGCCGGATCAAAAGCGTGGAGGTCAGGTCTGCGGCCAGGGTCATGTAATCCATCGGGTCGCCCTCTCCCCGTAGGAAGAGGCAAAGATAAAAGACCAGCGGTTCCGGCAGGGTGGACACGACGATGATGGTCGCCCAGGCTAAAAACCGTCGCTGGAGAGAATGCTTGGATAAGAGAAGACAGCACGCGCCGAGAAAACTATACTGTACGATGGGATTGAGAAACTGGCGGTAGGGCAGGCCAGGACATAGAAAGCAAAACGTGGAAAACGCAAACGAGATGAGACTGATGACCAGAGAAAACATCTTTTTCCGCTTCAGCGCCAAGAGATAGGCCAGGGTGTAGTTATAGAGAAAGGCAGCGGGAAGGGGCGAGATGAACCAGAAAATACTGTTGAAAATGCCGTTCAAAGGCTGGGAACCTCCTTTGTCTGCTGGGTGATAAGGTCTAAGAAAACGCTCCGAGAGGCACGCCATTGGGACTGACTGATGGGAATGCTCTCGCCGGAGGAAAGCTGGAAAAATTTATTGAAGCTGTTTGACGGTGTAAGGATCGCTTGGACATGCCTGGGATTGACCAGAAAACTTTTGTGACACTGGACCATCTTTTGCTGGATCTCCTGGGGTAGCGAAGAGAGGGAGCCGGAGACGACATACGTGTTTTTGGGGGTATGGATGCTCAATTTTCGCATGTGGCTCTCGATGTATAAAATATCGGTCAGAGGGAGAGAAAACGCCCCTTCCCTGGTCTGGATGGAGAGGGTGATGGGCAGTGCTTCCAGACGATCCACTGCCTTTTGCAGGGATTTTTTAAGAAGAACGGGGTCCAGCGGCTTCAGAAGAAAATAAATATGCTCTGTTTCATACACGTCCGAACAGTATTCTATGTAACCGGTGATGAAGATCACTTGTGTCTGAGAGGGGGAGGGGAAAAACTGTTTGGCCAAAGAGATGCCGTTATCTTGGCCCAGTTGGATATCCAGCAAGGCGATGTTGGGCGGCGTTTTCTCTGCTGCCGCTTGCAGGGTGCGGATCGAATGAAAGACGCTGATCTGGAAGGAACCGGGGAACAGTTGCTGCACCTTGGCACACAGGCTGGACGCAAAGAGGGCGTCATCATCGCAGATGTAAATGGTGTACACGTTGATCGTTGTCCTTTCTTAAGCATGCAACCTATTATAGCAAGAATGTAAGATAGGAAAAAGGGCGGAGACAAGTTGATTTTGTCGATAAAGTGGTTAATTTTGCAAAGTGGGTTTTCTAGGGAGGGGAGAGATGGTAGTATCCCCATGGAATGCTTCCCGACCCTTCCTTTCTTTAAAATAGTTTCTTGTACAACTAATTATAGAAGAAAAATGGCAGAAGAGCAAGGGGGCCTGAGAAGAGAAAAACCGGGATCCACGTTTCACTACGCGGTTCCCGGTTTTATGGTTTGGCCAGTTGACTTTTTTACTTCCGCTTAGGAATTTTCTTGTGAATGGTTTCCAGCCGATTGAGTGCCTCGTTCAGGGTCTCGTCCTTTTTGGCGAAGTGGAAGCGAATGAGATGGTTCACGGGTTCCCGGAAGAAGCTGGAGCCGGGAACGGCCCCTACGCCGACCTCCTTGGCCAGGACCTGGCAGAACTCCAAATCGTTGTCATAGCCGAAGGGTGTGATGTCCATGAGGACGTAATAGGCGCCTTGCGGCTCACTGAACTCCAGCCCCACGTCCTTCAGTCCCTTGAGGAAGAGGTCGCGCTTGTGGGTGTAGGTTGCCTGCAATTTGTCGTAGTAGTCCTGCCCGAAGTTCAGGCCGGGGATGACGGCCTCCTGCAAGGGTGCGGCGGCCCCTACGGTCAGAAAATCATGGACCTTTTTGATCCGCTCGGTGATCTCCTCCGGGGCGATGGTGTAGCCCAGCCGCCAGCCGGTGATAGAGTAGGTCTTGGAGAGGGAACTGCAAGAGATGGTGCGCTCCCACATGCCGGGCAGGGAGGCAAAGTAGACATGTTTGTGGGGCGCGTAGACGATGTGCTCATAGACTTCATCTGTGATGACATAGGTGTCATACTTCTGTGCGAGGTCTGCGATAAACAGAAGCTCCTCCTTGGTAAAGACTTTGCCGCAGGGGTTCGAGGGGTTGCAGAGAATGAGCGCCTTGGGGTGCTGCTGGAATGCCTGCTCCAGCTCCGCTGGGTCAAAGTTAAATTCCGGCGGATGCAGGGGCACATAGACCGGTTCAGCCCCGGAGAGGATGGTGTCGGCCCCGTAGTTTTCATAGAAGGGGGAGAAGATGACGACTTTATCGCCGGGGTTTGTTACGGTCATCATAGCGGCCATCGTCGCCTCGGTGCTGCCGCAGGTGACGACGATCTCCCTGTTGGGGTCCACGGAGTGGCCCATAAACCGGGTCTGCTTCGCGGCCAGCGCCTCCCGGAAGCCCTGGGCGCCCCAGGTGATGGAATACTGGTGAAAGTCCTCATAGGCGACTTGAGAAAGGCGATCCATCAGTTCCTTGGGCGGGTCAAAGTCGGGAAACCCCTGGGAGAGGTTCACGGCGTTGTACTGGGCTGAGATGCGGGTCATCCGGCGGATGACGGAATCAGTAAAGGTATTGGTGCGGTTAGACAGTGTCTGCATGGTTCGTCTCTCCCTTGACATAAGATTTTTGATCGTTGAGGATGTGCTTGGGATCCAGGGCGTTTTTGATCTGGTTCATGGCCGTTAAAACCTCCGGCTGGGTCTGGCGGAGGAAATAGCTGCGCTTACTCAGGCCGATGCCGTGCTCCCCGGAGGCCACGCCGCCCAGCCGGTAGGCTTCCTCATAGGCTTGCTCCGCGGTTTCGTGGAGCAGCTTGTCCCACGTCTCTTGGTCCCGGCCGTCCCGCATGACGCAGAGATGGACGTTGCCATCCCCTGCGTGGCCGAAGCCGATCATCCGCACGCCGGACTTGGCTTCCAGCGCATGGATGAAGCGGATAAATTCAGCGGTCTTGCTGATGGGCACCACGATGTCCATCGGCTCCTGCTCGGAGACGGCCTCTGCCGCCTTGACCAAGGCCCCGCGCACCCGCCAGATCTCAGCGGCCTGGGCTGCATCTTTCAAAGTGATGACTTCCAAGGCACCCTGGGACAGCACCAGCTCGTTCACGCGGTTCAAACTTTCCTGCACTTCCAGCGCCCGTCCGTCAAAGGTCAGCAGTAAATAAGACCCAGCATCTGGCCGAGGATACTTGGAGCCGGAATAGGCTTCGCCCAGCTCGACCACCGAGCGCTCCAAAAACTCTACGGCGGTGGGGTTGGCCCCGGCCTGTAAGACGGCTAACACACTGCGGATGCCCGTGTCTAAATCAGGATAAGGGACCAGTACGCTCAGCGAAGTCTCCGGCTTGGGGAGCAACGCCAACGTGCAGCGGGTGATGACGGCCAAGGTCCCCTCAGACCCGATGAGCAGCTGCTTGAGGGACAGGCCGCTGGCGTCCTTGATCTGCTTGCCGCCCAGCTCCAGCACGGTTCCGTCGGCCAGCACCGCCGTCAGGCCTCGGACGTAATCGCGAGTCACGCCATATTTCACGGCCCGCATGCCGCCGGCGTTGGTGCTGATGTTGCCGCCGATGCTGGCGGCCTTTTCTCCGGGATCGGGAGGATAGAAGAGGCCGCGTTCCTCGACGTAGGCTTGCAGATCCTGCAACAGCATCCCAGGTTCCACGGTGATGGTCATGGTGTCCCGGTCCAGCTCCAGCACGCGGTCCATGCGGGAGAGGTCCAGCACAATACCGCTCTTGGTCGGGATGGTGGAGCCGACCAGATTGGTCCCCGCCCCTCTGGGCGTCACGGGAATATCATGGTCATGGGCGTAGCGCAGCAGGGCGCTGACCTCCTCGGTGGTCAGCGGAAAGGCCAGGGCGTCCGCCTGCCCGTGGACCCGGTCCAGGGCGTCGGTGAGATAGTGTGGGGGGATATCGTCAAAGCGCAGACGGTCCTCATCAGGGAGAAGGGACCGAAGGGCTTGTTTGTCAAGCAGCTGCATGGAGAAAACCTCGCTTTCACAGGGGAGTCGTCAAGAAATGGCCCGGCCCCCGCCGCCCCACAGAGGGCAGCGGGGGCCATGGCTGGTATGGCGTGAAAATTTCTGGCGCTTGGTCAAAAGCGTGTCCTTGGCTCACTGAGCCTCGGAGAACAGGTCCTGGTCCCAGCCCACCTTGATGAAGTAGCCGCCAAAGTCGTCGTGAAAGACCTTCTCGGTCGCATCAGACTGGAAGGCAGCGACGACCTTCTTATACACGTCCACCTTGGTGGGGTCCTTCAGGTCGGCGGTGCGGGCGGCGATCAGATTCCAATACTGCTCTTCATCCAGCACAGAGTCCTTGTAAATGGCCTCTTCGGTCTTCAGGCCGAAGTCCAGGGCATAGTTGCCGTTGACCACGGCGGCGGTCACGTCGGGCAGGGAAGAGGGGATGACGTTGGCCTTCAGCTCTTCGATCTGGATCTTGGTGTTGTAGGTCTCGATGTCATCCACGGTGGGGCTGAAGCCGGCGTCAGCCTTCAGGGTGATGAGGCCGGCAGACTCCAGGACCTTCAGAGCGCGGCCGCCGTTGGTCAGGTCGTCGGGGATCGCCACGGTGTCGCCGTCCTTAAGCTCATCAACCGACTTAACCTTGTCGGAGTACAGGTTCAACGGGATGATAAAGGTGTTGCCGATATTCTCGATCTCGTAGCCGTAGTTGTCGATCTCGCTCTGCAGGTAAATACGGTGCTGGAAAGCGTTCAGATCGATCTCGCCGTTAGCGAGTGCGTTGTTCGGGGTAACGTAGTCCGAGAACTGTACGAACTCAAGGTCGATGCCCTCGTCAGCCAGCTTTTCCTTGGCCGGCGTCCACAGATCCTCGTAGATGCTGCCGACTACGCCGAGCTTTACGGTTACGGCATCGCCGGAATTGCTGTCGGATGCCTGTGCATTATCGGAAGCTGCGCTGCTCGAGCCGCCGCAGGCGGTCAGGGACAGGGCGAGGGTTGCTGCGGACAGGGACAGTGCGATGATTCTTTTGAGCTTCATTTTAGGTGCCTCCATTATTGTGAAATAAAATTTTTAATTGACTGCTTTTATAATGTGAGCGACAGCTGATAATTCTCGCTCATGGTCTTGCAGGATGCGTTGAACTTCTCCTGCTCCTCCGGGGTGAGGTGCAGCTCAATGATCTCTGCGATGCCGTCGCGACCCACGATAGCGGGCACGCTGGCGTACACATCGTGCTGACCGTATTTGCCGTCCAGCAGAACAGAAACCGAAAGAACGCGGTTCTCGTTGTAGAAGATGGCGCGAACGACCTCTGCGGCAGAAGCGCCGATGCCGAACTCGGTGCACTGCTTGCCGCGCAGGATGGTCCAGCCGCCTTCACGGCCTGCGTCAGCAAGCGCATCCAGGTCGAGTTTGCCGAAGGTGTCCGGATACTCCTCGCGCCACTGGGAAAGCGGCTTGCCCGCGATGGTGACAGCCGACCATGCGACCATCTGGCTCTCGCCGTGCTCGCCGAGCGCGTAAGCGGTGATGGATTTCTGATCAATGCCGATCTCCTGCGCAATCGCGCGGCGCAGTCTTGCGGAGTCCAGCGTAGTGCTGGTTGAGAAGATGCGTTCCGGCGCCCAGTTCAGCGTGTGCTGAATGTAATGCGTGATAACGTCCGCCGGATTGGAGATATTGACGATAATGCCGTCAAAGCCAGATTCCTTGATGGATTTTGTTACATCTTTCAGGATGGCGATGGTCTGACCCAGCGTATCCATACGGGTCTGATTGCCGGTCGGCAGCGGGCCTGCCGAAATGATCATAATCTGTGCGTCCTTGGCATCGCTGTAGTCACCCGCGGTGACCTTGGTGCGAACCGGAAGGTAATTGGTCGCATCGGTCAGGTCGAACGCCTGTGCGACTGCCTTGGCGTGATCGGAGTCAATGTAGACGATCTCGTCTGCCAAACTCTGCGAAATCAGTGCGTAGCCGACATGGGAGCCGACATGGCCTGCACCGACAATAACAACTTTGCGATTGGAAATACTCATGTCAGACACTCCTTAATGCGTGTTCTTCTTGACGACCTTGCCGCCAACGAACTCCATAATACAAACAATGATAACGAGGACCAGCACAGTGACGTTGGTAACGTCCAGCATGTTGCGGTCGTGGCCGTAACGGATGGCGAAGTCGCCCAGACCGCCGGCACCGACGACACCGGCCATTGCAGTCAGGTTGAGCAGGCTGATCGCCGTGATGGTTGTGCCGCGCGCGATGGCGGCTACGCTTTCCTTCAGGTAAACGCAGAAGATGATCTCCAGCGGCGTAGAGCCCATCGAGAGTGCCGCTTCGATCAGACCGCCGTCCAGCTCGGCAAGTGCACTCTCCACCTGACGGGTGAAGAACGGCACCGCACCGAATACCAGCGGAACGATTGCACCCCGAACATAGATTGCCGTACCCATAATCGCACGGGAAACCGGCATTACCCACGTCAGCAGGATGATGAACGGAATGGAACGGAACAGGCTGACCAGCTTGTCCAGAATCTGATAGACGATTTTGTTTTCCAGAATGCCGCCCGGCTTGGTGACGGTGATGAGCACGCCCAGCGTCAGCCCGAGCACGAACGAGATTGCACCCGACCAGACCACCATGAGCAGCGTGTCACCGATGGCTGCGTAGAAGTCCGGCAGCTTTGCCATTACGTTTGGAATGATGTTATTCAGAAACTCTTGCATCCTTGATGACCTCCACTCCTACGTTTTTCTCACTGAGATAGGCGATTGCCTGTGTGATTTGATCGCGGCTGCCGCTGATGATGGCTACCGTGCCGCCGATCGGTGCATCCTGCACGATGGCGATATCAGAAAAGATGATGTTGAGCACAATATCGAATTTGCGCGATACCGTCGAAATGAGCGGCTCGGATACATTGCGCTGAATGTAGCTCAGGCGCACGATAAGCTCGCCCGGATTGAGCTTGACGACCGGCGAATCCTCCGCGATGAGTTCTTCGATCTTGCGGAGATTGGATGTCGTGTGGATGAAGTTCTTGGTGATGTCCTCTCTCGGGTTGGCGAAAATGTTGAACACCTCGCCGGACTCGACCACCTTACCGTGCTCCATAACGGCTACGCGGTGGCAGATCTCCTTGACGACCGCCATTTCGTGGGTGATGATAACGACCGTGATGCCGAGCGTTTCATTCAGGTGCTTGAGCAGCTGCAGAATCGCCTTGGTGGTCTGCGGATCGAGTGCCGAGGTAGCCTCGTCGCAGAGCAGCACATTCGGGTCGTTGGCCAGTGCGCGAGCGATTGCTACACGCTGTTTCTGACCGCCGGACAGCTGCTTGGGGTACGCCTCCGCCTTATCACCGATGCCGACCAGATCAAGCAGGCGCTGTACCTTTTCCGCAATCTGCTGCTTGGAAAGGCCGCTGCCGCGCAGCGGATACGCTACGTTGCCGGCTACGGTGCGCGAGGGCATCAGGTTGAAGTGCTGGAAGATCATGCCGATCTTCTTGCGGGCCTGCCGCAGCTCCTTTGCCGAGAGCGACAGCATATCCTGACCATCCACGATCACCTTGCCGGAGGTCGGCCGCTCGAGCAGATTGATGCAGCGCACCAGCGTCGATTTACCCGCACCGGAAAAACCGATGATGCCGAAGATTTCGCCTTTATCGATGGTGAGCGACACATCCTGCACTGCATGGACGGTTCGTTTGCCACTCACAAACTCCTTCGAGATATGTGACAATTCTATCAAGAAAATTCCTCCTTATTCCTCTTAAATGCGCAAAAAAGCGGGAAGCTCGCAGCTCCCCGCTTCAGAAAATGCAATGAATCCGCAAGGACGCGCAGCGTCAGGCAAGCCGGTTCAAAGTAATTTCGTATTCTGTCGGTCAGGCAGCATCTGAGCATAATACAGCATGTTCATACACATTCGACCCGACATTCGTGCGTTTACGATGAACATTTTGCTCGCTCCCTTCCGATTCCCTACTGGATTTGTTGGTTATAGAATAACACGGTTAATCCCCAGTGTCAACCTCGGAATTATAGGAATTTCGTTTTCTGGCGGTTTTGCCAGTTTTGTATAAATCAAGTCAGTAAAATCTATGGGATTTGACTGATATTTTCAGCAGTTTGCTGTAATTCAAAGTGGTCTTCTTGGCAGGCATATTGGGTACCGAGCAGTTCATGCAGGGCGATATGCCGCGCGGCACCGGAGCGTGGATTGAAATTTACTTGTTGTAGTCCTCGCCAGTGATTTCCTTGGTCGCTCCCTTCGCGGAGCGACTCAGATAGCCGCATCGCCTCCCTCCCATCCAGCATCGCCCGATCTCTATCCCCTCACAATCTTTCCCCCAACCCGACCAAAACATTTGCACGTGTCATGACACATGTGCTATAATAACTCCAATACCGCTATTGACAGCGCCGCACAGATTGCTGCGGCGTTTTGCCGGGAAGGAGAAAAATCAAATGAAAGCATACTTTGACAGCATCGAAAAGGAGATTCCGGAGCAATTAAAGCAGGTTTTCCTTAATCGCCGCGATACGGCTGTCATTACGATTGACATGCACGATGGACACCTGTCAACCGACCCGGACTGTCCATGTCCGTCTCCGCGAGGACGCGAGATCATCAAACCGCTCAATCATTTCATGAACGAAGCACGCGCGCTCGGTCTGCCAATCATCCATGTCCGCTCAACGCTGCGTAAGGGCGGCGCAGACGAAAAGCTGTTTCCGTCTGCGTGGCGCATGGTGTTTCCGGTTACGGTTGGTGAGATTCCCAACATCGCAGAGCACGCCATCGAAGGCACACGCTGGAACAGAATGTCCATCGACGTACACGACGAGGACTACATGGTGACGACCAAAAAGCGCCTGAGCGCGTTCTATCCGACCGATCTGGAGCTGCTGCTGCGCAACCTTGGCATCCGCCGCGTGGTGCTCACCGGCTGCATGACCGACTGCTGCGTTATCAACACTGCATTCGATGCCGCAAACCGCGATTTCCGCGTCGTCGTGCCGCGCGACCTGACCCGCGGCTCCGAGCACCTCGAAGAGCCTGCGCTGCGCATGATCTCGCTGCATCTGGGACTTGTCGTGGATTCGGATGCGCTGCTCGATGAGTGGCGCTCTCAGGACTAATACATACCTGAAATTACATATAAACAAGAAAACAAGGTGACATAAAATGAAAATCGGCAGAACAGAGAAAATCTGGCTGGCGTCTGTGCTGTTCTTCTGGGTATTCTATAATTTCCCGGGATTCCCCCCCTACGGCAGCGAGACCGCCTGCATCATACACGGTCTGATCAGCTTTGTCGGCACGGTGCTGTCCGTGTATATCGGCTGCAAGCTGACCGAAAAGGAGTATCCTCTGATTGAGGATGAGGAACAGGACGAAACGGCTGAGGATAATACGCCTGCCGCTTCCGAAACGCAAAGAGAATCGGACAAATAAAGGATAACAGAGAAAATGACAACACAGGGTTTACTTTCAGGCAAAACGGTATGGATCGTTTTTGCAGCATATTTTCTATTTTTGATCGCTATCGCACGCTACACGACATGGAAGGAAAAGCGCGATGCAGGCCGCGTGGACTTGCAGGGCGGCCGGTTCAAGTGGCCGGTCATGGTCATGACCTATATCGCCTCCTGCATGAGCGTCTGGGTATTTTTCGCAGGCCCGGGCGCGTATTACCGCTACGGACTGGGCTACTTCTTCTCGGAAATGTGCATCTACTCCATGTTCCCGATCATCTGCTACTTCACGATGACCAAGGTATGGCTGGTCAACCAGCAAAAGCACTTCACCACCCCGGCGGATTTCTTCTTCTGCCGCTACAAGTCCAAGGCGCTGACCGTTATCATCGACATTGTTTACATTATCTGCGCCGTACCGTTTATCTCGGCGGTACTGGTAGCCGGTGGACGTGCAGCTGAGGTGGCTACCGGCGGCGCGGTATCCTCGCAGACATTTACGCTCATTTGCGGCATTATCATGACGGTATTCGTCATGCTCGGCGGCGTAAAATCCACCGCACTGGCGGATGCTGTACAGGGCTGGTTCTTTATTCTGGCGCTGTGGGCAATTATTTTCGTAACACTCAAGATCGTATTCAACGGCTCGATCATCGAGGCATTCCAGACCGTCCGCGTGCAGACACCGGACTGGTTCTCCTATCCGGGTCCGATCGGCATATGCACCTATCCGTCGCGCGTCAGCTATCCGCTTGCGTGTGCATTCGGCTACACGCTGCTGCTGCCGCAGGTCTTTGTGCGCTCCGGCTATTACAGCGCGGGTCTGAAGGACCAGCGTCAGATGGCGTTCCTTGCACCGTTCCTGCAGATCATCGTCTGGGGCGGCACGATGCTCATCGGTCTGGTCGCGCTGGCTGCCATGCCTGACCTTACCAGCTCGGAAACCGAACTGGTTATCCCGTATATGTGCAACATCATCGCGGGCACGCACGGTCTGCTCGCGCAGATTCTGATGATCGTGTTCCTCATCGGCGTACTGGCGGTCGGTCTGTCCACCGCAAATGCGCTGCTGATGGTTATGTCCTCTATCATCTACAAGGACCTGCTGGTCGGTATCGGTCACTGCAAATTCAAGACATCCGAAACCTCGGTTATCCGCGTGGTAATTCTGCTGTTCGGTGCCGTAACGGTTGCCGTATCGCTCATGCACTGGGAATACGTCTACAATCTGATGATTTTCGCGGATTCCCTGGTCGAATCGCTGTTCCCGGCGCTGGTATTCGGCATTTACTGCAAGTGGGCAACCCGAAAAGCCGCTATCACCTCGATTTCGGTCGGTGCGATCATTATCTGCCTGACCTTCTTCGTCTGGGATCTCGGCTATGTGTGGTACGGCACGATCGGTCTGGCGACCGCGTTCGTGCTGATGTATGTGGTCTCTAAGCTGACAAAGGACGACCCGAAGGACAGCGAGGACTTTTACGAGGCGCTTGACTCCGGTCACAGACGCTTCATGCGCATCAAAGCAAAAATCAAGTAACGGCAGGAGGGCGAAATCCC